>Ga0180220_1001417_pt1 | contig 17797 bp, 13 predicted proteins | sample eDN5th37CBELigBY_FD_151335 | JGI IMG/M metagenome (GOLD analysis project Ga0180220, IMG submission 151335) | Enriched backyard soil microbial communities from Emeryville, California, USA - eDNA 5th pass 37_C BE-Lig BY (version 2) (version 2) | ecosystem: Environmental > Terrestrial > Soil >...
CGTGCTTGCGTTGCTGGTCTCGGCCGGGGTTGCCTTCGTCAATCATATCGGGATGCCGTGGAGCCTGAGGGTGCTCCGCGATTACGTGATCCAGGTGCGCACGGACCTCATCTCGCAGGTTCTGCAACCCGGCCAATTCTCGAGCCCGGAACGGGACCTCACCGTGCACATCCGCGATCGGACATTCGAGGGAGAGCTGCACGGCATCCTCCTGCAGGACGCTCGCGACAAGGATCAAGTGATGGCGTACCTCGCCGAGCGCGGGATCATCGTGAAACGGGAGAACTCCAACTTCCTGGTGATGACCGACGGCCATATCGTCCGGCAGAAGAACGGTGACGTCCCGCAGATCATCACCTTCGAAAGCTACGCCATCGATCTCGATCGGTTCGAGCCGCAGGGAGAGGGCGGCGGCGTGCTGAGGCCGCGAGAACGCTATTTCAGCGAGCTGGCCTGGCCGGACTCCCAAGATCCGTACTTCCGCCACCGGCCTGGCGAGTTCAGATCCGAGTTCCACGAGCGCCTGTCTAATCCCCTTTATCCGCTCGCGTTCGTGCTGATCGCCGTGGCCTTCATCGGCCAAGCCCGGTCGACCCGGCAGAACAGAATGGAAGCCGTTGTGCTCGCCTTCGTCGTGTCAGCCCTGTTCCGGATCGGGGGACTTGCTGCCAACAACCTCGCGGTCATTCGCGGCTCTGCCGTTCCCCTGCTCTACCTCATGCCGCTCGGAGGTATGGCATTGGCGTTCTTCATGATCCGCCGCAACGCGCAGCCGCGCAGCGGGCCCAGCCTCACCGATAGGTTAGCGATTCTGGTCTCTCCGTTTCGGGTCCTTGCCTCATCGCTGACCGCAGCCCGCAACGCGCGTGCCTTGCGGCGGCAGGGAGCGAGGTGACGCAACACATGCGCGCCCTGACGCTCAAGTTTTACATCGGACGGCACTTCGTCATCGGCATCGTGGGCACGTTCGCCGTCTGTGCGCTGCTTATCTTCATGATCGACTTCGTCGAGGTGCTCCGCCAGTCGGGCAAGCACGGCAGCGTTCCGGCGATGACACTTGTATGGCTCACCCTTCTGCGCCTGCCCGCCTACACGGAGATTCTGCTCGCGTTCGCGGTGCTGGTCGGCAGCATCGCGAGCATGCTGCAGCTCAGCCGACGCAGCGAGCTTGCCGTTATCCGCGCCGCCGGCATGTCGGTCTGGCAGTTCATCAGCCCAGGTATCTTCGTCGCATTCGTCCTCGGGGTGCTGGCTGTGGCACTCTACAACCCTCTGGCGGCCTCGGCGCGCGCCCAGGCGGAGGAGCTTTTCGCCGACGTGTTCGGGAAGGAATCGAACTTCCTCAAAACACGCGCCGGGTCGTGGCTGCGGCAGGACGGGGCCGACGGCTCCTCGGTCATGAACGCCGGCGGCGTGGCGGACGGAGGCTTGCGGCTTTTCACGGTCACGGTGTTCCACTTCGACCATAACGGTCGATTCGTCGAACGCATCGAGGCAAAGCATGCGTCTCTGCACGAGGGTTATTGGGAGCTCGAGGATGCTCTGGTCGCCGGCGTCGGCCGTCAGCCGGAGCGCTACGAGCGCTATTTGATCAGCACCTATCTGACCCCGGAGCGGGTTCAGGACGCGTTGGGGAGCGTCATCTCACTCTCCTTCTGGCAGCTCCCCGCCATCATCGATGTGGTGGAGCGGGCGGGCCTTTCCGCTGCGCCCTACAGGATCCAGTACGAACTTCTGCTGTCACGTCCTCTGCTATTGATATGCATGGTTCTTTTTGCGGCCACTGTGTCGTTGAAGTCATTCCGGTCGGGTGGCATTCAGACTATGGTTGCCGTCGGAATGATAGGGGGGCTCGGGTTCTTTCTGTTGGCAGAGGTATCCCGACAGATTGGGGTTGCTGGACTCGTATCGCCACGGGTAGCGGTATGGGCGCCGGTGATTATCGCCGCCCTGGTGTCAATCACGGTGCTTCTGCACCAGGAGGACGGTTGAGGTGATGCGTCCAGCGCGGACACCGCTAGGTCGTAGCGCCGGGGGACGTGCTGCGACCCGCCAATTGTTGGCGGGCGCCGCATTTTCCGCGCTCGCATCATGCCTGTCGCTGGCGGCCGGCGCGCCAGCGCATGCCCAAAGCCCGGACGTCGTCGCTCCGGCCATCAACGCTCTGCCCAACACGCTGGAGCAGCCCAAGACGCCTCCCGCCTTCGGCAAGAAGGGCAACCCGCTGTTCGGGCCAATTCAGCCCGTCGACAAGAGTCAGCCGCTCTACCTGCAAGGCGACGAGCTGATCTACGACAGCGAGGGCAACCGGATCATCGCCCGCGGCAACGTCGAGATCTATTTCAATAACTACATCCTGCTCGCCGACGAGGTCATTTACGACCAGAGCGCCAATACGCTGAGCGCCGTCGGTAATGTCACGCTCAAGGAGCCGAACGGGCTCATCACACGCGGTGAGCGGATTACTCTGACGGACGATTTCCGGGATGGCTTCGTCCAGTCCCTGAGCGTGACCGCGAAGGACGACACCCGCATCGCGGCAGAGCGCGCCGTTCGCCGCGAGGGCAACGTCACCGAGTTTCAGAACGGGCGGTTCACTCCCTGTAAATCCGAAGGCGGCATGCCGCCGCTTTGGTGCATCAGCGCCGCGCGGGTGGTGCATGACCAGGCGGCTGCGACCATCTCGTACCAGGATGCCTGGTTCGAGTTGTTTGGCGTGCCCATCATCGGCGTGCCCTACTTCCAGCACGCCGACCCGTCAGTGAAGCAGAAGTCCGGCTTCCTCGCACCGTCTTACCTGACGTCGGAGGATCTAGGCTTCGGCGTCGAAGTCCCCTACTACTTCGCCCTGGCGCCGAACTACGACCTCACCTTCCATCCGATGTATCTGGCCAAGCAGGGCGTCCTGTGGCAGGCTGACTGGCGCCATCGCGTCTCATTCGGCAGCGTCACCGGAACGTACACGGTGAAGTTGGCCGCCATCGACCAGGATTTCAGGGACCTACCCGGCACGCCCGAAGATGCCAGGCGTTTCGACGGCTGGCGCGGCAGCATCGAAACGAAGGGTAAGTTCTCACTCTCCTCCTGGTGGAATTTCGGCTGGGATATCACGCTCGAGAGCGATGACTACTTCCGGCGCTTCTATAAGCTCGACAACATCCTGCAGACTGACCGCATCAACGAGGTTTATCTGACGGGTATCAGCGAGCGGAATTACTTCGGCGCGTACTTCTACCACTTCGGCGGGCTGCGCTTCGACGACACGTCGCTGTCGGAAGGGCGCGTGCATCCCGTCATCGACTACAATTACATCTTTGCAGACCCGGTGCTCGGTGGCGAGTTGTCGTTCAACGCCAACGCGCTAAGCTTCTCGCGAGACTACTCGGACAAAGGCGGGCCAGGCGAGTCCGCCATGAACCGCGTGGTCGCGGAGGTCAACTGGCGTCGGCGTTTCACCGACCCCCTGGGCCAGACCTATACGCCGTTCGCCAACGTGCGGGGTGATATCTATACGCTGCACGACATCGTCGATCCTGTTACGGGCGAGATCATCGAAGACGAAGCCAAGACGCGTGGCGTCGCCTCGGCCGGCCTGCTGTACGCCTATCCGTTTGTTTCGCACACGGCGAGCGGCGCGCATGTGGTCGAGCCGCTTGCCCAGGTCATTGCGCGTACCAGCTCAGGCTCGCAGCGCCATTTGCCGAACGAAGACTCGCGGAGCATCGTCTTCGATGACACCAATCTGTTCGAGCTCGACAAGATGTCGGGATATGATCGGGTGGAGACGGGCTCACGCGCCAACGTCGGCCTGCAGTATACCTACCAGGCAAGCAACGGTGGGTTCGCGCGGATCCTGGCGGGCCAGAGCTATCATCTGAGCGGCGACAATATCTACCGCGATCCCGGCTTCACGTATGCGGATAATGAAGGAGTATTCGAAGAGGACAAACCCCTCTACTCGCCCGCGAGTGGCCTCGAGACGGACAGGTCTGATTACGTCCTCGCAGCCTACCTGGCTCCCTCCTCCGTCTTCCGCACGATCGCCCAGACTCGCTGGGATGAGGATGACTTCGCTCTCCGGCGCATGGATCTGTTCGGAGAGGTGAACTACGGGCCGTTCCTCGCTCAGGCGACTTACAGCTACGCGACGTTCGACCCGCTGGACGGCCGGAAGACGGATCAGCAGGACATCTTCAGCGTTGCGGGCCTGCAGCTCACCGATCGTTGGAGCTTGCTCGGCTCCATTCGCTACGACCTCGATGCGAGCGCCGTCATCCAGGATGCCATCCAGCTCCGTTATGCCGACGACTGCTTCGTGCTGACAGCCACCTACACGGAGACGTTCATCGACGACGACCTGCGTCAGCTTGAAGAGGACCGCACGCTGATGCTGCGCTTCGAGCTCAAGCACCTCGGCGAGTTCCGCTACAAGACCGACGCGCTCGATCATTTCTTCGCAGAGAACCAGACGGCCCCGAAGTAAATGGCAGCAAAGCGTCTTCGGATATTGGTCGAGCTGCGTTAACCCTGAGGCTGGATCGGCCAAGTTGCCTTCCCCTCGCCACTTCAGGTGTGGATAGTGCCGTACGTGCGGGCTCGCTTGCCCTATGCTAGCGAGTCGAGTCGGGACTTCTGCCGTTACTGATCGGATGGGGTATGAGGCGAGGCAATAACCAGAGATATCGAACCTGCTGTGGTGTAGCTTCCCTGCTCTGTGGACTGCTCGTTCCAATCGCAGGCGCGCAAGCGCAAGGAACCCAAACCTTGCCGGGGCTGGTGGTCACGGTGCCCCCCAGCGGAAACGCTCCTGCCGAGAAATCCCAGCCGGCCCAAAAGGCTCCCGCTGAACAAAGCAAGGGGCGCAAGAATGCCGGATCGAGCAAGAGCAAATCCGCCTCTCTCGACTCGAGCGGTGCCGGCAAGGGCCGTGGCTCCGTCCAATCCATCGTCGTGCTGGTCAATGACGACCCGATCACCCAGTATCAGGTGGAGCAGCGGAGTCGGCTCATGGCCATGCAGGCCGACATCGGCGAGAAGGCGCAGGCCAACTTCAAGCGCCTGATCCAGCAGGAGAGCACAAATCAGCGGCTGCGCCAGATACTGCAGGAAACGATCCAGGCCAACCCCGGCAAGTCGCGCGAAGAAATCCTAGCCGCTTTTGAGCGCCGTAAGCAGCAGTTCGCCGAGCAACTGCAGCGACAGGCCGTGGAGAGTGCCCGGTCAGCCGCACTTCCAGCATACCGTAAGAAAGCTCTGGAAGAGCTAATCGAGGAACGGCTCAAGCTCCAGGAAGCCCGGCGCCTCGGGATCACCATCGACGACGCCCAAGTCGACGACATCATCAAGAACATCGCCTCTCGCAACAAAAAGACGCCGGAGCAGTTCGCTCAGGATCTCAAGCGGATGGGGGCCGACATCAGCTCGATGCGGGAACGGTTCCGGGCGACGCTGGCGTGGAACTCCGTCGTTCGCAGGCGTTTCAGCGCCCAGGTGGCCGTCAGTCAGCGGGAGATCGACCGGATGGTGTCCTCCGCTGCGGGTGACGCCGAGGACAAGGTCGAGTTGCGTCTCCACCGCGTGACACTGCCGGTGACGGGCAAGTTCGACCAGAAGGTGATGGCTCAGAAGCTCGACGAAGCCGAACGGATCTGGCGCAACTTCAAGGGCTGCTCCACCACGGCCTCTCTGGGCAAGGAGATCGGAGCCAAGTTCGAAGACCTCGGGATGACCAAGCCTTCTGCGGTGCCTGAGCCGACGAGAAGCTTGTTGCTCAATGCCAAGGACGGAGAGATGGTCCCGCCGAACATGTCCAGCAAAGGCGTCGAGCTCTACGCGGTCTGCAGCCGCAAGGTCATCAAGGCCGATGAGCAGGTCCGAGAGCAGGTGGCGCAGGAGCTCCAGCAGAAGGAGTTCGAGGTTCTGGCTGAGCGGCATCTGAGGGATCTACGCCAGGACGCGCATATCGAGTATCGTTGAGCTGTGCTCACGACTCTTCCCTCCCCCGAGCCTCCTGTGCTCGCCCTCACCATGGGCGAGCCCGCGGGCGTTGGCCTGGAGCTGACTCTGAAGCTCTGGCAGGCCGTGCGCGCGAGCGGCGATGTGCCCTCCTACGTCCCATTGCTCTTCGCTGACCCAGCCGCGGTCGGTGATTGCGCCCGGCGGGCCGGGTTACCTGATCCGGCCAAGGTCGTCGGCTCTTCCTCGGAAGCGCGTGCGCTCTGGCCGGACTACCTGCCGATTGTGTCGGTCCCTCTCGCCCAGCCCGTCGATCCTGGTCGACCCGATCCGGCGAACGGTGCAGCGGTGATGGCTTCGATCGAGCAAGCGACGGCGGCTGTTGTGCGGGGCGAGGCGGCGGCGCTCGTCACCAACCCCATTGCGAAGCGGGTCCTGCACGAAGCGGGGTTTTCGCACCCTGGCCACACGGAGTTCCTGGCCGAGCTTGCTCACCGGCTGTTGGGCGGTGGCCCGTGGCGGCCAGTCATGCTCCTGGCCTCGGACGAGTTGCGAGTTGTACCTCTCACGATCCACATTCCGATCGCGGCAGTCCCCGGCGCGCTCAGCCAGGGGCTGATCATCGAGACGGCGCGCATACTGGACCAAGGTCTCCGCCGCGATTTCGCTCTGGGCGGTCCGACACGTCCCCGCATTGCTATGGCAGGCCTCAATCCGCACGCCGGCGAAGGTGGTTCCATGGGGACGGAGGAGATCCGCATCATCGCCCCGGCCATCGCTGCCCTGAGGGCGGACGGCCTCAATGTGACGGGACCGCATCCGGCCGACACGTTGTTCCATGCAGAGGCGCGCACCCGTTACGATGCCGTCATCGCCATGTATCACGATCAGGCGCTCATCCCGATCAAGACGCTGGCGTTCGATAAGGCGGTAAACGTCACACTCGGGCTGCCTTTTGTGCGCACCTCGCCCGACCACGGCACGGCGTTCGACATCGCCGGAACCGGGCGGGCCAGCCCCGCCTCCCTCTCGGCAGCTGTTGACCTTGCGGCGAAGCTCGCGGCCAACCGCGCCGTATCCGCACCCCAACAATGACGCGCAGCCCGGACGAGCACGCGCGTGCCGGCGCGACGCCCGACGGCTTGCCGCCGCTCCGCGAGGTCATCGCGTCGTTGGGATTGTCGGCCAAGAAGAGCCTTGGCCAGAACTTCATTCTCGACCTCAACCTGACGCGAAAGATCGCCCGCGCAGCGGGAGACCTCGCCGGTCGCACGGTCGTGGAGATCGGACCTGGCCCCGGCGGCCTCACCCGTGCGCTGCTCCTCGAGGGCGCCGCGCGCGTTGTTGCTGTCGAACGCGACGAACGCTGCCTGCCAGCCTTGCAACAGATCGCAGAGCAATACCCTGGCCGGCTCGAGGTTCACCTCGGTGATGCCCTCGAGGCCGATTGGCCAGCCCTCTTGGGCCCGGATTTCGCACCCAGGCGCGCGCTGATCGTCGCCAACCTGCCCTACAGCGTCGCCACGCTGCTCCTGATCGGGTGGCTCGAAACGGAGCCCTGGCCCCCGTGGTACGAACGCATGGTGCTGATGTTTCAGCGGGAGGTCGCCGAACGGATCGTGGCGCAGCCGGCGACCAAGCCTTACGGCCGGCTCGCCGTCATCTCGCAGTGGCGGACCCGGCCGCGCATCGTCATGACACTGAAGCCCGAGGCCTTCACACCGCCTCCTAAGGTTGCCTCCGCCGTGTTGGAGCTGATCCCGCGGGAGCAACCGGAGCCGTCCTGCTCCGTGAAAGTGCTCGGCGAAGTGACGGCCGCCGCTTTCGGCCAGCGTCGCAAGATGCTGCGGGCGAGTCTCAAGTCTCTCACGCCAATGCCTGAGTTGCTGCTCAAAGAGGCGGGATTGGCCCCAGAGTTGCGCGGCGAACAGCTCACCGTCGAAGACTTCGGCCGCCTCGCGACGATCCTGGAACGCATCCGCCGTCCGTAAGCGCGCCACAGCCCACGGGTCCGACCTGACCGGGCTCACCTGTAGACGAGCACCGGAATGCGGCTGTGCGTCAGCACCTTCTTCGTTTCGCTGCCGAGAAGCTTCGCGGCAACGCCGGCGCGACCGTGCGAGGCCATGGCGATGAGATCGCAGCCGCGCGCATCTGCCGTATCGAGAATACCCCTCCACGTCTGCTCACTTTCGACGCGAACAGCCTCGCAGGCCACCCCTCGCGCAGCCGCCTCGCCCCGCACCCAATCGAGATGTTGCTCGATCTCGTGATCGATGCGCTGGCGGATTTCTTCAGGCAGCTCCGTCAGATTCACGCCGAACACGACGAGGTGGGCGGGCTTGCCTGAAACGCGCACCACCGTGACCTTTGCTCCGAGCGCCTTGGCGAGATCCAGGCTGCGCTGGACGGCGAGCTTGGACAGCTCGGTGCCGTCAGTGGGTACGAGGATGTGCTTGTACATGAGCTCTCCTGGCGTCTGATCTCGCCCGCGAGACTATTCCCACTCGATCGCGTTGCCACGCGAAAACTCAAGGCCCGGACACACCACTCGAGTGATCATCGATGCGCCTGGACCGGTATGGTGAACGTGAGCGCGGTCGAGCGATGTCGATCCTCGAGACTTCCGCGTTAACCGGGCGCGCATTGCCGAGTTGGCGGTCGGCGGAACTTGGATGAGCCTCTACCGAGAATCTCGACATGCGTACCGTGCCGTCCACTGAAGTGGGGCTGACAGATGGAAGCTCTCGCGAACAACGATAAGCATCTCGGCGTCCAACTCCTCGAGTTCGCAAAGCGTAACAAGGAGCTCGATAGCCCCGAGCAGATCCTGAACCTCCTTCACGACGTGACCTTCCCCACCTGCCAGATCGCTGTCATGGGTGCGCTGCAGTTGCCCCTCCGGTGGGGCGATTGGGCGAGAATGGAAAAGGGCAAGAACGTCTTCCTCCACGAGAGCGTGCCTGAAGGCTGGTGGCTCGAATGGCGGGAGCACAACAAGCTGCACCCAGGTCCCGCGCTGGGACTAGCACAGCTATCCATCGCGCCGTTCACGATGACGGAGCTGATGCGCATGCTGGAGCCGATCGGTCACGATCGATGGCCATTCGAACTCGCATTGAAATACGGAATGCGCGATTCCTTGACGTGCCCAGTCGGAGGGCGCTGGGTCGTGGGTTTCTGGTCTCGCCATGTCCTTTCGCAGCGCCTCACGCCGGAGGCTCGCGCGATGCTTTTCATGGGCGCGACGTTCGCGGCTATCGGCCTGCAGAGAGTCGTCCGGCCGCAGGCCGACCGGTTGGGCAGCCGGGTGTCGCTCACGCCGCGTGAGCTCGCCGTCCTCAGGGCGCTATCGTTCGGAAAGTCGTTCTTGGAAATCGCCAAGTCGCTAGGGCTTGGCGAGGAGACTGTCCGAACGCACATCAAGAAAGCGCAAATCAAGCTCCAGGCCCAGAACCGGACCCATGCCGTCGCCCAAGCGCTGAGGCTCCGCCTGATCCCCTAGCATCCCCTCGATCGGGGATGGTCTCGAACATCAGAATGCGCACTTTAGCTGCTCAACTCCTGGGAGATGTTGATGCAGCTTAACTGGGCCGGCCGGCGAGTGCTCATCGTCGAGGACAACACGATCATTGCCATGCCGCTCATCTCGTATCTCGAGGTCTGCGGTGCTGACGTCGTCGGTCCTGCTTCGTCCCTGGAAGCAGCCTTCGACGCGTTGGATCGATGCGACGCGATAGACGCTGCCGTGCTCGACGTAGAGCTTGGCAGAGAACTCGTATGGCCGTTGGCCGTCGAGCTCAGCGAGCGCGGCATTCCGTTCGTATTCGCGACGGGATCGGCAGACGAGAGCATCTATCCGCCAGCACTGCGGCAGTATCCCCGGATCGCAAAGCCGTACTACGAGAGTGCTGTAGCGGCCTCGCTTCACGCCCTTGTCACCGATGAACAACAGGAAAGACAGGGCGAGTTGTTCCAATTGTCCAGCTGAGTTGATTTCCTCGCTTCAGGCAAATACCGGTGGCGGGACGAAGCCCTGATACTCCTGCTCCAGCATGCGGGCCAGCGCAATGCACGTCAGGTCGCCGTACTGCGGGCCGACGATCTGAACGCCGACCGGCAGTCCTTCCGGTGTGAACCCCGCAGGCGCAACCGTCGACGGAAGGTAGACGACTCCCGAAAAGCCGGCCCAGAAGAGCTGATCCGTCGTAGGCACCTGTTTTCCGTTGACCGTGATGGTGCGCTCGTGGCGCTCGCCTTTCTGGTCATGCGGGAAGGCTGCCGATGCTGCGGCGGGGCAAAGGAGCACGTCCCACTCGCGGAAGAATTCGGCCCAGGCAAGCCGCATCTGATGGCGCCTGTTGTTGAAGATGAGCCAGTCGCGATGGACCATGACGTTGGCTCTCACCATTTGCGCATAATAGCTCTCATCGCCGGGGTCCAGCTTGGCGGCAATCTCCTTGTTTTTCGCAAGCATCTCCTCCGACTGCCGGCCGGAGGTGGCGGCGCGCAGCAGCGCGATGTAAACACGGTTCGCTTCCGCCGTATCGATCGCGGGTCGCGCCGTGTGGCTGACTGTGGCGCCCTTCTTGCCGAGGAACTCGGCGACCGCCGCGATCCGCTCCTGCACAGCGCTATCCACCTCGGAGCATGGATCATTCAGCATGACGGCGACCTTGAACTCGCTGAGCCGGCGGCGGCGCGGAGGAGAGAGTGAGAGCTGCCAGCCCGCAGCGTCGATGTCGTCTGGTCCTGCCATGATCGAGAGACCAAGCTCGAGATCATCGGCACTGCGCGCCATGGGACCGATCACCGAGATGTCTGTCTGCGCCACGATTCCCGGCAGCGCCTGGCCGCGCGGCGGGCAGATGCCCCACGTCGGCTTGTGGCCGAAGACGCCGCAGTAATGCGCCGGATTGCGAATGGATGCGCCGATGTCGCTACCCGCTTCCAGCCCCGTGAGTCCCGCAGCAAGCGCCGCCGCGGAGCCGCCGGAAGATCCGCCTGGCGCGCGGGAAAGATCCCAGGGATTGTTCGTCGTCCCGTAGATCGCATTGAACGTCTGCCAGTCGGCGAGGTAGAGCGGCACGTTCGTCTTGCCGAACACAATGGCACCCGCGTTCTCGAAGCGCTCGACGGCGAGCGCGTTGCGCTGAGGAAAGTTGTCCTTCAGCTCCGGAACGCCCCAGGTCGTCGGCATGCCCACGACATCGAAGCTTTCCTTCACGGTCATGGGCACGCCGTGCAGCGGCCCCCAGTCCTCTCCGCGCGCAAGAGCTTCATCCGCGGCTTTCGCGCGTTCGCGTGCGTGAGGCAGCACAGTCGCAATGATGGCGTTGAGCTTTGGATTGTAGGCTTCGACGCGACTGACAAACAGCTCGAGCAACTCTTGCGAGCTGATCGATTTGCGCTTGATTTCGGCGGCAAGTTCACTCGCCGAGCGGAATGGCAATTCGCGCATGAGGTGGCCTCCCTGTTCGCGAGCCCGCATCGATGGTGTCATCATCTGCCGACCCACGGCCGCGAGCAAGTCTCGCGCAATGTCCGTCGTCGGATCGAAACGTTCCCTCCCCTTTCCAGATCACGCGACCAAGGGAACGCAACTGCGCCGCACACGTTGCAGCGACATTCATCACAGCACAGGTGAGTGACACGATGGCGAGACAGAGCAGGCCGCAGAAGAAAACGGTCGAGCGGGTCATGCACGAATACAAGCATGGCGAGCTCAAGAGCGGCGGCCGCCGCAAGGTGAAGAATCCGAAGCAGGCCATTGCGATTGCATTGAGTGAAGCCGGTGCATCGCGCTCGCAGAGCCCGGCGGAAAAACGGGGGCGCCTGCAGAAGACGAAGGCGAAGGAAGCGCGCGGCGACACCGGCAAGGCTCGTGCGGAGGGCCGTGGCCGTAAGACTGCAGCAACACGCGGCACCACGCGTTCCGGTGCAGCGCGCAGAGGCGCGGCGGCAAGAACCAGCACGCAACGCGGCGCGCAGCGCCGGAGCACCGCTCGCGGGAGCACGGACCGCAGAAGCACCGGCCGTACGGGCGAGATGACCAGGGCGCAGCTTTACCAGGAAGCCAAGCGCCGCAACATTCCTGGCCGCTCCAGAATGTCGAAGGAAGAGCTGGCGAAAGCTGTCGGCCAGCGCTGACAGCCGCGCCTGCCAGTTGGCGCAGGTCGCGTGCGAGGCATCATGAACCCTTGTGCCCAAGGCGCCGGCGGGCCAGTTTGACGCCGACGCGGCAATCACGGGTGAGCACGACGCCTTGCGCCTGACCGATCTTGCAGACGGCACCCTCGACGCGCTGAGGAGTGCGGGCGCCTATCTGTCCGATCTTGCGACGCCTTCCATCCGACTTGGCGTCACGGGTCTCGCCCGCGCCGGCAAGACCGTCTTCATCACGGCGCTCATCCGCAATCTCACGGTCGGCGGCCGCCTGCCCTTTTTCGATGCCTACGCGGAAGGCCGTATCGTCCGCGCTTACTTGCAGCCGCAGCCGGACGATGACGTTCCGCGGTTCGATTACGAGGCGCATCTGTCCGCGCTGATGGATGACCCGCCGCGCTGGCCGGAGAGCACGCGCCGCATCAGCGAGCTTCGCGTCACCGTCGAGTACCGCCCGACGAGCCTCATCAAGCGCTCTATGACCACCGGACGGTTGCATATCGACATTGTCGACTATCCCGGTGAATGGCTGCTCGACCTCGCCCTGCTCGATCAGAGCTACGTCGAATGGTCCCGTGAAGCCGTAGCGCTCGCATCGGCGCCGAACCGGCTCGCGGTCAGCGAAGAATGGCGGAGCTACCTCGCGAAGCTTGATCCGGCAGCCCCGCAGGATGAACAGGTGGCGCTCGAGGCCGCTGACGTTTTCACACGTTTTCTCGCCGCCGCCCGCGAGGTCGAGCCTGCGCTGTCGACGCTCGGCCCAGGTCGCTTTCTCCTGCCGGGTGATCTTGCCGGCTCACCACTGCTGACGTTCGTACCCCTCGAAATGCCCGAGGGATTCTCGCCGCCGCGCAATTCGCTGGCGGCCATGATGGAGCGGCGGTTCGAGAGCTACAAAACGCACGTCGTGAAGCCCTTCTTCCGCGACCACTTCAGCCGGCTCGACAGGCAGATCGTGCTTGTCGACGTGCTCGCGGCGCTGAATGCTGGTAGGGATGCTGTCGAGGATTTGAGTCGGGCTCTCGAATCTTCGCTTCGCGCCTTCCGTCCCGGTGCGCGGACATGGCTCGCGAGCATTCTGCCCCGTCGTATCGACCGGGTGCTGTTCGCCGCCAGCAAGGCCGATCATCTGCCGAGTGCGAGTCACGATCGGCTGGAAGCCGTCCTTCGACTGATGACTGAGCAGGCTGCGGAGCGCGCCAAGTTTGCGGGAGCCACCGTAGGCGTCATTGCACTCGCGGCTTTGCGGGCAACGCGCGAAGTCGAGGCGCAGCAGGACGGTGAGCGGCTCGCCTGCATTCGCGGCGTGCCCATGCCAGGGGAACAGGTCGGAGACAAACGCTTCGATGGGTTGACGGAAGTCGCGCTCTTCCCCGGCGATCTACCTGTCGATCCAAAGGCCCTGATGCGGCCGGGCGGAGAAGATTTGACCGGGCGTGTGCGCTTCGTCCGCTTCCGTCCGCCGCGTCTTGGCCATGGCGTGCGAAATGAGACGCAGGTGTGGTCACACGTCTGGCCGCACGTGAGGCTCGATCGCGCGCTTCAGTTCCTCATCGGAGACCGGCTGGAATGACCGAGCCCACGCGACCACGCGCCCCCCGAGTCTTCGACCCGGACGATCCTTCGCTGCTAGAAATTCCGGAGCAGCCAGACGCCGCAAGGCGTGCCGCCGACGAGGATATCGCGGAACCCGAATCCATAGCTGCGCCAACGGCAGCGCCGAGGAGCGGTATTCGCTGGGGGGCCATTCTGGGTTCCGCGATCATCGGTCTTGCGCTCCTCGCTGTCAGCCTGTGGCTCACCGAGTTCGCAGTCAATGCGCTCACCCGCAACGACATCATCGGCTGGATGGCCGTTATCCTCGTCGCCATCGCCGGACTTGCGGCGAGCGCGATTGTCCTGCGCGAGACGATCGGCATCATGCGACTCAGTCGGCTCGGACGCGTCCGCCGTGGCCTCGAGGACGCGCTCGATGCACGCGACGCTGCGCGAGAGAAGGCGTTTCTGCGCCAGCTCCTCGCCACGTTCCAAGGCCGTGATGACCTGAAATGGAGCATCGCCCGATTCCGCGAGCATGAGGCCGATGTGCGTGACCCCGGCGATCTTGCGCGGTTGGCGGACAGGGAAATCTTCGCGCCCCTCGACCAGCGCGCAAAGCGCATCGTTCTCACGGCCGCGAAACGGATCAGTGTCGTAACAGCCATCAGCCCGCTGCCGCTCGTCGACGTCGTATTCGTCCTGCTGGAAAACCTGCGCATGCTGCGGGCTCTGGCAACGTTGTATGGTGGACGGCCCGGCCTGATGGCGGCTCTGAAGCTCGGCCGCATGGTGGTGACCCACCTCGTCGCGACGGGCGGCATCGCGTTGACCGATGATCTCGTGGGCCAGGTTTTGGGGCATGATCTGTTGCGCCGCCTCTCCCACCGGCTTGGCGAAGGGGCGCTCAACGGTGCTCTCACAGCGCGGATCGGAGCTGCGGCGATCCAGGTGATCCGCCCCCTGCCCTTCCTCGAGGCGTCACCGGTGCGCGTGCGCGATTTCCTCGGCGAACTCTTTCGCTCCGCCCCAACCGGGGGACGGCGGGCCCGGTAGCTCGAAACCTGGCGCGGGAGATATGACGGCGCCATTCCGCGGCTCGCCGGTCGAAAAGGCCGCCCACGCCGCGGCGCGCGCGCGAGTCGCTTCCAGGATCTGCGGCGGATCGAAATCTTCCCGAATTGCCAAGCAACGGGAAAGCAAACGGCCGGCCGGACGCGCGGTCCACCAGCTCAGCAGCACCGAGAGGCCGAGCCCCAACAGCACGGGAGCCATCCACGCCATCAGGTCCCACGACACGAGATAGGTCAATCCTGCGAGCGCGAAGCCGATGAGCATGTGCCAGCGATGGAAGTGAAATGCCGTCGAGATCGGCATGTTGGATTCGTCGCGGCGCTGAGGCTTCCATCCGGAGTCGATGCCAGCGAAGATCTGGGCTACGGCCGTCGTCTGGGTGACCATCAGGATCGGCGCCAGCAGCATCGAAAGTACGGTTTCGAACAGGACACCGGCGATCACCCGCGGTGTCACGCTGATCTCACCCCGCAGTGACGCGCGACGCAGTTCGAGTATGAGACCGATCCCCTTGGGCATCATCACCACGACCATGGTCGCGAGGAAGAGACGGAACGCGGCGCCCGGATCGATGGTCGGCCAGATGGGGAACAGCGTCTTGCTGTCGAGGAAGTAGGTTGGGATGACGTGCGTGCCCTGCAATGCGAGCACGAGTCCGACCACCAGCGACGCCGCCCAGACGGCAGATACGAGATAGGCACACGCCCCCATGGCGAGATGGGCACGCGCCATGAATGTAAGCCCGCGCTTGCCGACGATGGCAAGGTGCTGGAGATTGCCCTGCGCCCAGCGCCGGTCGCGTGCGACGAGCTCCGGCAGGGCCGGCGGAGCGCCCTCGTAGGAGCCCTCGAGCGAAGGCGCCATGTGGACCTCCCACCCGGCCCGCTGAAGGAGGGCTGCCTCGACGAAGTCGTGGCTCTGGATATGCCCTCCAAACGGCGGACTACCGGGCAGCTCGGGAAGCCCCGCGGTCGACGCAAATGCGACGGTGCGAATGATGGCGTTGTGACCCCAGTAATTGCCCTGCGGACCATGCCAGGATGCCAGACCAGCAGCCACGGCCGGACCGTAAACACCCGATGCGAACTGTTGGAGGCGTTGGAAAATGGTGCAGCCGCCGACGAGCCGCGGCACAGTCTGGATCAGTCCGGCGTATGGCCGGGATTGCATGGCGAGTGCCAGGCGCACCAGCGTCTCGCCGGACATCACGCTGTCGGCGTCGAGCACGACGAAACTTTCGTACCCACCACCGAACCGCTGAATCCAGTCCGCGATGTTGCCTGCCTTCTTGGCGGTATTCTGGATCCGGCGGCGGTAATAGACGGGGATCGTGCCTGCCAGACGCTCGGCCAATGCGGAGAAGATCTCCTCCTCGCGGAGCCCGGCTTCCAGACTGCGGCTATCGCTGAGAATGAAGACATCGAAGTTCTGCGCGCTCCCCATGCTGGCGAGGTCCAGCGCCATTGCTTCGATCGTGCCCGCGATGCGCGCGCAATCTTCGTGATAGACGGGGAACAGAAGCGCGGTCCGCGTGTGGAGCGGCTCTGAGGCTTGGGGGAGCTCGAGCGTGTCGGGCCGCTCGCCGGCAAAGAGCGGCATCAGCCCAACGACCGCGGAGAGCGATCCCAGCGCGATCCAGCCGAATGCCACGGTCGAAAGGATGAGGAAGACGATCTGTACCGGCGTGATCTGCACGAAGGACAGAACGGAGTAGAGCTCCCGCGCGAAGCCGATCGTGAGCAGCACGGCACCCGCGGCAAGCGCAGCGCGCGTTGCCCAGTGCACCGTCTCTTCCCCCTGCACCGCAGGTTGCGGACGCGCGCTGAAATCCTGCGCCGGCATGTCGAGCGGCTGCTCAGGCGGCAGGAAGGAGCGGCCTGCATCGAGCCGCTGCACCTGAGCTGCCCAGTGGGCAATCTTGTCGCTCATGGTTTCGTCAACTTGTCCAGCGATAGAGCCAACTTTCCGATATGACCCGATCCATTCGTTTCAGAACGAGCCTGAGCTCGATCAGATCCGCGGAGCCGGGCTGCAGCTCGAAACTGCACCTGACGCCTTCGATGGCGGGGTGGTGACGAACAACGACATTCGAGATCGTACCTGCACTTGCAGACACCTGTGCAACAGGCAGCTCGGGTTCGTTCAGCGCTGGGCCGTCGAAATCGAGCACAAAGACAACGCCGTCGCCCTTCCGCCCGGTGCTGCCGCGGCGTGTTTGCCGCACGCGCGCGCCGCTCCACGCCACTGGAATGGAGTCGCCCCAGTGCAGCCGATACCCGAATTCGTACGGATTGCCGGGCGTGATCGGCTTCGCGGGCTTCCAGTAGGCGACGATATTGTCGTGAATTTCCTCGTCGGCAGGGATTTCGATCAGCTCAACGTACCCCTGGCCCCAGTTGCCTTTGGGCTCCACCCAAGCTGTCGGACGGCGCTCATAATGGGCCTCGAGATCCTCAAAGCTGGAGAAGGCGCGGTCACGCTGCGCAAGCCCGAACCCCTTCGGATCCTTGTCCATGAAGGCACTCACTTGCAGCAATCTCGGATTTGTCAGAGGGCGCCAGATACGCTCACCGTTGCCGTTCAGAATGGCGAGGCCTTCGCTGTCGTGAACGGCCGATCTGTAATCGTTGCGAACGCGTCTGTGCGCCGCACCATGCAGAAACATACTCGTGAGGGGCGCGAGTCCCACATGCGGCATCTCGCTCCGTGGGTAGAGCGTCGCATCGACGTCCATCACCGTGAACGGCCCCGGTCGGATGGCAAACCGGTAAGCGCCCGTCGTCGAGGGACTATCGAGCAGCGCATGCACGACAATCTCGGGCGCGCCGGGCGCCGGCTTTTCGATCCAGAAGCTGCGAAAGAGCGGAAATTCCTCTCCCGGCGGCTTGGCGGTGTTGATGGCAAGCCCGCGTGCCGAGAGGCCATAGAGCTCCCCTCGGCCAACCGCCCGGAAATATGTCGCACCCTGAAAGACGGCGTACTCGTCCATCACGTCGGCGCGATTGATCGGTCCGTGAATGCGGAAGCCCGAAAATCCGAAGGGCGCCGTCTGAGGTGCATCGGGTAG
>Ga0180220_1001418_pt1 | contig 17794 bp, 14 predicted proteins | sample eDN5th37CBELigBY_FD_151335 | JGI IMG/M metagenome (GOLD analysis project Ga0180220, IMG submission 151335) | Enriched backyard soil microbial communities from Emeryville, California, USA - eDNA 5th pass 37_C BE-Lig BY (version 2) (version 2) | ecosystem: Environmental > Terrestrial > Soil >...
GCCTTCTCCGCCGCAGGCCGGAATGTCATTCGCGGGACGGCTCCGCTGCCCGCCGTGGCCAAGACCGGTCCTCAGTCGAGGCAGGAGAGCCCGATCGCGACGTCCTCGGTGGCCGAGAAGGCGATATTCGCGCCGAGCTCTGGTTCTGGTATTGCGACGCGCAGTCAGGCAACCCAGCAACTGGACCTGCCGCCGGCAACGACCGGTCCGCTCTCCCTCAGGCTCGCCGCGGCGAAGGGTGACGCCGCGGCCCAGCTCGAGATCGCGACGCGCCTGGCGGAGGGCAGGGGTGTGCGCCAGAACTTCGCCGAGGCGGCGCGCTGGTACGAGCGCTCGGCCGATCAAGGACATGCGGTTGCTCAATATCGCCTCGCGACGCTTTACGAACGTGGCATGGGCGTGAAGGCCGATCGCGAGAAGGCGCAGGCGCTCTATGAGAAGGCGGCTGCCCGGGGCAATCTCAAGGCCATGCACAATCTGGCCGTGATCAGCGCCAGCCCGGCTGCCGGCGTGCCCGATTACATTACCGCGGCCCGACTCTTCTCCCGCGCCGCGCAGCACGGCCTGCACGATAGCCAGTACAATCTCGGCGTCCTCTATGAGAGCGGCCTCGGCGTGCCGAAGGACCATGGCGCGGCCTACAAGTGGTACTCGCTTGCCGCTCGCGGCGGTGACACCGCGGCGGCTCGCCGTCGCGACCTGCTGATCTCGCGGTTGCCGCCCGAGACCATCCAGGCGATGGATGCCCAGATCGCAGGCTGGCAGGCCGCGCCCGCCGATGAAGCCGCCAACAACGTCCGTGCCGCAAGTGGCGCCTGGATGCAGAGCAGCGTCGAGACGCATCGCCGATAGGCGATGCACCAGCCCGGGAAAGCGACGTCCGTCGGCGCGTGGTCTCGAGCCGCGGGGCGTTTTTCCCCGTTGCCGAACCGGAAGCCGGACGACCTGGCCGCATCGTAACTTGCCAAATCGGGTGCTTTGTGTGCCCTTTCTCCTGATCGTCCGGGGATGGATCGAGCGGGACGGGACTCAGTCATGTGCGAGAAGCGGTATGGGAGGCGGTGCGAGAGGCTCGTGCTGACGCTCATTGCTGCGGCGTGGCTGGCATTGACCACGAGCACTTTCGCCATGGCCCAGGGCCGCCAGCGTGTCACTCCCATTCCGGTCCCCGTTCCCCAGCGGATCGAGCCGTCGCCGCCCGCCGCGGCCGGTGATCCGGCGGCGGCGCTGCCGCGGGAGACCGTGCAGGCAGACGTCTCCACACGCAACGTGCCGGTGACGTCGAACTTCTCCGGCACCGAGATCGTCGTATTCGGGGCGGTCGATCACAGCCGTCAATCGAGTGCCGAGGCGGGCCTCTACGACGTCGTCATCGTCGTGGTCGGCACACCGTCCCGTCTCACGGTTCGAAAGAAGGGCCGGGTGGCAGGACTCTGGCTCAACACCGATTCGATGACGCTGGACAGCGTGCCGAGCTACTACGCCATCGCTTCGACACGGCCGCTCGACGAGATCGCGTCACCCGAGGTGCTGAAGTCGACCGGTATCGGCTTCGACTACGTGCCCATGGAGCTGTCGAAAAGTGCCGAAGGCCGGACGGCGGCCGCCGTGAAGGAGTTCCGCCAGGCGATCGTCACGCTGAAGAACAAGGACCGGCTGTATACCACCAATGAATATGCCGTGGCCTTCATCGGCCGCAGTCTCTTCCGGGCGTCCATCGACGTGCCGGCGAACGTGGTGGTCGGCCCGTTCGAGACGCGCGTCTTCCTGTTCCGGAACGGTGAGCTGCTCAGCAAGTACACGGCGAAGCTGGAGCTGCATCGGCAGGGCTTCGAGGCCTTGATGTATGGATTGGCCTTCCGCAAGCCGCTGGTCTACGGCCTCTCGATCATCGCGATCGCCATGAGCGCGGGGTTGCTTGCGGCGATGGCCTTCCGCAGCTCGAGCCGCTGACGCCAATCGGTGGGCTGCCTTCAATCGGGGCCGAGGCTCGCTGTTGCCACCGGGTAGACACCATCCCGTCCGAGCACATGCACCTCGAATGCGCCGGCGGGCTCGAACAGGCGCCCGAAGGCCGCGTCGAGCACGTTCAGGCCGCCCGTGAAAGCGCCGAACGCCGGGAGCACGATCCTGGTCCGGTCGGCAACAAAGCAGGGGCGGCGGAGCCTGGCGCCGTTCAGGAGGACGCGCGCGGCGGGATGGAGATGGCCTGCGATCTCGCCGGCCACTGGCCCCGAGGCGGGCTCGTGCCGGAGGACGAGGGGGCCGAGCGCCATGCTCTCGCGCACGATGCCGCCGACCGACGCCGAGATTGCCGGATCGTGGTTGCCAGTGATCCAGACCCACTCCCGGCCCGCCTGCAAGCGGCGCAACCGCGCACGCTCGTCCGGACCCAGCCGTTCCCCGGCGCGACGGTCGTGGAAACTGTCGCCGAGGGCGATCACCGAGCGGGGATGATAGCGAGCGATCGCCGTGGCGAGGCGCTCGAGCGTCTCGCGCGTGTCATATGGGGGCAGCATGCGGCCGCGGACGGCAAAGGCCGAGCCCTTCTCCAGATGCAGGTCGGCCACGACAAGCGTCCGCTCGTCCGGCAGGCAGAGGATGCCGGAGCGATCGGCCACGATCTCGCGCCCGCAGATCTGCATCACGCTGGCCTCGAACGTCGTTTCCAACGCCCTGCCGGCGCCTGTCCCCGTCCTCATCCGCCCTCGTTCCCCGCGCTGCGACGAGACCTTACGGCGTCGTTTCCGCGATGCCGGCCTCGCGCAGCAAGTCCTCCGCGGCTTCGTGAAGCGCCGCCTCTCGCGCGTCTCCGCCGACTGCCACACGTCCCAGCTCGAGCAGGATCGGCACGGCCAGAGGAGAGGCTCGTTCGAGCGGAACATAGCGCAGGTGGCCTCGAATGCGGCGCAGGAACGCTCCGAGGCGCGCAATGTCCAACAGACCTGTCGCCGCATCCCGATAGGCCGCCTCCAGCAGCACGTGATGGGGATCGTGCCGGCGCAGCACGTCGTAGATCAGGTTGGCGGATACCGTGAGCTGGCGGCCGTTCTTCTCCTTGCCCGGATGTCGTCGCTCGATCAGCCCGGCGATCGTTGCGCAATGACGGAAGGTGCGCCGCATGAGGCTCGTTTCTGCGAGCCAGGCATCGAGATCGTCGCCGAGCATGTCCTCGGCGAAGAGCGCATCGAGGTCGAGCGAGCCGGACGTGATCAGGCTCGTGAGATCGCCGAGGCCCCAGATGCCCATGGCGTAGTCGTTGGCGAGAAAGCCCAGCGGCTTGGCGCCTGCCCGTTCCAGCCGGCGCGTCAGCAGCATGCCGAGCGTCTGGTGCGCGAGCCGGCCTTCGAACGGGTAGATGATCATGTGATGCCGGCTGCCGTGGAAGAACGTCTCGATCAGCACCTCGTCCGGACCCGGCAGCGACGAGTGCTGCTCCTGAAGCCGCAGCCAGTGGGCGACCGGCGTCGGCAGGCTTTGCCAGCATTCCGGATCGGCCAGCATCTCGCGCACGCGCCGAGCGAGGTGCGTCGACAGGGGGAAGCGACCGCCCGGATAGCTCGGGACGATCGGGTCCTTCGCGGTCGCGCGCGAGACGAACGCCTCGTTGTCGCGGAAGCCTTCGAGCCGCAGCGTCTCGCCGCCAAGGACGAACGCATCGCCGACCTTCAGCTCGCCCGCGAACATCTCGTCGATCTCCCCCATGACCCGGCCGCCGACCAGCGGCTTCGCACGGGAACGGCCGGAGTCTCCCCGACGCCCGACGAGGCGGACCTTCACCACCGGGCTCTCGACGATGGTGCCGACGTTCAGGCGGTATTGCTGGGCGATACGCGGATGCGTGATGCGCAGGCGCCCATCCTCGGTCGGTTTCAGGCGAGCGAACCGGTCGTAGGAGCGAAGCGCGTAGCCGCCGGTTGCGACGAGGTCGACGACGCGGTCGAAATCGGGCCGCGAGAGGTCCGCATAGGGAAGCGCGGTGGTGACTTCAGTGTGCAGCTCTTGCGGGTCGAACGGTCCGGAGCACGCCATGCCGAGGATGTGCTGGGCGAGGACGTCGAGACCGCCGCGGCGGTTGACTACGGCATCCTGGTCGCCGACCTCGGCGGCTTCGAGCGCCGCCCGGCATTCCAGCACCTCGAAACGGTTCGCAGGCACGAGCAGGGCTTTCGACGGCACGTCGAGGCGATGGTTGGCACGGCCGATGCGTTGGATGAGACGGCTTGCGCCTTTCGGAGCGCCGATGTGGATGACAAGATCGACGTCACCCCAGTCGATGCCGAGATCGAGTGTCGACGTGGCGACGACGGCGCGCAGCCTGCCGGCGGCCATGGCTGCCTCGACCTTGCGGCGCTGGGCGACGTCGAGCGAGCCGTGGTGCAGCGCAACGGGGAGGCTCGCCTCGTTCGCCCTCCAGAGCTCGTGGAACATCAGCTCGGCCTGGAGCCGCGTGTTGACGAACACGATGGCAAGGCGATGCGCCTCGATGGCAGCGAGAACCTCGCGAACGGCGTAGCGGGCGGTGTGCGTCGCCCACGGCAGTGGGTCCTCGGTCTCAAGGATGGTGACGTTGGGGCGCGCGCCGCCTCTCAGCTCGATCGCGTCGGCGAGATGAATGGCCGAATGGGGGCTCGTCTGCGCAGCGAGCCACGCGCGCAGCTCGGTTGGACGGGCGACGGTGGCCGAGAGCCCCGTCAGCATGACGTTCGGCGTCAGCGTGCGGAGCCGCGCAAGATCGAGGGCCAGTAGATCTCCGCGCTTGGAGGGCACGAGCGCGTGAAGCTCGTCGAGGATGACCGTTTCGAGGTCGGCGAAGAGGTATCCGGCGTCCTCGCCCGAGAGGAGGAGCGCGAGCTGTTCCGGTGTCGTGAGCAGGATCTCGGGAGGCTTCGTGCGCTGCCGGGCCCGGCGCGACTGCGGCGTGTCGCCGGTGCGCGTCTCGACACGGAGCGGCAAGCCCATCTCGGCGATCGGCTGCATGAGGTTGCGCGCGATGTCGACCGCGAGCGCCTTCAGCGGAGAGATACAGAGTGTCCGAAGGCCGGCGCCCCTGCGTTCGGCCGTCCGGGGCACACCGGCTGCGACGAGGCTCGGCAGGAAGCCGGCGAGTGTCTTGCCGGCGCCGGTCGGGGCGATCAGCAGCGTCGAGCGACGCTTGCGGGCCTGCTCGAGCAGGGCGAACTGGTGCGGGCGCGGTGCCCAGCCTTTGCTGGCGAACCAGCCGGCGACCGGCTCGGGCAAGGTGTCAGCGGCTGCCGCAGCGTCAATTGCCCGTTGAGACGTTCCCTTTTCCGGTCTGGCGGCTCGCTTGCCACGCTCCGGTGACGATCTCAGTGGCTGGCTCGCCATGGGGCGCATCCTGCTCGCAAAGCTGGCATCGCGGCCGGTCGCAGCGGCCCGCGGTTCGTGCTATCGGAACCGCACAATCGTCTGTTGCCCCCGCTGATGCCGCCATTGGCCAGTCGGGGCTTGTGCTGGGAGCATGGTTTGGACAGGAACAGCCTATTCGGCGGCAATCCCATCGGTGTGATCGTGCGTCTCGTCGTGCTCTCGATCATCGTCGGCGTCGTCATGTCGGCCCTCGACATTCGGCCCGAGAACATCCTCTACCATATTCAGATGCTTATCCATCGCATCTCGATGCTGGGCTTCGGGGTGTTCGAAGGAGTGCTCGGCTACTTCCTGCTCGGCGCGGTCGTGGTGATCCCGATCTGGATCATCGCCCGCATCCTGAGCGCGCTCGGCGGTGGCGGACGTCGCGAATAATGGACACGGCCGCGAGTCCAGAGGCCGCGAGGGCAGGGCGTGTCGGCGGCCGCCCGGTCGAGATCGGCCACGTCCAGGTGCTGGCGATCGCATTGCCGATCACGCTCTCGAACGCGACGGTGCCGCTTATCGGCTTCGTCGACACGGCCGTGGTGGGGCAACTCGGCGCGCCGCACCTGATGGGTGCCGTCGCGATCGGCGCCGTCATCTTCAACATGCTCTACTGGACCTTCTCCTTTCTTCGCATGGGAACGACCGGACTGACCGCGCAGGCGCTCGGCGCGGGCAACGGCCGCGAGATCTCGGGACACCTCCTGCGCGCGCTGATGGTGGCGCTGGCGTGCGGGGTCGGGCTCGTCGTTCTCCAGGTGCCGGTGCGCCTCGCGGCCTTCTGGCTGACCGGCGGATCGGCGGAGGTGCTGGAGGCTGCGAAGACCTATTTCGACATCCGCATCTGGGCGGCGCCGGCGGGCCTCGTCAATTTCGTGCTGCTCGGATGGCTGATCGGGCTCGGGCGAGCCGGAATGGCGTTCGTCCTGCAACTCTTCCTCAATGTCCTCAACATCGGGCTCGCGGTGCTGTTCGGCCTGGTGCTCGACGGCGGCGTTGCGGGTGTCGCGTGGGGAGCGCTCGCGGCGGAGAACGTCGCGGCCCTGGCCGGGCTGCTCGTCGCATTCAGGATTGGCCGCAACATGGGAGCCCGCGCGCCGCTCTCCGATGCGTTCGACGTCGCGAAGCTCGGGCGGTCGCTGTCGATCAACGGCGACCTCATGGTGCGATCGCTAGTGGGCTATGCGGCGCTGGTCGTTTTCACGTCGGAAGGAGCGAAGGCCGGCGACGTCACGCTCGCGGCCAACGCACTACTCTACAGCATGATGGCGATCATGATCTATCTGCTCGACGGCTTCGCGTTCGCCGCCGAAGCGCTGGTCGGACGGAGCGTGGGCGCGCGCGACCGCCACGGCTTCGACCGGGCCGTCTCCATCTCGACGCTGTGGGCTTTCCTGTTCGCGGTGGCGCTGGCGGTCGTCGCGTCGCTCGCCGGTCCGGCAATCATTGCCTTCAGCGCCAAGAGCGCGGAGGTCCAAGCCGCTGCGATCGCATACCTCGCCTGGGTTGCCATCTCGCCTATTGCCGGTGTGTGGAGCTTTCAGCTCGACGGCATCTTCACCGGCGCCACACGGACGCGCGACATGCGCAACACCATGATCGTCTCGATCGGCCTGTTCATGCTGGCCTACTGGATACTGGGACCGCTTTTCGGCAATCACGGGCTCTGGGCGGCCTACATCGTCCTGTTCATCGCACGGGCAGTGACACTCGGCGCCAAGGTGCCCGGGCTTCTGAAGAGTGCGTTCGGCTGAGGTCGGATTGCCGGGCGGGTCGGTTCTCACCGTCACGCCCGAGCGAGCGTGTCAGGCCGCGTCGGCCTGGGCGGTCGTCATCGCATTGCCGGCGATCGTGGTGCGGCGCATGTCGCGGGGCTGGCTCGCGTCGTAGCGGCGGACGCGATGGAGCACCTGGCGGTTGTCCCACATGACGAAGTCGCCGAGCTGCCACTTGTGCACGTAGACGTATTTCGGCTGCGTCGCGTGCTCGGTCAGGTCGCGCAGGATGATGCGCGCCTCGGGCATGCTGAGGCCGAGGATGGTGCCGGCATGCGACGAGAGGTAAAGCGACTTGCGGCCGGTGACGGGATGCGAGCGCACGAGGCGCTGGCGCACCGGCTTGAACATCTTCTTTTCATCCTCGGTGAAATCGAGAAAGCCGAGCGAGCCGCGGGAGTACATCAGCGAATGCTCGCAGACCATGTCCTCGATCTCGGCTTTCGTCGCGGCATCAAGATCGTCGTAGGCCGCCCGCATGTCGGCGAACTCGGTGTTGCCGCCGTTCGTGTTGAGCACGCGGCAGGACAGGAGCGAGTACTTCGCTGGGATGGCGCGGAACGAGCTGTCCGAGTGCCACAGCATGTTACCGATGTTGAAGAGGTGCTGGCGGCTGTCCTTCGGCAGCGGCTTGCCGTCCTTGCCGAGATTGGACACGTCATTCATGCCTTCGCCGAGGCGCTTGTCGTTGGCTCTCGTTACGTTGCCACCGCGGGAATCCTCGAGCGGGCCGAAGTTCCTGGAGAATGCCTGCTGCTGCTCGTCGGTGATCTTCTGGTCGTGGAAGACGAGCACGGCGTACTTGTCCATGCCCGCCTCGATGGCGGCGACCTCCTCCTTCGAAAGCGGCTTGGTCAGATCGACACCGGATACCTCACCGGCGAACACAGGGGTGAGCTGGCGGATGGAAACGGCCATGGACTATCCTCCTCGCAAGTCTTCTTGGCGCCGTCGCAAGCGCGCGGCACGCCTTATGAGACCTGCAAAGCTAGGCCAATCCTTTGGCCGCGCAAAGCGCCGATAGCGTTTCGCGAAAGGAGCGCGAGGCAGCGCGCACGGATGTCTCAGCGCCGTCCGGTGAAACCGCCAACGCTGTCGAGCGCGCTCCAGTTGGCCTGAAACAGCGCGAAGGCGACGAACAGCAGCCAGATGTTCGTCGGCAGTGCCATCCACACGACCAGTGCCGTCACGGCAAGCCCGAGGCCGGCGACGACGCGGATCGCCCATCGATAGCCGACGATGGCATTCAGCCAGGCTTCCAGCGTACGCCCGCCATCGAGCGGGAAGGCCGGTAGCAGATTGAAGAGCATGAGCCAGAAGTTGATGCTCGAGAGCGACGCGAGCGCGATGCCGAGCATCGGCTTGCCCAAGCCCCACGCCTCCAGTGTCAACGCCTCGAACCCTTTCCAGAGGACGAGATTGGCGGCAGGGCCGGCCAGATAGATGACCGTCTGTGCAAGCACCGAGCGCGGCAAGGACGACGAGAAGCGCGAAACGCCTCCGAGGCCGCCGATCTCGATCTCGTCCGTGCCGACCTTCCATAGCCTCGCGGCGAGCGTATGTCCCAGCTCGTGCAGCAGGATGGAGGCTAGGATGCCGATGATGATCAGGATCCCCGCCGACATGAGCTGCGTATCGCCGCTCGTGAAGTAGCGGTGGCTGAACAGGATCAGGATCAGCACCAGGATCATGTCGAGGTAGATAGGCACGCCCGCGATGCGGCCGAGCTCGAAGCGCGTGATCATGGAGATGCCCAACGATTTCTCATGCCGGATGGACCAGCAGGCTGGTGAGGCGACGGACCACCGGCAGCACGACCAGCAGCACCGGGAAGGCAACGAGCCACGACAGCACCCAGGCCGACAGCCAAGCGTACGGGAGCTCGGGCACGAAGCCGATCGCATGCGACGTGCTGATGAACGACACAATGAACGTCATCAGGAGCGACAGCAGCAGCGGCATGACGATGCCTGCGTACTGTGGCGGCAGTTTGCGCATGCCTCGCGTGGACGGCGGCGTGCTGTCGTGGGTGGCCATGCCGGTGTTCGCTCCGCTGGCTGTCGGGCCGGATACCGGCCTCGCGTGCGTCGATGTCTCGCGAGGAGACCGTTCCAGCCGTCCGAGGACAGCAATCGGTGCGTCGCTCAGCTCTTCCGGTCCCGCTGCCCGAGCGTCCTCAGGCGGAGCGCGTTCAGGCGAATGAAGCCGGCGGCGTCCTTCTGGTCATAGGCGCCGCGGTCGTCTTCGAAGGTGACGAGCGTCGAGGAGTAGAGCGACTTCGGGCTTTCGCGGCCGGTGACGATGACGTTGCCCTTGTAGAGGTCCAGCGTCACCTCGCCTTCGACGTGCTCCTGGCTCTTGTCGATCAGGGCCTGCAGCATCTCGCGCTCGGGCGAGAACCAGAAGCCGTTGTAGATCAGCTCGGCGTAGCGCGGCATCAGCTCGTCCTTGAGGTGGGCAGCGCCGCGGTCGAGGGTGACGGACTCGATGGCCCGGTGGGCCGCCAGCAGGATCGTGCCGCCGGGCGTCTCGTAGACGCCGCGGCTCTTCATGCCGACGAAGCGGTTCTCGACGAGGTCGATGCGGCCGATGCCGTTATCGCGGCCCAGATCGTTCAAGGCCTTGAGCAACGTTGCCGGGCTCAGCGCCTTGCCGTCGAGCGAGATCGCGTCGCCCTTGGCGAAGCCGATCCGGATCGTCGTCACCTTGTCGGGCGCGGCCATCGGCGAGATGGTGCGCTGGTAGACCATCTCGGGCGGCTTGACCGCGGGGTCCTCCAGCACCTTGCCCTCGGACGAGGAGTGCAGCAGGTTGGCGTCGACCGAGAACGGCGCCTCGCCTTCCTTGTCCTTCGAGACCGGGATCTGGTGCGTGCGCGCGAAATCCAGGAGGTCCGTGCGGCTCTTGAACTGCCATTCGCGCCAGGGTGCGATGATGCGGATCGAGGGCTCGAGCGCGTAGTAGGAAAGCTCGAAGCGGACCTGATCGTTGCCCTTGCCGGTGGCGCCGTGGCAGACCGCGTCGGCATCGACCTTTCGGGCGATCTCGATCTGCTTCTTCGAGATGAGCGGTCGTGCGATCGAGGTGCCGAGCAGGTAGACGCCCTCGTAAAGGGCGTTGGCGCGGAACATCGGGAAGACGAAATCGCGGACGAACTCCTCGCGCAGGTCCTCGATGAAGATGTGCTCGGGCTTGATGCCGAGCATCAGGGCCTTCTCGCGTGCGGGGCCAAGCTCCTCGCCCTGGCCGAGGTCGGCGGTGAACGTTACGACCTCGCAGCCGTACGTTTCCTGCAACCATTTCAAGATGATCGAGGTGTCGAGCCCGCCGGAGTAGGCCAGCACCACGCGCTTTACCTTGCCTTTCAGGTCGTCGCTGCCGCCGGCGCTGATCGCCATGTCGCACACTCCCCAGCCTCGTCAATTGGGGCGCACTATAGGCACGGCGTGCGATGCTGCAAGCGGCAGAGCACGGCAAACTCCCGAAGGTGCGGCGGCGCTGGCCAACGCGTTCGTGAACGTCGTTGATCAAAGGCGGTCTCGCAGATCGAGCGGCTGAACCTATCTCATCGGCAAGGCCGGACCGGTTCTGAGAGCGCCACGCGGCGTTGGCTTCGACGGCTCCTCCATGGCAGTGGTTGCCGCGTGGAACTTTCTCCGGTCCGGCCGGTTTAGGAGGCGACTTCTGTCAATGCCGCCGATCCCCCGCGGCGGCAGGGCTCGGACGGCCGACTCCCCGCGGCCAGCGGGCCAACGCCCCGGACGGTTCCCCCTCCCCCTGCCGTCCGGGGCTTCTCTTGTCGCGTTTTCGCCACAATGCGGTGACGCTGCCTTGGCAGGCTCACATTTCCGTGCCTCTTTCGAACATGCGCCGGCCGATTGTATTGCCTGCGCTTGCCGCACGACCCGCGAGGGAGAACCACGCGTGCCGAAACCTGCTGCCGTCATTCGTGCCCTGGCACTTCTGCTGATTTTGACCGCAACTCTCGATGCGGCGAGCGCGCAGCAGATCGGCGAGGATCTCGCGGCACAACTGAACAAGGCGCAGACGCGCGCCTACGTTCTCTATCTCAGGGCCCGAGCCTACCATCGTCGCGAAACCGATTCCTACTGGGCCGAGATCGAGCAGCTCAAGGAAAGGCGACGTCACAAACGCGCGTCCGGCCGGCCCTTCGCTCCCGAAGATTTCGTCGCGGTGCAGCCGCCCAAGTACGCTGGGCCATCGCTGCCGGCTGACGTAGGGAAGATTATCGCCAACCTGCGTCCGCCCGAGGAGCCCACGCCGCTGGAGGGCGTTCCCGACTTTCTGCATCATGCGCGACAGGTCTACGGGTTCGTGCCGAAACCCATCCCGGAGGATGAGTTCAAGCGTCGCTATGCCGGGGAGGCCCTGGCGCTCGGGTTGACGAAGGATCAGGTCGTGCGCGTCTATGCGCTCGAGACCGGCGGCCGCGGCACCTACGACATGCAGGCCGGGATCGATCCCGAAACGAAGAAGGGCCGGCCGATCTCATCAGCTCTGGGCTATGCGCAGCTTCTCGGCGCCAATTCCGTCAACGAGCTCGTGAAGCACGGTCCGGCGTTCATCAGCCGGCTCAGGGCGCTTGCCGTACAGAGCAGCGGGAGACGGCGCTCGGAACTGCTGCAGAAGGCTGCGGTCGTGCGCAAGATGCTGAAGGCGGCGCGCTCGGTTCCGAACCGGTGGAGCGCGCATGTCGCCTTCTCGCGCACGCCGCGAGGGCTCGGCATTCACGCCCTCAATCTCGATGGTGACATCGGCCCCTGGTTGCAAACGATCAAGCTGCAAGGCGTACGCGAGCACGCCGAGAAGGCGGGACGTCCGAGCTTGAGCGGGGCCGAGATCGAGCTCATGAACCTGGCGGGACCGCAGACGGGGCTCGACATGATGGATCCGGTCGGGCGCAAGATGCCGACGGCCAACTTCTTTGCCGAGAAGGCCTATAACCGCAACACGATCGTGCGCGGGCGGAGTGCCGAGGAGCTGCTCGCGGCGCTCGACGAGCGGATGAACCAGAACCTGCGCAAGGCAGGCTCCATCGAGTTCGCCAAAGCTTTCGATGCGATGCTCGCGCAGCGCGTGCGCTCAGCGGAGCGCTAGTGTCCCGATTTCGAAGTTCGTCATTCCTTGCGGCAAGCTCCGAACGAACTTCAAATCCGAAAACCACACTAGATCGTCAACGAAGCGATCGAAGCTCCGGCTTTGGCGTATCACCGGCAGACCATCGTGCGGCCGTCCTTGCCATGCCAGGCGAGGTCGAGATGGAAATGATCCCTGTGGTAGCGGTCGGCGAGAGGGCCGAGGACGGTGGTGAAGATGCTGCAGGCGCCGCGGTGCATCTGGCGCAGGAAGGCACGCTCCCGCGGGTCGCCCCACCAGCCTTGCTTCACCATGATCCAGCGGCCGTCGGCGAGCATGAAGCCGGAAACGTCGAGGGCGTTGGCGTGTCCGTGCTCCGACAGCTTGGCGCCCCAGATGTTGTTCCGGGGCCGGCAGGAATAGGAGGCGGCGACCTTGATCTCCACAACGGGCATGCCGAAATGCCGCCGCGCGCCGGGAAGCACGACCTCGGCCATCCACTTCTCGACGGCGGGGATCATCTCGCAGCGCAGCGTCGCCGCGGGCCGCATCGCGACACGGCCGCCCAATGCGCCCGACATCTCGAAGGGGTAGGAGGCGCCGCAGGTTCCGGGGCCGCCGAGCGAGCTTCGTTGTGCCAGGAAGGGCGAGGGCCGCGCAAGACCGAGTGCCATGCAGCGGCTTTCCTCGGTGCGGCGCCAGGTTTCGGGCATCTTGGGATATCGGGCGACTGGTCCGCCGGGCGTGAACCTGCCCGTGCCACCGCATCCCCAGAGAACGAGGAGCGCGGCCACAACCGACACTGAACGAACGAGACGCGATACGGACATGGCCGGAAGCTAACCAGATAAGCATTAAAGAACGGTTAACCTTGACGAGACGTTAAGCGCTGGGCCGCAAGAACAGCGAACATCTCACCTCGCAGCTTAGCTGGAGGTCCCGGCAGCATTGGGCCGTGATTGCGCCCGCCGATGGCGGAAGATTGTCATCCTCGCGGCGGTAGTGGTCATGCAACGCAGGCGACGCGAGGAAGCTGTCGCGCTTCCCACGGGCACATGAGGAACCGGTGGGCCGGAGGCGCGGAGGAATGGTGCCGAACGGCTTGCTGCTTATGCGGCAGCCGCCTCGAGCACCATTGTCGAGCACTTCTCGCCGATCATGATGGATGGCGCATTGGTGTTGCCGGACGTGAGCGTCGGCATGATGGAGGCATCGGCGATGCGCAGGCCCTCGATGCCGCGCACGCGCAGCCGGTCGTCGACGACGGCCATCGGATCGGTGTCGGGGCCCATCTTGCAAGTGCCGATCGGATGGTAGGCGGTCTCGGCCGTACGCGTGACGTAGTCGATGAGTTCGTCGTCGCTTTGCGCCTGCTTGCCGGGGCCGAACTCCACCGGCTCCAGCCATGCGAGGGGCTTGGCCTCGACCACTTTGCGCACGATGCGCATGGCCGCGACGATGCAGTCGCGATCGATCTGGTCGGCGAGGAAGTTGAAGCGCACGGCCGGCGGCCTGGTCGCATCGTTCGACGACACGTGGATCGAGCCTTTGCTCTCGGGCCGCTGCTGATGGGTGATGATGGTGATGCCGGCTTCCTTGTCGAGCTTGATGTCGGGCGTCACCAGGAATGGCTGCAGCATGAACATGGCGTCCGGGCTCGCCAGGCCGTCGCGGGTCTTGAAGAAGGCACGCAGCGGGGAGGCGGGGAGCGCGAGGAATCCCTTGCCGGTGAGAATGTAGCGAATGCCCTGGTTCAGTGCGCCCACGCCGCGCGCCTTCTCGTTATACGTGGCGCCGTGCCGCCCGACCTTCCATTTCATGCGCGGCGCCCAGTGATCGCGCAGGTTCTCGCCGACGCCGGGCAGTGCGTGCAGCACCTCGATGCCGACTGATTTCAGATGCTCGGGATTGCCGATTCCCGACAGTTCCAGTAGCTGCGGCGAGCAGATCGAGCCGGTCGAGACGATTACCTCGCGGCCGGCGCGCGCCTCGCGCACCTCGCTGCCGACGCGATAGCGGATGCCGACGCAGCGCTTTCCTTCAAAGATCAGCCGCTCGGCCAGGGCTCCTGTCTCGATGTCGAGGTTGGGCCGCTTGCGCGCTGGCTCGAGGTAGCATCGCGACGTGCTCATGCGGCGCCCGCCCCGGATGGAGGCTTGCGTCATGGCGATGCCCTCCTGCTCGGGGCCGTTGTAGTCGTCGTTGCGATGGATGCCGACGGTCTCCGCGGCTTCGAAGAAGCTATCGTAGAGCGGGCCGCCTTCGAACAAGTCGGAGATGCGAACAGGCCCCTCGCGTCCGCGGAACTCGCCGTCTCCGCCTTCATAGCTCTCGAGCCGCTTGAAGATCGGCAGCACGTGCTCGTAGCTCCAGCCGCGGTTGCCGAGCTGTGCCCAGGTGTCGAAGTCCTGCCGCTGGCCGCGTACCCACACCATGCCGTTGATGGCGCTGGAGCCGCCCAACATCTTGCCGCGGGGAATCGGAATATTGCGACCGCCCGTCGCCTTCTCGGGCTCCGATGCGAACAGCCAGTTGACGCCCGGCCGATTGATGAAATGGGCGAACGACACCGGAACCTGCGAGAGCCAGTGCGTTTCCTGTCCGGCTTCCAGCAGCAGCACGCGGTACTTGCCGTTCTCGGTGAGACGATAGGCCAGGGCGGATCCGGCCGAGCCTGCTCCAACGACAATGAAGTCAACTGCATGCCGATACATCTGTTCTCCCCGTTTCCGCCCACGCGAAAGCGGCGGGCGACGCCCTTCGCGCTCCCGCCGTTTCCGGCCATTCGTACTGTTGGCCTGCTCCGGGCAGGCTTTGCAAAAATGATAGCAAGGTGCCGCGCCATGTCCAGACACGTCGCGCGGTCCGGATGCGCTCGCCCATCTGCCGTCGGCCGGCGTTTACCAAATGCTGAACAGCGACGGGCCTGCGACGAAGAGGCCGTAGCTGGCGCGTTCAAATTATTGAAACCTATACAACCGAACTGATCATTTCCCGTGTTGAGCAGGATGAGCGAGGACGTATGGCGCGCCGCATTGGGAGCCGAGCATGTGGAAGTCCCGTTTGCTGATCGTCGGCGCCGGGCCTGTCGGCCTGGCCATGGCAGATGCCCTGTCGCGGGCCGGCATCGCGTACGACCAGGTCGATGCGTCGAGCGGTATCGGCGGCAACTGGAGGCACGGCGTCTATGCGACGGCGCATGTCGTGTCGTCCAAGCGATCGACGGCATACGCCGACTATCCGATGCCTGCCGATTACCCCGACTTCCCGTCCGCGGCGCAAATGCTGGCCTATCTGGAGAGCTACGCGCGCGATCGCGGGCTGATGCCGCGGATCGAGCTCAACCGGGAGGTCGCCGATGCCCGTCCCAATCCGGACGATAGCTGGACGGTCACGTTCTCGGACGGCGAAGCGCGGATCTATAAGGGTGTCATCATCTGCAACGGTCACCATTGGGACCGGATCATGCCGGAACTGCCCGGCACGTTCTCGGGCCGCATCATGCACGCGAAGGACTACCGGCAGCCATCCGACCTCGCAGGCGCGCGTGTCCTGGTCGTCGGCAGCGGAAACTCGGGCTGTGATCTCGCGTCCGAAGCGGCGCGCGTCGCCGTCTCCTCGGACTGGAGCATGCGGCAAGGGACCTGGTTCCTTCCGAAGACAGCATTCGGCCGACCGCTCACGGACCTGCCGATCTGGAGGCTGCCGATCTGGGCGCAGCGGCTGGCGCTCAGGGGACTCATTCGCCTTTTGATCGGCGATTACCGGGATTATGGGCTGCCTTGGCCCGGCGACCGCCTCTTCGAGCGTCATCCGACGTTCGGCACCGAGGCGCTCGGCTATGTCCGCCAAGGCCGCATCCGCCCGCGGCCGGGCATCCGGTCGGTGGACGGGCATACCGTCACGTTCGCAGACGGCTCGACCGGCACGTACGACCTGATCGTCGCGGCGACGGGATACCGCGTCAGCTTTCCGTTCCTGCCGGAGGGACTGGTGGAGGTCCACGGCAACGTCGCGCAGATCTTTGGAGGCGCCTTTCCGGCCGGGGTGAAGAACCTCTACATCATCGGCTCGGAGCAGCCGAAGAACGGCTTCGGGGCGCTGATCACGCCGGCGGCGGTGCTCTATGCTCGGCTGATCAAGCTGCAGGACGAGTTCGAGCATCCGATCGGCTCCATCCTGAAGTTCGGGCGCGACAAGATCCCCGTCTCGCCCTTCATCGATCCGGCTAAGGCGCGCCGGCAGATCCGCTGGGGGCACAGGCTGTTGCCGCTGCTCAGGCTCGAGGCGCGGATTCTGGCCCGGCGACAAGCCTACCGCTCCGTCGCGCTCGATTTGCCGCCCGCGCTCGACTTCCGGCAGGCCGCCGAGTAGCAATGACGCCGCGACATTCGCAATTGAACGGACTGGATTCATGAAGGTGCTCGTCACCGGAGCCGGGGGGCACCTTGGTTTCCATCTCGTGCGTGGTCTGGCGGAGGCCGGACACGATGTGCGCGCGTCGCTGCGCTCGCTCGACGATGCGGATGCCGTGGCCCGCGCGAAGGGGCAGGGCGCGCTGGAGGTGGTCGCCGCGTCCCTCGAAAGCGAGCCGGCGCTCCGCGCGGCGATGGATGGCATGGACGCGCTGGTTCATTCCGCCGCGGTCTACCTGCTGCATGCGCCAGGCCGCGACGAGGAGATCGTCTCGGCAAGCCTCCATGGCGTCGAGCGCGCTTTCCGGGCTGCGAAGGATGCGGGCGTGCGGCGGATCGTGCTCACGTCCTCGATCGTGGCTTTGCCGCTGGTCGGCGCCGGGGACAAGCCTGCCGACGAGCGCGCCTGGAACCAGGACCTGCGGGTTCCCTACTTCAAGGCGAAGACGCTGGCGGAGCAGCGCGCGTGGGCGTTGGCCGAAGAGCTGGGGCTCGATCTCGTCACCGTGCTGCCGGGGCCGTTCGGCGGTCCGGGGTTTGTCCGGCCGACGCCGACCGTCGATCTCATTGCGTCGATCATGAAAGGAGCGATGCGCGTGGCGGCGCCGCCGATCACCTACCCGTATGTTGACGTGCGCGATGTGGCGAGTGCCCACGTGATGGCCCTGATGAGCGGCGCGACCGGCCGCTTCATCGCGATCAACGAGCCCATTCCCATGCTCGCCGATATCGCGCGCGCAATGCACCGGCTCGATGCCAGGGTTCCGCAACCGTTCATGACGTTGCCCGGTTTCACGATGCCGGTGCTGCCCTATCTCGAAGGCTTGGTTGCAGCGCTGGGGAAATTTCCGCGGACGATGACGCTCGAGATGGCGGCGACGATGAGCGGCCGCAACTACAGCATCACCTCGGCACGGCTGAGGCGCGAGCTCGGCTGGTCACCCGCGATCACGCTGGCTCACAGCCTCGAGGATACGATGGCGGCCATCCGTGCGCTCGAGGTCGCGGCGAGACGGGAGCGCCAGGTTGTTGCCGCCACTGCATGACCGCGGCGCTCAGCCGCGGCGAGCGAAGCGGTTGGGGGGCGGCTTCAGGCCCAGGTTCTCGCGCAGTGTCCTTCCTTCGTACTCG
>Ga0180220_1001420_pt1 | contig 17777 bp, 17 predicted proteins | sample eDN5th37CBELigBY_FD_151335 | JGI IMG/M metagenome (GOLD analysis project Ga0180220, IMG submission 151335) | Enriched backyard soil microbial communities from Emeryville, California, USA - eDNA 5th pass 37_C BE-Lig BY (version 2) (version 2) | ecosystem: Environmental > Terrestrial > Soil >...
TGTGCACCGTGGACCTGCACCTGCTGTGGCACCGCGACGCCCCGCAGACCGCGGCCGAAGCCTCGTTTCTGAAAGCCTTCCGCGAATACATCGACGCCTATCCGATGGCGCAGCGCCTGGCGCCGGCGGCCGCGCCGGGCGCGGGCTGAGGCGCCTCGTTCCTTACCTGCCGCCTGTTAGAATTTCGCAACTCCACTCATACTGACCCGGTAATGGCAAGAAGGAAGACGAGTTCCAACGGCGCCAACGCGACCCGAGAAAACCTTCTCAAACTGGCAGCGCGCATTTTCGGCATGCAGGGCTATTCCGCAACGACGATGCGCACCATCGCGGAACAGGCCGGCATCGAAGCGGCCAGCATTTACTACCACTTCTCGTCCAAGGAAGAACTGGTCGACGAGATCATGGAAGACGGGGCAAACCGGATCGTCCAGCACCTGAGGGAACGGGTCGAGGCCCTGGGCCCGGATGCGACGGCGGAACAGCGCTTTCGCGCGGCGGTGCTCGGGCAGATGTCGGGGCTGGTGCAGCACGGCGACTTCGCGCTCGCCCACCGCAGCCTGCTGGGCCAGTTGCCGGAAAAAGTGCGCGATCGGCAGATCAAGCGGCGCGACCGGCACCAGAAGCTCTGGGACGGCCTGCTCGAAGAGCTGCGCGCCAGCGGCCAGCTGCGCGACGACGTCGATATTCACCTGGCGCGCATTTTCATCCTGAGCAGCATCAACTCCGTGCTGTCCTGGTTCAATCCCGGCAAAGGGTCGCTGGAGAGGGTGTCGGAGCAGTTCTGCGACATGTTCTTCGAAGGCGTGCGGCCGAAATCCGGCTAAGCCGCTGCCGGCCGCGGCCGGCGTTCCCGTTTTCCCTCACTGACGGTCCATGGCGGCTGCCTGCGCCGCCGGCCGGCCATTGCCCTCGCTACTCTTGATGCCGCGCCGCGCCCGGGAAAACCCCAGTGGCGCGCGAACGCTTCGCTCATCAAACTAACTATCAATAGTTAGGTAAAACCAAGGCGCGGGAATATTTCCCTCACAAGGCGGAGTGGCAATGGCAACGACACCGATGAAACCCATACGTTCTTTTCTCTTCGTGCCCGGCAACAAGTCCGGCTGGATCGAAAAATCGGTCCATTCGGGCGCCGATGCGCTGATCCTGGATCTGGAGGACAGCGTGCCTGCGGCCAACAAGGCCGAGGCCCGCCAGATCGTGGCGTCCAAGCTGGACTGGCTGGGCGAGCAGAAGCCGCGCATCTGGGTGCGCATCAATCGCAGCCCGCACCTGTACGACTTCGACGACATCCTGGCCGTTGTGAGTCCGCGGGTCGAGGGCATCGTGATTTCCAAGCCCTGCGGGCCTGAAGACATCCATACCGTGTCGTCCATGCTGTCCGAGGCCGAATACCGCCAGGGCGTCGAGCTGGGCCACACCCGGGTGCTGCCGCTGCTGGAAACGGCGCGGGCGCTGCAGTACGCCTACGAGATCGCCCTGTGCGAGCGGGTGCCCGCCATCGTGGGCGCCACGGCCAAGAATGCCGACGTGGCCCGCGCGCTCAAGACCGTCTGGTCGCTCGACGGCCGCGAAACCCAGTACCTGAAGTCGCGCGTCGTCATGGCGGCGCGGGCGGCCGGCAAGCTGCCGATAGGCGGCGTGTGGCAGCAGGTGCACGATCTCGACGGGCTGCAGGTGTCTGCGGAGAAAGACCGCCAGCTGGGAATGAGCGGCGAACTGGTGCTGCATCCGTCCAACGTGGAGATCGTCAACCGGACCTACAGCCCTTCCGCCGAAGAGGTGGCCTTCTATGAAGGCATGATCGCCGCGCTGGAGCGCGCCCAGGCCGAAGGCCGCGCGTCCTGCATCTACGACGGCGAGCACATCGACATCGCCCATGCCAAGACCGCACGCGAAATCATCGATCTCGCGCGCTCGTTCGACGCATAAACCGCTTCCAGGAAACAGAGAAAATGGCTGGCCTTTACTTCGAAGATTTCAAGCCCGGCATGGTGATCGACCACGCCATCCGCCGCACCGTCACCGAGACCGACAATATTCTCTTCTCGGCGATGACCTACAACTGCGCGCCGCTGCATATCGACGCCGAATACAGCAAGAACACGTTCTACGGCCAGCGCCTGGTCAACAGCATGTTCCTGCTGGCGCTGGTGGCCGGCGTTACCGTGTACGAAACCACGCTGGGAACCACGCTGGGCAACCTGGGCTTCGGCGAGATTGCCTTCCCGAAGCCGACCTTCCACGGCGACACCATCCGTGTGCAGACCGAGATCATGGAGACCCGTCTGTCCAAGAGCCGCAAGGACTCGGGCATCGTCACCTTCAGGCACGTGGCCCGGAACCAGCGCGACGAAATCGTGTGCACCGCGGTGCGCACGGGCCTGATGATGCTGCGCCCCGCAGCCCAGGCCTGACCTCACCGCTCCAGGAGATCACCGGATGGACTATCAGCTCAGCGCGGAACAGGTCGCGATCATCGACGCCGCGCAAAAAATCTGCGCGGACTTTCCCCTCGAATACTGGCGCGAGAAAGACCGCAAGCACGCGTTTCCGAACGAGTTCTTCGACGCCGTGGCGCGCGGAGGGTGGCTGGGCATCTGCATGCCCGAAGCCTTCGGCGGTTCGAACCTCGGCGTCACGGAGGCCGCGCTCTTTCTGCGCACGGTTGCCGAGTGCGGCGGCCAGGCCGGCGCGTCGACGATCCACATGAACATCTTCGGCCTGCAGCCCGCAGTGCATTTCGGCACCGAGGCGCAAAAGCACGCCTGGCTGCCGCCTTTTACGCGCGGCGAGCACAAGGCGTGCTTTGCCGTGACCGAGCCCGACACGGGCCTGGACACCACCAAGCTCAAAGTGGTGGCGAAAAAACAGCCCGACGGCAATTACCTGATTTCCGGCAAGAAGGTCTTTATCTCGACCGCGCAGGTCGCCGACCATATGCTGATTCTCGCGCGCACCACGCCGGTCGAGGAGGTGAAAAAGCACAGCGAAGGGCTGAGCCTGTTCTACACCAGGCTGGATCGTGACTACGTGCAGATCCGCGAGATCGACAAGCTCGGCCGCGCGGCCGTCGACACCAACGAGTTGTTCATCGACGACCTGCCGGTGTCGAAAGACGCCTTGATCGGCGAAGAGGGCAAGGGCCTCAAGTACATTTTTCACGGCATGAACGCCGAGCGCATTTTCGTCGCCGCCGAGCAGGTCGGCATCGGGCGCGCCGCGCTCAAGCTCGCCACCCAGTATGCCAAGGACCGGGTCGTCTTCGGCCGCCAGATCGGCCAGAACCAGGGCATCCAGCACCCGCTGGCGCGCAACTGGGCCGAACTCGAAGCCGCCAACCACATGCTGCTGGCGGCGGCCGATCTCTACGACAAGGGGCTGCCCTGCGGCGCCGAGGCCAATGCGGCCAAGCTGCTGGCTTCCGAGGCCTGCATGCACGCTTGCCAGACCGCCATGCTCACCCACGGCGGCTTCGGCTACGCCAAGGAATACCACGTGGAGCGGTTCATGCGGGAAGCCTGGATCGGCTATATCGCCCCGGTCACGCCGCAGCTCATTCTGTCCAATATCGCCGAGCGCAAGCTAGGCTTGCCCAAGTCATACTGAATACCGCCGTACCGTCCGGGCCGCCGGCCGCGGACGGATCTGAAGCCGATATCGATAGAGAGCCGGAAGCCATCGACCCATAGCCGGTGGCTTACCGTTCCGGGCAGACAACCCGCCTGCGCGCGGCGTGGCGCATGCGCGCCGCGCGCAAAGAGGATTCAGGAGACAAGCATGTCAGCGACAAAGCCCCTGGAGGGCATCCGGGTTCTGGATTTGACGGTCGCCCTGGCCGGCCCTTACGGGTCGCTGCTGCTGGGCGGACTGGGCGCGGAAGTGATACGGGTCGAGTCCCCCGGCGGCGGCGACATCGCGCGCAACAACCCGCCGTATGTGGGCGAGGAGGGCATTCATTTCGGGGTCAGGCAGGCGGACGAAGTCTCGTTGAGCATCCTGAACCGCGCGCGCAACAAGAAGAGCATCACGCTGGACCTGAAATCGCCCCAGGGCAAGGCGCTGTTCCTGCGGCTCGCCCGCGAGTGCGACGTACTCATCGAGAACGCCAGCGAGGGCGCCACAGCGCGGCTGGGCGTGGACTACGAGAGCGTGCGGCAGGTCAACCCGGGCATCATCTATGCCTCGATCAAGGCCTTCGGCGAACCCAGCCCCTATCCGCGGCTCAAGGGCATGGACATCATCGTGCAGGCGCTGTCCGGCCTCATGGACGTCACGGGTTTCGCCGACGGGCCGCCGGTGCGCTGCGGGCTGCCCGTCGCCGACATGGCGGCGCCGCTGTTCGCGGTCAATGGCATCCTGGCGGCGTTGATCCACCGGGGCAAGACGGGGCAGGGCCAGCGGGTGCAGGTGTCCATGCTCGATTGCCTGGCCTCGCTGGTGGCCGAGGAACACTTCGACGTGTACCTGAAAGCGGGCTACCCCAAGCGGTCGGGCAATTTCATGGAGCGGCTTACGCCCTTCGGCGTCTACCGGACGCGCGACGGCTACGTGGCGCTCGTCGCCTTCCAGGCCGAATGGTTCAGGAATCTCGCCGATGCGCTGGGCCGCCCCGGACTGGCCGAAGACCCGCGGTTCGCCGCGCTGGGCCCCCGCAGCCGCAATTCCGCGGAAATCAACGCCATCCTCCAGGACTGGATCGGCCAGCGCAGCAGCGCCGAGGTCATCCGCGAATTGCAGGAAAAACGCGGCGTGCCTTGCGCCGAAGTGCGCACGCCCGAGCAGGTGCTGAGCGACCCGGCGCTGCAGGCGCGCGGTGCGGTCGTGCCGCTGGAGCACCCGGGGCTGACCGCCGGCGGCGCGGCGGTCATGGGCATGGGACTGCCTATCCATTTCTCGGTGACGCCGGTGCGCTTCGACCAGCCGGCGCAGGCCCTGGGCGCGGCCAATGACGAGATCTACCGCGGCCTGCTGAAAGTGTCGGACGAGGAACTGCGGCAACTGGGCGAGCAGGGGGTGATCTGACATGAAGACCCGTTGCGGCCCCTTGGCGGGCATCAAGGTGGTCGAGATCGCCGGCATCGGCCCCGGACCGCTGGCGGCAATGTTTCTGGCCGACCTGGGCGCCACCGTCATCCGGGTGGATCGCTGCCAGCCCGCGGACCTGGGCGTGCCGCGGCCGGTGCAGTACGACCTGGGCTTGCGCAACCGCAAGTCCATCCGCGTCGATCTGAAGCAGCCTGCCGCCGTCGAGCTGGCACTGGCGCTGATCGACGAGGCGGACGCGCTGATCGAGGGCTTTCGCCCCGGCGTCATGGAGCGCCTGGGCCTGGGCCCCGACGCTTGCCTGGCCCGCAACCCGCGCCTGGTGTACGGCCGCGTGACGGGATGGGGGCAGGACGGCCCGCTCGCCCAGGTGGCCGGGCACGACCTGAACTACATCGCTCTCACGGGCGCGCTCAACGCCATGGGCCGCGCAGGCCAGCCGCCCACCATGCCCCTCAACCTGCTGGGCGACTACGCCGGCGGTTCGCTGTACCTGGCCTTCGGCCTGCTGGCCGGCATTCTGCAGGCGCGCATTTCCGGCGCGGGGCAGGTGGTGGACGCGGCCATGGTGGACGGGGTCGCCTCGCTGGCGACGGTGGCGCTGGGGCTGCACGCCGCCGGCATGGCCAACGGGCCGCGTGGCACCAATCTGCTGGATTCCGGGGCTCATTTCTACGACGTGTACGAGTGCGCCGACGGCAAGTACGTGGCCGTCGCGCCCATCGAGCAGAAGTTCTACCGGCAATTGCTGGAACGGCTGGCGCTGGCCGATCACCCGCTGCTGCGCGACCAGATGAATCGCGCACAGTGGCCGCAGGCAAAGCAGGTGCTGGCCGCGAAATTCAGGGAACGCACGCGCGACGCCTGGACCGAGCTGCTGGGCGGCCTGGACGTCTGTTTCTCGCCGGTGCTGGACTTCGACGAAGCGCCCCGGCATCCGCACCTGCGGGAGCGGGGCACGCTGGTCGAGATCGACGGCGTCGTCCAGCCGGCGCCCGGGCCGCGCTATTCGCGCACGCCCGCGGCGCCGCCCGAGCCGCCCGCCGCCCCGACCACCGAGAACGCCGTCTCCGCCCTGCGGGACTGGCTGCCCGACGCGCGCATCCAGGCCTATCGCGCCGCGGACGCATTCATCTGACCTCCAGAGGTGACTTCCATGCTGCTCTCAAGACGTGCAATCATTCGTGCCGCGATGTCCAGCGTACTGGCGGCGGGCGCCCTGGCCGCGCCTTTCGCCAGCGCGGGCGAATTCCCCGACGGCAAGCCCGTGCACATTGTGGTCGCCACCGGGCCCGGCTCCGGCTCCGACCTCGCCGCGCGCCAGCTCGCGGCCGGCGTTTCGGCCGAATGGGGCGTGCCTTTCGTGGTCGAGAACAAAACCGGGGCGGGCGGGGTGATCGGCACACAGTACGTGGCCAAGGCCGATCCCGACGGTCACACCTTGCTGTCCACCTATGCCCAGCACTACACCAATCAGCTGGTGCGGGACACGCCCTACGACGCGGTGCAGGATTTCGAGCCCATCGCGCGGGTGGCCAACTCCGCGCTGGTGATCTCGGTGGCCGCGGCCTCGCCGTACAAGACGCTGGGGGACGTGGTGGCGGCGGCCAGGCAGCGCCCGGGCGTCATTACCTACGGCTCCTCCGGCGCCGGCACCACGTCGCACATGGCGGCCGCGTTGTTCGCCCACATGGCGGGCGTCAAGCTCAGCCACGTGCCGTACAAGACGCCGGGCCAGGTGGCGCTGGACGCGGCCTCCCGGCAGATCGACCTCAGCTTCAATGGCATGTCCACGGTGCTGCCCCTCATCCAGAGCGGCCGCCTGCGCGCCTTGGCCGTGACGACTGAGCAACGCTCGCAGAGCCTGCCCGACGTGCCCACGGTGGCCGAGCTCGGCTACCCGGGCTACGAGGCCGCTTCGCCGGTCTGGATCTTCGCGCCTCGCGGCGTGCCGCAGGCCATCGTTAACAAGCTGTCCGACGCGTTCGTCCGGCAGGCCGGCAAGCCGGCCTTCAAGGAGCTGTGCCTGCACCAGGGGCTCGAAGTGGATATCCAGGATGCCGCCACCGCCAAGGCCGCCGGCCCCGGCGAGCTGGAGAAGTGGCGCAGGCTGATGAGCGTGGCCGGCGTCGAGAAAGACTGAACCATGACCCCGCCGACCTCCGGCGATGCCGCCGGCGACCTCGCCGCCCTTGTCCGCCTGATGGCAGGCCGCTACACCTGCCGCGCCTACCGGCAACGGGCGGTGGACACCGAACGGATCCGCAGCATCGTGCAATTGGCGAGCCGCTGCGCCTCATGGTGCAACGTGCAGCCGTGGCACCTGATCGTGACCGAAACCGTGGAGAGCACCGAGCGGTTCCGCCAGGCCCTGGCCGCGCACGCCGCAGGCCATCCGGACTCCGATCCCGACCTGCCTTTCCCGCCGGGCTACGACGGCGTCCATGCGCAGCGCCGGCGCGAAGCGGGCATGGCGCTCTACGCAGCGCTGGGCATCACGCGGGAGGACGCGGCGCGGCGCGACGCCCAGGCTTTCGAGAACTTCCGCCTGTTCGGCGCGCCGCACGTCGCCATCGTGACGGTGCCGGCGCGGCTCGGCCCCTACGCGGTCATGGACGCCGGCGGCTTCGTCGCGTCCTTCCTGCTGGCGGCGCACGCGCACGGCGTGGCCTGCACGCCGCAGGCGGCGCTGGCCCGGCATGCGCGCTTCATACGCAGGTACTTCGACATTCCCGGCGACCGGCACATGGTGTGCGGCATTTCGTTCGGCCATCCCGATTCCGGCCATCCCGTCAACCGCTTTCGCACTGCCCGCGCGCCGGTCGATGAACTGGCGCGCTTCGCCTGACGGAGGAGGGCCGCCATGGAAGAGAAACCCCGCCGCGCATCCGCGCGGCCATTGCTGATCGACCACCCCGCGCCGTACGTGCGGCGCATCACGCTGTCCCGCCCGGAACGCATGAATGCGCTCGACGGGCCGGCCCTGCAGGCGCTGAACGCGGCGGTGCGCGATTGCGCGGCGGCGCGCGACGCCGTCAAGGTGCTGGTGATCCGGGGCAGCGGGCGGGCATTTTGCGCCGGCAACGATCTGAAATGGCTGGCCGCCGGCGTGCTCGAAGACCGCGCCGCGCACATGCGTCACCAGGATCTGATGCAGGACACCTTCGAGCGCCTGGAAGCGGCTCCGCAGATCGTGCTCGCCAGCGTCAACGGATACGCCGTCGCCGGCGGATTCGAACTGGCGCTGGCCTGCGACCTGGTGCTGGTGGACGAGGCGGCGCATCTGGGCGACGAGCACATCCGCCGCGACCTGCTGCCCAGCGGCGGAAGCTCGCAGCGGCTGCCGCGGCGCATCGGCCTGCAGCGGGCCCTGTACTACCTCGTCACCGGCCGCCGCATGACGGGAAGCGAGGCGGCCGCGCTGGGCCTGGCCGTGCAGGCCGTTCCCGGCGCCCTGCTCGAATCGGCGACGCTGGCGCTGGCTGGGGAAATCGCGCAGAAGCACGCGCTGGCGCTGGACGCCATGAAACAGATGGCCCGCCGCGCCCTGGAGCTGCCCTTGCAGGACGGGCTGCGCTACGAGCGCTGGATGCAGCACCGCTATCGCACGCAATCGCCCGCGCTGGAGGCGGGCGTGCAGGGATTTGCCTGATCCGAGCCAGGCCGCCGAGCCCGGCACCACAACGAGGAGACCTACCCGATGAGTACCTTGCGCCATCTACTGTTGCCGGTCGCCGCGGCGATCGTGCTGCCCCTGTCGTCCCAGGCGGAAAACTATCCCGCGCAGCCCGTGCGCGCCATCGTCAGCAACGCCCCGGGGACCGGCACCGACGTGACGGCCCGCTTCCTCGCCAACCAGATGGGCACGCAATGGGGTGTGCCCGTCATCGTCGAGAACAAGGCCGGCGCGGGCGGCACGCTTGCCACTCAGTACGTGTCGCAGACCGCGCCCGACGGCTACGACATCCTCTTCACCACCGGCGCGCATTTCAGCTTTCCGGCGCTGTACGCCAACACGGGCTTCAACGCCCGGACGGATTTCACTCCCGTGGCGGCTTTTGCGCAGGCGCCCATCGTGCTGTTCGTCGGCGCCGGCTCTGCCTTCAAGACCGTGCAGGACGTGATCGACGCCGCCCGGCAGTCTCCGGGAAAAATCAGCTACTCGTCGCCCGGCACGGGAACCTCCTCGCATCTCGCGGCGGTGATGATGGCCGCGCAGGCCGGGGTCCGGATGCTGCACATCCCGTACAAGTCCGCCTCGCAGGCGGCGCTGGAAGTCGCCTCCGGCCAGGCGCAGGTGGGATTCAACGGAACCGGCGTGGCGCTGCCGCTGGCGCGGGCCGGCAAGATCCGCATTCTCGCCGTCACCAGCCTCAAGCGTTCGGCGTCCCTGCCCGACGTGCCCACCCTGGACGAGGCGGGCCTCAAGGGCTACGACTTCGTCACGCCGATTCTTGCGCTGGTGCGCGCAGGCACGCCCCAGGCCACCGTGGACGCCATCGGCAAGGCCATGACCGACGCCGCGAACCTGCCTGCGTTCCGTGAGCTGTGCCAGGCGCAGGGGCTGGATGTCGCCGTCCAGGGGCCGGCGCAACTCAAGGTCTCGGCGCCCCGCGAATTCGACAAGGCGCAGCATCTGGTGGAACTGGCCGGGCTGAAGGGGCTGCGCCAGTGAGCCGGCGCGGGCGCGCCGGCGCGGCGCCGCCGCCCGCGTGACCGGCCGGCGCGGCGCGCCGGGCGCCGCGCCGCGGGCCGCTATTTGCCCAGGTCCATCGTCTTGCCGAGCTGCAGCGTTTGCTCGTAGTCCCGCTGCAGGAAAGCGTCGAAATCGCCCAGGAACACCGTACCGGCCTGGGCGCCGTCGGCCTGCAGGCGGCGCTGCACGGCCGGGGTGCCCAGGGCCTGCTGCAGCGCCCGGGCGAGCTTCTGCAGGGCCTGCGCGGGCGCTTGCGCCGGCGCCAGCAGCCCCATGTACACCTCGAACGAATAGCCCGGATAGCCTTGCTCGGCAATCGTGGGGATCTCCGGGAAATTCGCCGACCGCCGGCTCGACGAAATGCCGTAGGCGCGCAGCTTGCCGTCGCGGATATTCGGATAGGCCGAGTTCGCGCCGTCGAACAGCATATCCACGCGCCCGGCGATCACGTCGGGCACCGCCGCCGCATTGCCCTTGTACGGCACGTGCGCCAGCTGGATGCCCGCGTCGGCCAGGAAGCGGGCCGCGGCCATGTGCGTGCTGGTGCCCACGCCGCCGCTGGCGTAGGTCAGGCCGCCGGGCTGCGATCTGGCGCGCTGCACGAGCCGGGCCAGGGTCTGTTCCGGCTGGCCGGCGGCGCCCACCAGGATCAGCGGCGCTACGCTCATGATGCCTACGCCCCGGAAGTCGCCCAGCGCGTAGCCGGCGTCGCCGCGCAGGGCAGGGAGCTGCGCCACGGTATTGGCCGACGCCAGCAGGGTGTAGCCGTCGGCGGCCTGCGACCGGGCGTAGCGGATGCCCAGCAGGCCGTCGGCCCCGGCCTTGTTCTCCACCACGACCGGCTGCTTCAGGATCTTCGACATTTCCTGCGCCACCACGCGCGTGGTGGAGTCCAGCAGCGCGCCCGCGCCCGAGTTCACCACGATGCGGATGGGGCGGCTGGGGTACGTGTCGGCCTCCGCGGCCCAGGCGCCCTGGCACGCCGCGAAGAGGAGCAGTGCTTTCGGCAGTAGATTCTTCATGTCCCGGCTCCTCGGTGTTCAGCCCTGCGCCCGCGCCAGCCGCGCCATCAGGGCGCGGATGTCCGGCTGGCCTTCGATGTTCATCACCCGGTCTATCACTTCGTCCTGCGCCGCGTCCGCCAGCACGCCCTCGGCGTTGCGCTTGAATTTCTCCACCAGTTCCGCATCGCTCATGCGGCTGTCGGGCTCGGGCGACGGGCTGCCCTTGGGATAGCGGCGTTCGCCGGCAAACACCTGGCCGCGCGCCCGGATTTCCAGGCGGGCAGGGCGGCTCGCGCCCTGCGTGGTCAGAAGCTTCACGTAGTCGGGGTGGACCTCGTGCTCGATCTTGTCCATGAGTTCCAGCACCGCGGGGCTGAACACGACCTCCGGATCCTGCCAGCGCCGGCCGGGCGCAAGGCGCTGCGCGCCCATGGCCAGGCCGTGGGCGATGCTGAACTGCGCGTCGTGCACATGGGCGATCTCGCGGTTCAGCCATACCGGCTGCTCGACAAAGCCCTCCACCCACGCTTTCATGTGCTCGATTTCCGCAGGCCGTATGTCGTGCTTCGCCATGAGTTCGCCCATTGTGTCCAGCAGGGCATGCAGGATGCGGCAGTGCGGGTAGGGCTTGTAGGCCTGCTCGGCGGGAAAGCGCCATTCGGCGCCCAGGCCATCGCCGATGCAGGCAGGCTCCCAGCGCCGGGTGCCGATGAAGCGCGCGAAGCCGTATTCCCGGTCGTCCAGCACCATCCGGTCGCCGCGGTGGCCGAGCTCGGCCATATGGGCCGCCGTCATGGCCGACTGCGCCAGCAGCCCGCCCAGCAGATACTTGATCGTGGAGCTGGGCGCGTGCTGGAACCACGCCGCCTGCGAGTTCACGGGCGCGATGCATCCGGCGATGCCCAGGCCATCCACCAGGGTCTGGCGCGGCAGGGCCTTGAGCTTCAGGATGGCCGCGGTGGCGCCGAAGATCGTGCTGCTGTAGCCGTAGACCTTGGGCGGGTTGACTTTGCCGTCCTTGACGTCCCGCAGGTAGTCCATGGCTTTGCCGATGCGATACGACATTTCGTGCGACAGCGCCACGGCCTCGATCAGGGCCTTGCCGGGCGAACCCCGGCTTTCGGCCATGGCCAGCGCGCCCGGCAGCACATAGGGCGTGACGTGGCCGGGCGGCAGCACCGCGTCGAAATCCAGGGTATTGATGAGTTCGGCATTGGCGAAGGCGGCGCCGATTGCCGAGGTCTTCCCGCCCATGCCGATGATGTGCGCCTGATCCTGGTCGCCGCCGAGCATGCGGCCGTACTGGATGCCGATGCGGCCTTTGGGCTCGTCGATGGCGGCCAGCGCGCATCCCAGGGAATCCAGGACGATGCGCTTGGATTCCTGCACCACCACGTCCGGCAATTCCTCGTAGCGCGTGCCGGCGGTGAAATCCGCAAGCTGCTCGATGAGGGTCTGCTCCATGTCTGCTCCTTTCAGTCGTCGATCATTGGGTTTCGCACTCAGCCCTGCTTGACCAGCGCCGCCACCCGCCGCCACCGTGCGTCTTCCTCGGGTAGGCTGGCCTGGAACTCCCGCTGCTCCTTCAGTTCCACGAACATGGACTGCTTGTCGCAAAAGGCCTTGAACTCGGGCGAGCGGGCAACCCCGGCAAGCCCGTCCGACACCAGCGCCACCATTGCGTCGGGCGTTCTGGCGGGCGCCATCACGCCCATCCACGAGGCCACCTCGAAGCCCGGAATGCCGCATTCGGGGCCCGTGGGCACATCCGGCAGCGCGTCCCAGCGCCTGGCGCTGGTCACGGCCAGGGCGCGCAGCCGGCCCGCCTCGATCAGGGGCAGCACGCCGCCCGAGCCCTGGCAGGTAAAGGCCACGATGCCGGCCACCGTGTCGGTGACGGCCTGCGTATTGCCCCGGTACGGAACGTGCCTGGCCCGGGTGCGGGTGAGATCGTTCAGGATGACGGTGCACAGGTGCGAGGTGCTGCCCACGCCGCCCGAGCCGTAATCGATCTCGCCGGGCCTGGCCTTCATGGCGTTCACCAGGTCGGCCAGCGTCCGGTAGGGCGACTTGACCGGCACGACCACCGCCAGCGCGGCGCTGCATACGCGGGCCACGGCCCGGAAGTCCGCGAGCGGATCGTAGGTGGCCGCGGCCTCGCCGGAATAGCGCGCGGAAAAATGCGTGACGCCGGTCATGAGCAGGGTGTAGCCGTCGGCCGGCGCACGGGCGACGGCCGCGCTGCCCAGTGCGCCGCCCGCGCCGGGGCGGTTCTCCACCACGACCGGTACGCCCAGGCTTTGGGAAAGCGGTTCCGCGACGAACCGCGCGGCATTGTCGATGGTGGTCCCGGGCGAAGCCGCCACCACCAGGTGGATGGGTTTGTCGGGCAGGGTCCGGGCCCGCGCGAAGCCGCCGCCCAGGGCAGCGGGCAGGGCCGGCAGGGCCTGGAGGAATCGGCGCCTTGTAGTCATGGTTTGTCTCCTCATACTTTGGTTTCGTGCTGCATTGCGGCAGGCAAGATGCGTTGCTGCTGCCCGCCGATCCGGTTGCCGGCCATGCCGCGGTTCGAGTCTTCGCTCATGGAGAAGCGTGTTGCGCGCGGCCTGTCCTGTGCGGTCTAGCGGCCCGGCCCGCACAAGGCCGTGAGATCGGCGGCCCGCATGCGCGGATCGAGCGTGCGCAGCGCCGCCAGCAGCCTGTGGGCGCCCGGCGCGCCGAGAACGTCGCCGGTGAGTTCCATGAACTTGGCGTCCTGCGCGGCTTCGGTCATGGGGCGGGTATCGGTGCCCACGGGATCATCCACGAACACGTGCTGCGAGCTGCCGTCGCGAAAGCGCAGCGTGACATCGGCCACGAACTTGCCGGGGTGGCGCTGTTCCAGCTCGGGGTCCTCGGTAATGCGTATGGCCTGCGCCATGGCGATGACCGGGCCCATGTCCAGCTTGCCGTCCAGATAATCGCGGTGGACCGGATAGCCGTTGCCCATGCCGAGCAGCGCGAACGCGGCCTGTATGGGCAGGCTGAACTGCACGTGTTCGATGTTCTCGGGCTGGCGGGCATGGGCGTTGGCCGTGCCGACGACGACGTTGAAGTGCGGCGCGATTTTCAGGTGCACGTCGGCGATGTCCGCCCGGCGCCCGGCATAAGGGCGCAGGGCATCGATATAGGCATGCGTGCAGTAGCAGGCGCAGTACGCCTTGAGCCAGGCGCGGCCGATCTCGAACGGCTGCCCCCGCGCATAGCGGTCTTCGGCGCCGGGGCCGGGGCCGCGCTGCAGCAAGGTGCGGAAAAACCCCTTGCTGCCGCTCAGGAACGCGCGCGGCCCGGTAATGCCGGCCTGGGCCAAGTCGGCAGCCAGCATGCCGTTGCGCGTGCCGATGCCGGCATGCAGGCGCTTGACGGACCCGCCGGTGGACGAATATTCCGTGGTTCCCGAGGCATGGCTCAGGGCGATGGCGAGCGCGTGCAGCGTTGTTTCGGCGTCGAACCCGCGCAGCTTGGCCGCCACCGCGGCCGCGCCGAAATTCGACAGCACGCAGTGCGGGTGAAACCCGCGCCGCAGCAGCTCAGGCGCGGCCAGCGTGCCGATGCGCGCATAGACCTCATAGCCGGCCACCATGGCGGTCACGACCTGCTCCAGCGTGGCGTCCAGCTCCTCGCCGATGGCGAGCGCGGCCGGAATCACGCAGCTGCCGGGGTGGCTGGCGCTGGGGCCGTGGGCGTCGTCGTACTCGAAGCCGTGTCCGTAGCTGGCGTTGACGAAAGCGGCGTCGGCCGCGCTCAGGGTGAGAGCGGACGCCACGACGCGGCTCGTTCCGCCCTGCAGCCGGGCGCTGGCGTACTCGAACAGTCGCCGCGACCAGGGCATGCGCGAGATCCCGATCTGCAGCGCGAGCTGGTCGCGCAGCAGGCGATTGACGCCCGCATGGGCAGCGGCGTCGATGTCCTCGTACTCCAGTGTCTGGACAAAGTTCACCACGGCTTGCTCCAGCGGCGGGCAATTCGTGGGCACGGTCGGATTCATGAATAGCTCCTCGCTGTTTGGAAAACTAATGTTAGTTAGGTTTTGGACGGAAGTCTCGGGATTTGCGCGGGATAGGTACGCCAGCCCTATGCGCCGATGGCCGCGCCGGCGCGGCGTGCACGCAGGCGGGGCCGCGGGACGGCGCTCAAGCTGGGCGGCGGCCCGTCAGTTTCCGCCGCATCCGCTCAGGTCGCCGCGGCACCGCTCCGTAGCCATGGCGCGCTTCAGCCGGCCGTGGCGCTGGCGAACTGCACCAGCTTGTGCCAGCGCGCGAACTCCTGCGGCATCGAGGATGCGAACGAGGCATAACTCTCCGCCACGGGCTCCAGCCCCTGCGTGGCGCAGAACGTCTTGAAGCTCCCGGATTCCGCGGCCGCGGAGATTCCCTCCGACAGCGGTCGCAAGACTGCCGGCGGCGTGGATTGCGGGGAGAGCGCGATGAAAGGCGAGCTGATGTCGTAGCCGCCGAGGCCCGACTCCGCGACCGCCGGCACCTCGGGCAGGTAAACCGAACGGGCCGCGCTCGTCACGGCAATGGCTTTCAGCCGGCCGGACTTGATGAGCGGCAGCGCGCCCGCCATACCGAGAAAGCCCAGCGTCACCGCGCCCGAGGACACGTCGATCAGCCCTTGCGAGGCATTCTTGTAGGGCAGGTGCTTGATGCGCGTGCCGGCCATGGCGTTCAGCAGTGCGCCGCTGATGTGCGACAAGGTACCGTTGCCCGCAGAGGAATAGCTCAGCGCATCGCCGTGCCTCTTGGCTTGCGCCACCACGTCCTGGATGGAGCGATAGGGGGAGTCGGGAGCGACCACCACCGCCAGCGTGGAACTGCCGAACGACGCCACGGGCGCGAAGTCATTCTGCGCATCGAAGGGCAGGTTCTTGTAGATCCAGGGCAGGACGTAGTGGTTCGCCGAGATGATCAGGATGGTGGATCCGTCGGGGGGAGCTTTCGCCACGAAGTCGGTGCCGATCACGCCGCCGGCGCCGGGCTTGTTCTCGACCACCACCGGCGTCCTGCGGCTGGTCTCGACTTCCCTGGCCATGTATCTGCCCGTCACGTCCGCGCCGGTGCCCACGGAGCCCGGGACAATGAATCGTATGACGGAAGGCGCCGGCGCCGCGCGGGGGGAAGCGGACGCCGCGCCCGCCAGCAACAGCAGGGGAGCTTTCAGGAGGGTGCGTCTGGTGGTCATGGTGTTCTCCTCCGACCTCGACGTGGAACGGTTCATTGCCGACTTCCTGTGGGGCCTATTGAAGACCAGTTCTCAACGCCTGCAAACCATGTGCGCCGGTTTGTTCCGTGCATCGGGGATGCCGCGCGCCGCGCCCTCCGGCTTCCGAGGTACGGGACGATGGCGGCGCAGGCTTGACGCGGGCGCGAGCCGGCATGAACGATCGGCGTTTTCAAGGGAGGAAAGCCCAATGACCGACGCACTGCAAAGACTGATCGACAGGGAGCAGATACGCGACGTCATGCTGCGCTATGCGCGCGGCGTCGACCGCAGGGGTGGCGGCCCATCTGCTGCGGCAGGGGCCCGCGTGGCCATGCTGGACATGGCGCCGGTGCAAGCGCCTGCGGGCGCGCGCGCCTGGCGGGTCGACCTCGCCTCGCTGCCGGCGGTGCGGCTGGCCATGCAGGAAGCCGCCGGGGTCTACGGCCGGTTCGACGGGCTGGTCAACGTGGCCGGCGGCTTCATGTCGGAGACGCTCGCGCAAGGCGCGGACCTCTCCGCCTGGCAGCGCATGTTCACCCTGAACGTCGTGACCTGCGTCGCGGCGTGCAAGGCCGCGCTGCCCTTTCTGCGCGAGGGCGGCCGCATCGTCAACATTGGCGCGGCCGGCGCGCAGCGCGGAAGCGCCGGCACCGGGCCCTACGCCGCGGCGAAGGCCGGCGTGGCCCGGTTCACCGAGTCGCTGGCCGACGAGCTGAAAGACCGCCGCATCACGGCGAATGCGGTGTTGCCCGGCGTCATCGATACGCCGCGCAATCGCGCGGACATGCCCGATGCCGATTTCGATGCCTGGGCCACGCCGGACGAAGTGGCGCGCACGGTCGGGTTCCTGTTGTCGGAGGATGCCGGCAACATCAGCGGCGCGCTGGTGCCGGTGGCGGCGCGCCTGTAGCCGGCCCATGTTCCGTGCATTGGCGCGCGTCGCTGCAGGCCGGGACGCAGCGCGGCCATGACGCCATTGCGCGGGCCGCGGACACCGGCTTCCGTAGTACGGATCAAGTCGCTGACGGTCGCCGAAAACCTGGAAATCGCCGGCGCCGGGAAAGTCGAGCTGGACCAGATCTACGGGCTGTTTCCCGAACTGACGCCGCTGCGCGGCAGGTATGCCGGCAAACTGTCCGGCGGCGAGCGCCAGATGGTCGCGATCGGCCGTGCGCTGGCCCTGCGTCCGCGGCTGCTGCTGCTCGACGAGCCCAGCGAAGGACTGGCCCCGATCATCGTCCTGCGGGTCGCCCAGGCCATCAAGACCCTGCGCGAAGCCGGCATGTCCACCTTGCTGGCCGAGCAAAACGTCAAATTCACCAATCTCATCTGCGAACGCTGGTTCGCCATCGACAAGGGCGCAATATCGCCGCAGGCGCAGTCGGCGCAGTCTGCGTAAGCGGCGATTGCAGGCCGGCAAACCAGGAAAGGGGCTGGCAAAGGCGGATGACTTTCGGGTGGCTGCTCCGGTAAATCGGTATTACGTGTAATGTGTATTATGTAAAGTTAAGTATGCCCACGCACCCTGGCGGCTGCCACGTGTGAGACAAGGCAATGATGCCCTAACCCACAACCTAACGACCTTTCCCGTCCTAACCGCGCACCTGACTGCGCGATCACGTTTCAGGCCGGGCGCGGCGCAGCGAAGCCGTACAGCTGTGCGGGCGTGTCGCACAGAATCGTCCGGCGCACGCTCTCGTCGGGCACCCAGTCCGACAGCCATTGCAGGCAGCCGCCGAAGGTCGGCCCGCCCAGATAGTCTTCGTGGCTGACCCACGGAAAAT
>Ga0180220_1001422_pt1 | contig 17750 bp, 21 predicted proteins | sample eDN5th37CBELigBY_FD_151335 | JGI IMG/M metagenome (GOLD analysis project Ga0180220, IMG submission 151335) | Enriched backyard soil microbial communities from Emeryville, California, USA - eDNA 5th pass 37_C BE-Lig BY (version 2) (version 2) | ecosystem: Environmental > Terrestrial > Soil >...
TAACATTACTTCTTCTTTCGAGCAAAACAACATTTCTCCATTGACCATTCATTTTTCCAATTCGTTCTCTAAACCCTACTTCTCTGAATCCATTTTTCTTGTGTAACGCCAGACTAGCCGAGTTTTCCGGAAAAATCCCTGCTTGTAATGTCCAATACCCATTTTCCTCGCTTGAGTTAATTAACGCTTGAAGTAATGTATGCCCAATTCCGTTTCCTTTATAATCCGAATGAATATAAATACTTACTTCTGCAACACCTGCGTAAACACATCGGCCTGAAACAGGGCTTAATGCTGACCAGCCTACGACTTGATTGTCAATAGCAGCAATTAATCGGCAATTTGCAGTATGACTCTCGTCCCATTCCTCCCACATCGGTGCTTCCATTTGAAAGGTGGCATTTCCTGTTGCAATCCCATCTAGGTAGATTTTTTTCACTTGATCCCAATGTTCCCTTTTTAAATTTTGAATGATGACGTTCATTTTATCTCCCTTTCCAACTAAAATGACCTAAATCAATTTTTTTTGATTAAATTCATTGACAATAGAAAATTTTGGATATATAGTTAAAATATCAAAAAAAATTGATTTAAAAAAGGTGTTTTTGATGAAACAGGAAATAAATTTACAGGATGTATCTCTAGAAAAAGTCTTTGAAATGTATGAGGGGAAATTTAAAGCTATCGCCGATAAAAAAAGATTGCAAATCATGAATCTCCTTACACAAAAAGGCGAAATAAATGTGAATGATCTAGCTCCAATGGTCAACATGACACAATCCAAATTATCGTATCATTTAAAAATCTTATTGGATGCGAACCTCATTATTAGAGAGACTAGAGGCACATGGAATTACTACAAGCTTAATCTAGATGAAGTGAATCACTTATTATCAGCAGAACTCTGTTGCTTATTTAGACCTACTTGCTGATCAAGTGAAAAACTTCCATCAGTGAGGGTTTCTTCATCTCCCGCTGATGATAGTTGAACCTACAGGACCTTTACTGTCAGGTTATCCCACACCTCCCCTCTTTGAAACATAGAAGTTTGAGATGGGGGTCTTACTGCCCGTTAAGAGTGGGATAAAATTTTTTCACCTAAACATCAATTTTTTTTGATTAATATATCAAAATAATTTGTTTTAAGGAGATGACAAGATGTTTAATGAGTATGAAGTCTATTTGCTTTCAAAGTTAAAGAAGGAAGAATTCGTTGAGGTTTCTGCCATTCACAATTTGATTGCTTTCAAACAAGGTTTCAAATCCAAGGTTAAGGCCCTGGTAAAAACAAAACAAATAGATTCAACACTTTGCTGCGAATCAGCTTGCTGTTAAAAGGATGAGATAAACGATGTGGATCGAGACATTAAAGAATTTTATTTATATTGCCTTAGAGTTAACAGTTTTATTTATTGTCATTTCCTTTCTCATTAGTCTTTTACAAGGGTATATCCCATATGAAAAGATCGAGAAAAAGCTTGCTGGCAAAAATCGAATAATTGCTGCTTTAGCAGCCATAGGATTTGCCTTCATTACGCCATTTTGTTCCTGTTCTACCATACCAATCGTCGTCAATATGCTGAAAAAGAAAATGCCTTTCGGGATTGTCATGATCTTTTTATTTGCCTCACCTGTATTAGATCCAACGATTATCACCATAATGGGCGTTATACTCGGTTGGAAAGTGACGATCATCTACACGGTTATAACAAGTATTTTCTCCGTTATGATTGGGTTTTTACTTGAAACACTTGGTTTTGAAAAGTATGTGAAAAATGTTGTGATATCGGGATATGAGGAAAGTGACAAGAAATTTAACTATAAACTAGCCTTTATAGAAACAATCGCTCTAATGAAAAGTGTTTATCCCTACTTAATTTTGGGTGCAGCAATTGGAGCTGTCATTCATGGCTTAGTTCCTACAGAATGGATTTTATCTGTTTTTGGTGAAGGGCATTGGTGGTTAATACCTATTGCTGCAATTGTAGGAATCCCTTTATATATTCGCCTATCCAGTATGATCCCTATCTCACAGATTCTCATTATGAAAGGAATGGCTTTAGGTCCTGTTATGGCTATGATGATTAGCTCAGCAGGTGCAAGTCTACCGGAAGTCATTTTATTAAAATCAATCTTTAAAAAAGAATTAGTTTTCACCTTTGTCTTGTCCGTGGTGACAATGTCGACATTGTCAGGATTTATCTTTTATCTAATATAAAGAAATGGAGATGAGTTTAATGTTTCGTTTATTCAAAAAAAATGCTAAAAAGGATTCTAGTTGTTGTAATGTTCAGATTGAGGAGATAAAGGAAAAAGAAATACAAACGTCAGAAGCTACTGCCAAAAGCGAAGATTGCTGTTCAAGTGATGATGAGAAGAAAAATTGTTGTTAAACGTAACGAGTGGTCTCCTTAGAGGAGTCCACTCGTTATTGTAAACTCTTAGACTTTGTATATTGTGTCAAATCTACTAAAACCAACCAATAACTCACTCTAAAACCACCTAATTTCCTGGTTATTAAGACCTGTTCAACCTAGATTATTGCATGATTATGGAACTACCCCCTCGAAATATATAGGATAAAAATATCATTTTTGTCCTATCAATCATATTTTACATTCCCTTAACATTCAGTTAACTCTGTAAATATATACTTACATAAGTAAATGATTATAAGATAGTTTGCTAAGGAGTAAATAGAATTACTAGATTAAGTATATTTCTCGCACCTTTCAAACTACTAAATTAACAATAAATATTGGAGGAAGAATAAATGAAATTTAACAAAAAGGTCATTGGAATGACTCTTGCGGGTACTCTTGCACTCGGTTCACTAGGACTCTCTTCAACAAACGAGAAGGTAGAAGCAAAAAAAGATTCTCAACAAGCCAAAAACGTTATTGTCCTTGTCATGGATGGAGTTAGCTCTACTACAACAACTCTTGCTAGATGGTATAAAGGAGAACCACTTGCGATGGACGAAATTTTAACTGGAGGAGTCCGTACTTACTCAGCTGAGTCTGCAATTACTGATTCAGCACCAGCAGGAACAGCACTTGCAACAGGTAATAAATCAAATGATAAATTTGTTGGAGTACTTCCGGAAAAAGTGAACTCTCCTGGAGTCGATCCTTCTCTAGCAGATAATCCTTACAAACCAGTTGCAAACGTACTAGAAGGTGCAAAATTAAGTGGTAAGGCAACCGGAATTATCTCAACTTCTGAAATTCAACACGCAACACCAGCTGCATTTTCTTCTCATGCAGCACACAGAAGTGATTACGACAATATTGCTGAACAACAAGTATATCAAGATATGGATGTTGTCTTAGGCGGCGGTAAAAAATCTTTATTAGCTGAAAATCGTAAAGATGGTGAAAACTTAGTAGAAGTCATTGAAGATAATGGCTATGACCTTGTTGAGACACGTGATGAGCTATTAAATTCGAAATCTAGTAAACTATGGGGTTCATTCGCACCATCTGCACTAGCATATGACCTTGATCGTGCACAAACAAATCCAAATGAGCCAACACTTGCTGAAATGACAAACAAAGCAATTTCAACTCTTTCAAAGGATAAAGAAGGATTCTTCCTATTTGTTGAAGGAAGTAAACCTGACTGGGCTGCTCATGCAAATGATCCGATTGGAATGATCAGTGATACCCTTGCATTTGATGCAGCTGTTAAAGAAGCACTAGATTTTGCTAAAAAAGATAAAAATACAATGGTTATTGCCGTTTCTGACCACGGAAACAGCGGAATCTCAATCGGAAATCAAAATACAAACGGATCATACCCTTCAACACCTGTTTCTGCTTATATTGACCCGCTCAAAAAGGCAGAAATGACACTTGAAGGAGCGTTAAAGCAACTTAAACCAGATAATTCAAACGTATTAGAGGTTGCAGCGTTATATGGAATTGACAATCCTACACAAGAAGAAACGAAAGCTATTCAAGAATCAACAGATTTAGGTAAAACACTTGTCCAATTACTTGCCAATCGTGCAAACCTCGGCTTTACTACAGGCGGTCACACTGGGGAAGATTTATTCCTGTACTCATATGGTCCAGGAAAACCAGTAGGTCTTGTTGAGAATACTGACATTGCGCATACTGTTGCAAAAACATTGGGCTTCGAATTAGACAAATTAGATAACCAAGTATTCGTGGATGCGGAAGTTGCTTTCGAAGAAATTGGAGCAGATGTAAATGTAGATTCTACAGATGCAAATAACCCGGTTTTAGTTGTGAATAAAGGAAAAACAGAAGTTGAAATCCCTGCAAACAAGAATATCTTAATCATGAATGGAAAAGAATTTGATCTAAACACTGTGACAGTTCAAAGCAATGGCAAATTCTATGTATCAAAAGAAGCGATCCAGCTTGTGAAAAAGGGTAAATAATCCTAAAAAACCTCATCACTGTGAACTGCACCCCCATTGTTAGACACCATCTAACAATGGGAGGTGCAGTTTTTCTGTGGTTAAATTTTCTGCAGAAGATAAATGACAAGCAGTTCAACGTTTCTTACATGAAGCCGTGAGATATCTCACGGCTTTCATTTATTAGATCATTAACAACAGTTGCTTGCCCCTAACAATACTAATCCATTCTCTTCTCTATCTAAAGTTAACTCATTAATCGCAGGTATTTGTGAATCAATAGCAACTTTGATCCCATTAATGGTTTTTACCGTATCAGATTCCTCAGGTTGATCTAAAGAAATTGTAAACTGAGGTCCGCAGCATCCTGCAACAGATGTAAGCCGTATTCCATCTGCACCTTTTTCATTTAGAAAGTTTTCTAACAGTTCTTTCGCTCCATCAGTTATGTTCATTACGTCCCCCCTAATGTTTCCTTATGCATTTGGATAGATTCTTTTTAACGCTTTTTTCATCTCTGGTTTGACATTAATCTTTGGTCTTGCAGCCTTTGCGATCTCTTCTGCTTCCTCAATTGTTTTAGCTTCACCTAATGCCAAAAGTGTTCCCATTGCGACAGTACCTGTACGGTTACTTCCTCCTTGGCAGTGAAAATACACATTTTTCCCTTCTTTATACGCATTTACTACATGATCAATCGACTTCTTTACCGAAACATCCTGTTGATCAGCGTCATCCACAATTGGACTATGCACACGATTATATGGTGATTCTTCTTTTGGTGCCTCTGCTCTTAGATCAAATGCTATATCTACCTTTTCATTTTTCATCACATCATGGATATCATCTGCACCACCGATATAAATTCGATCTTTTAATAATTCATGATAATTCTTTGTTGTCATATTAATTCCTCCTATTCCATTGCTCCAAAAATTGTTATACTCCTGCAAACTCTTTCATTTCATCATATCCTATCTTTTCTTCACTAAACCAAGGAATGATGACAGAACGAAATGCCAACTCCTTGTTGACCTTATCAATCCACTTTTTTTCGGAAGCAGCTCTTCCCATTAAGATTGGATCTTTTGTTTTAGTTGCATATAAACTTTGATTAATTACCCACCATACTGGTTGAATTTCAGCACGTTTTAAGTCTTGCTGAAGTCTTCCTGCTTCTAAAACCGGTGTTGTCTCAGCTAACGTAACAATGACAACACTTGTTTCTTCAGGATTCCTTAACCTTGGAAGTAGCCTGCCTACACTTTCAGGTACTTCTCCGGTAGAACGACTAAGTTCTTTATGGTAATTCTGTGCTGAATCTAACAACAATAATGTATGTCCAGTCGGTGCTGTATCAATTACAACAATTTCCTCCTCTGACTTTGCCACAACTTCGGCAAAAGCTCGAAAAACTGCAATTTCCTCTGTACAAGGTGAATTTAAGTCTTCCTGTAAGTAAGCAATACTCTCTTCATCAAGTTCTTTACTAGCTTTTGATAGAACTTCATTCTTATATTTTTCAACTTCCTCAGCAGGATTAATCGAGCTAATCGTCAGGTGTTTATTTAATCTGCTCTTACCAAACATATGATGTAAATGAGAGGCAGGATCAGTTGTAGTCAAATGCACTTTATGTCCCCTTTCAACAAGACCAACTGCAATGGCTGAGGCAACGGTTGTTTTCCCTACTCCGCCTTTTCCCATCGTAAAAATAATTCTTTTGTTTGATTCTGACAAATCATGAACAAGATCATGTAGCTCATTTAATGAGAGATCCGGCTCTAAATTAGCTTCAATATTTGATTTAGGCAAGGTAAATTGTTTAAATATATAACGAAGATTCTCGATCCCCGTTAAAGAATAAGAGACAAATGGCAGTGAATAAACCGGTACCTGTTTCAGTTTAGCAGGGATAGATTTCAATGCATGCTGCTGACGATGATAGAATGCTGATGATACTTGATCATCTGAAACATAGGATTTTAATAACCCATTCATAATGAGTATTTGATTATTTATTCCAATCCCCTTTAACTCAACTGATGCTCTATTAGCCTCATTTATAGAAGATACTTCAGGCCTTGATACTAAACATAGTGTTGTTTTAGTTGAGTCTGACAGAGCTTGGACTGTTTTTGAATACAAACTCTTCTTTTTTTCTAAACCAGACAGTGGACCTAAACAGGAAGCACCATGTGTACTTTCTTCTAAAAATCCGCTCCATGCTGTTGGAAGTTGTAAAAGTCTTAACGTATGTCCTGTTGGTGCAGTATCAAAAATGATATGATCATAATTATTTATAGTGGATTCATTTGCTAATAAACTTGTAAATTCATCAAAAGCTGCAATCTCCACTGTACAAGCACCTGATAATTGCTCTTCCATTGTTGCAATGACAGAATCAGGCAATTTACCGCGATAAGGACCCACTACTTTTTCCCGATAATTTTTCGCTGCTTCTTCCGGATCTAAATTACATGCATAAAGATTGGGTACGGTTGGAATCACTTTTGGTACATTGGTCAATTCAACCTCTAAAACATCCTGTAAATTAGAAGCCGGATCTGTACTCACAAGTAATACCTTTTTGCCTGCATCAGCTAATGCTACAGCTGTCGCACACGCAGCAGAGGTTTTACCTACTCCGCCTTTGCCAGTATAGAATATATATGGTGTATCAATATTCTTCGGATTAAAAGGCTGATACATTCTATCCCCTCTTCCCACGAATTACAGTTGTTTTAGCTCAATCGATAATTTCGTCTTAGGCTTTTCTTTTAATTCATCTTGCTTTACACCAAACCATTCAGAAAGTTCTTCATTTGTTGGATATTCCCCAACTTTCTTCATTTGGTTATCAACGAATGTTACCGGAAGAGCATCTGGTCCTTTTTCGCTAAGGATTTGAGTCATTTCACTATTCTCAGCAAAAACACCTGGCTCATCTGCTAAGTTATATCGCTTTATGTTATATCCCTTTTTTTCTAGTGAGTAAACAGCTGATGCTATACGAGTTAATTCAGGATCAACACTTGGTCCACATACACCTGTTGAACAACACATTGCTGGATCAAATATTTCAACTTTCATATGTTATCGTTCCCTTCATTAAGATATAAGAATTTACTTATACATTCGGTAAAGGGAAAGCCGAGAGGATATCTCACGGCTTTCATCTTTTTATACTATCAGAAAGTATTAAATATTAGGCTTTTGCCATTAGGACTTGGGTAAAAGCCATGTTTTTCTCATTATTCTCCAGTTTTCGCGAAACGTTCAATTCTTTCGCCGATTTCATCACGAACACGCTGGAAGAATGCCCATTTTTCCTCATCTGTTCCCTCAGCTTTTGCCGGGTCATCAAAGCCCCAGTGCACACGTTTGATATGAGGAGGTGTCACAGGACAATTGTCTGCAGCATGTCCGCATAGTGTGACGATTAAATCAGCATTATTTAGAATTTCCGGATCAATGACATCTGAAGTTTGATTTGAAATATCAATTCCAGCCTCTTTCATCGCTTTTACTGCATTAGGATTTAACCCGTGTGCTTCTAGTCCGGCACTTTTTACTTCCCACTCATCACCTAAATGTTTTTTCGCCCATCCTTCTGCCATTTGGCTTCTGCAAGAGTTTCCAGTACATAAGAAATAAATTGTTTTTTTAGACATGGTCATTGCTCCTTTTAAGTTAGATTAATGGATGATAAGTAACCAAATATATAAACCAACAAGGGTAATAAACAATGTTGGGATGGTTAAAATAATTCCTGTTTTAAAGTAAGTTCCCCAAGAGATTTTCACACCTTTTAAGGATAGAACATGAAGCCACAATAATGTAGCTAATGAGCCAATTGGTGTGATTTTAGGTCCTAAATCAGAACCGATCACATTTGCGTAAATCAATGCTTCTCTTATCACACCGGTTGTCGTTGTATCAGAAATGGCAAGGGCATCAATCATAACAGTTGGCATGTTATTCATAATGGACGATAAAATTGCTGCAATAAAGCCCATTCCAACCGTTGCTGCAAATAAACCTTGGTCTGCTGTTACTTGTATGACGTCAGCTAACACATTTGTTAACCCAACATTTCTTAAACTGTAAACAACAACGTACATCCCAATTGAGAAAAAGACGATGGCCCAAGGTGCACCTTTTATAACGGTTCTTGTGTTAACCGCTGCGCTTCTTTTCGCCATGAATAAAAAGAAAATCGCTACAATTCCTGCGATAATGGAAACTGGAATTCCAATAAATTCGCTGGCGAAATATCCAACAAGTAAAATTCCCAAAACAACCCAAGACAATCTGAACATTTTTTCATCACGGATGGCCTCAACAGGCTTTTTTAATTGAGATAAATCATAATTTCCTGGAATGCTCTTACGGAAAAAGAGAAATAAAACCAAAATACTTGCAGCTAGTGAGAAAAAGTTCGGAATGATCATTCTTGATGCGAATTCAACAAACCCAATCCCAAAAAAGTCGGCAGAAACAATATTCACTAAGTTACTAACCACCAATGGAAGTGAGGTTGTATCTGCAATGAATCCACTGGCAATAATAAAGGGAAAGACCATTTTTTCACTAAAGTTTAAATTTCTTACCATTGCCAATACAATTGGTGTAAGGATTAACGCAGCTCCATCATTTGCGAAAAATGCAGCAACAATGGCACCAAGAATACTGACATAAATGAACATTTTAATTCCGTTTCCTTTAGCCGCTCTAGCCATATGCAGAGCTGACCATTCAAAAAAGCCAATCTCATCTAAAATAAGCGAAATAATGATAATGGCAATAAACGCTAATGTTGCGTTCCAAACTATTGATGTTACATCAATCACATCTTTAAAATCTACTACACCTACAAGTAAAGCTAGTAATGCTCCACCACAAGCAGACCAACCGATTGAAAGTCCTTTCGGCTGCCATATGACTAGTGTAAGTGTAAGGAGAAAGATCACTGACGCTAAAATGACTGAAACCATTTGTAATTAACCCTCCATTATTCACATGAAATGCGAAGTCCTTGTTCTTGTAATTCCTGTATGCGATAATCTTGATTTGGAAGGTGTTGAAGTAAGTTTTGAACAAATGGATAGTCCTCACTATTTTTATTAAGAGAATAGATTATCCACTGCCCTCTTCTTGCTTCCTTAACAATTCCTGCATCTTTTAATTTACGCAGATGTTGACTTATAGCAGGCTGACTAGCCTTAAAGATTTCCACAAACTCACAAACACAACAATCATGACTATCTAACATTTTTACCATCGTTAAACGAGTTTTATCACCTAATAGCTTTAAAAGTGTTGCAGCTTTCTCTATTTCAATTGTAGAATCCATCATGTCACACCCCCAAACTTCATTCGTATATTACTATATAATAATTCACTTATATATTCAACAAAGAAATCTTATTTATTATTAGATATATCTACTTTGTTTATACATGTCCTATGAAATGAAGCAAATATATATAAAAGGCACGTTTTATTTTAAATAAACGCACCTTGACCGGATCAAATAACTTTAACTAGATGATTATCCTCTTTCTCTTTGTGATTCAGCTCTTAACAAATCACGAATATCAGTTAATAACTCTTCTTCTTTAGATAATGTTGGTGCTGTTGCTTCCTCTTTTATTTCTTCTTTTTTCTTGAATCTGTTAATTAATTTAACAAACAAGAAAATAGCAAAGGCAACAATGATAAAATCAATAACTGCCTGAATAAACAATCCATACTTTACGGCAGCTTCTCCAACTTTAATTTGCAGATTAGAAACATTAATACCACCCATTAATAATCCTATTAACGGCGTAATGATATCATTTACTAGCGATGAAACAATCTTGCCAAAAGCTGCACCTATAACGACCCCGACAGCTAAGTCAATGACATTGCCTCTCATCGCAAATTCCTTAAATTCTTTTAACATTTGATGTTCCTCCTAACTATTGTTTATGAAAGATATCATACATGATTGAAAAGGGATGTGAAAGAATTTATTTTATATGACCAACTGTTTATCCAATAATTGTCTTTGATATAAAAAATAAGAGACCTAGATCCCCTATCAAACATATTATTTTCTACCATTCTATGTTTCCATAAATATTTAAAAATACGATAGACCAATTAAGAATAAGGCTTAACCTACGTTAAGCCTTTCTTATGATTCAAATGCTAATTCCTGTTTTTGTTTTCTGCGGTAAACGACTTTTGATAATAACACGCTGCATTCATATAGGAACAGCAGTGGTATGACTACGATCACATCTGAAACAAAATCTGGCGGTGTGATTAAAACTGCTGTAACGATCAGTCCAAAATAAGAATATCTGCGCATTTTTTGCAGGCGGTATGGATCTAATATACCAAGACTAGTTAAAAACATAATAATAACTGGTAATTCAAATAAAAATCCAAATGGCAATGTAATATGAATCATAAATCGGAAGTATTTTTCCGCGGTGAAAAATGACATAAACATATCACCCGTTAATGAAAGCAAAAAGTCAAAAACGATTGGAAAAATAACAAAGTAACCAAAACTAATTCCAACTATGAACAGAATAAATAAAGCGGGAATATAGGCTAATGTTACCTTTCTCTCGGTTGATGATAATGCCGGCTTTACAAAAAGCCAGATCTGGTGAGCAGCTACCGGGATTGTTCCTGCAATCGCTACAACGGCTGCCAGCGTTAAATACACCCAGATGATGTCACTTGGACCTAATATAGCAAGCTTAATGGATGAATCTTGAACAATCCAATCATAAATCTCCTTAACATAAATAAAGGAAAGAATTAAAAAAAGGGTGAAGCTGCCCAGAATAATGATTAATCGTTTTCTCATCTCACTTAAATGATCAATAAGATTCATTTCCCTGTTTTCCATTAAGAAACACCTCCAAGAAAAAAAAGATGCAAGTTAGATTTTCTACCTACATCTCATAAAGTGAAACTTCCATCAGTGGGGTTTTCTTCATCCCCCACTGATCGTTAGTTGAACGAATCGGACCTTGATGGGCAGTTATCCCCCACCTTTCTTCTTTGTAAAGCCTGAGGCGGGGAGCTTACTGTCCGTTAAGATCGGGATAAGTCATATTTTTGTTAAATAGCTTTTGGTTTGCTCGTTTTCTCTTTTGTACTAGATTGATCCTCTACCTGCTTATTCTTTTGTTCTTCCGTTTCCTCATCTGAAACTAATTCACGTGTTGACTTTTTAAATTCCTTTAATGTTGTACCGAAAGCCCGACCAATTTCCGGGAGTTTTTTAGGCCCAAAAATAACTAACGCGATGACAAGAATAAGAATTAAACCAGGGATCCCAATATTTTGTAACAACTTATTTCCTCCTTTTAAATCGCTTCTTGAGCAACTTGCTTTCGATTAGATTGAAAATTATATAATTTAAAATCTGCATTCTGAGCACAGACTTGACATTTAAAGTGCCCTGATAGCGTATTTTCCTTAGAGATTGGCTGTACGTGCGGAAGAAATATCATTTTCAATCCTTTGTTCACATGTTTTTTACACACAACGATCATGAAAATACCCCCTGTGTTTATAAACAATGAAGTTTCAAAAAAAGGATTCCCTCACTAAATGAGGTTGAGAGTCCTTTTTTTGAAGAGAGCATCCTAATGAACATTCATTTTTTCTGCAAAATGATTATTATTACTTAAATGGTCCGCCTTGAACCGCTACTAAACAAGAACGCCCAAAGCTTTGACCAGGGTATGGATTCCAAGTTTCTGGATGTTGAACATCTAAGAATAATGTACGTTCATCTGGTGTTAACCATGGACCTGTCACTTCACAGCCTTTAGGGCCTGAAGCAAATTGGAATGGTTCTCCGTAATTTTTACCATCTGTCGGGATCATGAATACACCACAGTTTTTATATTCTGCATATACGTTATCTTCTGTAGCACCAAAGTCTTCCACTACCCATAAATTTCCTTTGCTATCAAAGTGAAGGTTATCAGGGCAAGTGATACCGCTTTGCTGGCCACCGGCTACAAACACTTCAAATGTGAACTTTTCGCTAGCATGGTCACCGTCAGCAGGCATAAAACGAATGATTTGGCCATGGAAATTTCCGTGATTAGAGTTATTTGTTAATGCTAAGAATACACTTCCGTCATGCGGGTGAATTTCAACATCCTCAGGACGGTCTAATGGGGTTGCACCTACAACACGGCTTGCCTGGCGAGCATTTGTTAATACTTCTGCCTGGCTTCCAAATTCTTGTTGAAGTTTTTCATTAGTTGCATAATCCAGTGCAATCCATGTTTGTTTAGAAAGGTCCGCAACATATAATGTTCCTTTTTCTAAAATATCAAAATTTGCTTCACGGTTATTTGGATTAAATTTCTTATCACTTACGAATTTATAAAAACTTTCACCACGTGAATCATCACCCATATACACAACAACTCGTCCATCTTTTGTTTGTCCCATTGCAGCATTTTCATGGGCAAAACGGCCAAGAGCAGTATGCTTGCGTACAGGTGCATCCGGATTAAACGGGTCTACTTCCATTACCCAGCCATAATGCTCATCTGTAAAGTTTGGCCAGCCGTAATCATCACCATATTCCGTATTTTCTTCACAAGAAAGGGCAGTATTCCAAAGCGTACGTCCGCCGCTGCAGTTTCCAAGTGATCCTTCAACTGTTTTAGCTCCCTTAACCGCACTGCTTCCAGCTGCAGGACCAGTTAATTGAATAGGGGTTGTCCCATCGACACGGCGATTATATTGATCAGATTTGACTAATTTCCATCCGTCTTTTTCTTTCTTTACATGAATCACAGATCCGCCAACTGCTTCTTTTTGTAATTTTAGCAGCTCTGGATATTGTGAAAGATTTTCTTTTTTATAAGTAGATTTGTTTATTCCTAACATATCCATATAGTTTTCCGGCTCAGGGAATTCATGGTTTACCCAAATTAAGCCTTCTTCTGAATTATTTCCACCGTCTAAACTATCAATTGGGAAATAAACTGTTAAGTCAGCAGCATCCCCAAATATTTCTCCCTTAGAGTTGATGACATCTCCATAAGAAGCAATAATGTTATAGTGATAACCATTTGGAAGAACTAATTCATTTTCCCATGTACGTCCAATCGGTTTAAAAGGTGCAGTAAAAGGTTTACCCTTGCCGCTAGGTTGTCCATCCATTAAGTGATTCGCTGTTGCTGCACTAGCCTTTGGTGATAAAATTCCGATTCCTGAAGATGCCGCAACTAATGCTGCTGTTCCACTACCCATATACGTTAAAAATTTACGACGATCCATTTAAAAACCCGCTCCCTTTTATTCTTTTATTATTTAATAACTTTACAATTAATTTTATTTTTAGAATATTAAGCTACTATTGAAAGAGATTATGAACTTTGTAAATCTGGGAATTCAGGAAAATTGGCACAAAAATCACGGGAATAAATTCCATTTCACCACGTTTTTTAAGGAAAAAGTCGAATAAAAATCGAAAATTGTCATAAGAATGAAGATTTAATAAGGTTTAAATAGGTATTTGACACTAATTGTCGAATTATGACGCTTTACAATAAATTAAAAAACCTTCATAGTTTTTACACTTTGTTAATCTCTACTTTACAAAAGCTCTTTTGTATCATAATACCTCTCGAAAAATAGAAAACGCCCTAAATACACTATTTTTGTATAAAGTCTAAAAGTTAACAAACCATAATATTATGTGACTTACTATAGACATTGATAATTTGTCTATCTCTATATTACAAATGAATGAAGCATGAGCCAGGAATGAGGAGAGTTTATGGAAGTCGTTGAAGATTTGTTTGCTCAATATGGATATTTAGTATTGTTGATAGGTATGCCTATGGAATTGATTGCTCTTCCGATACCGCCTGGAAACTCGACACTTGCATATACAGGGTATTTATCCTACAAAAATGTTCTCAATCTTCTACCAGCTCTAGCTGCGGCGTATTCTGGATCTATCCTAGGGATAACGACCACATATTGGATTGGAAACAAGATAGGTATGCCGCTGATTGAAAAATACGGTAAATATTTGTTTTTAAAGCCAAAATATTTAAAGAAAACAAGAAAAGCTTATGAGAAATATGGGGACAAAATGCTCCTATTTGGATTCTTCATGCCCGGGGTCAGACAGTTCAATAGCTACTTTGCAGGCATCATTCAAGTTCCATATCGGACCTTTGCTTTATATGCCTATACAGGATCAGCTTTATGGGTATCCGTATTTGTCGGTATCGGATATGTGTTCGGTAATCAATGGCAGCTTATTTTTTCTTGGATAGAACAATTTTTGAAGTTCATCTTAATCATATTATGTTGTACGATCGCTATTTTTCTCCTTTGGAAATGGCGTAGTCGGTTGAGAAAATGGCCGGACACTCAACAAAAGGGATCGGAGTAAACGGCTACCTGCCCGACTCAATATTTGCTACTTATCTTATTCTAATTTATAGATAGGGCTCCTACGCTGAGGAGCACCCCTTTACCCTTTCCTTGAAAATGATCATGACATGGCCTCAGCTATTGAATATGAAGAAAATTATATAAAATAAAAAGTCATACCATTACTTCTCAGCAAAGATATGACTCTATATTAGGGGCTCTAATAATGACTTTAAGTACTCAGTAACAAATGCACGTTTAAAACTAATTTTGACAAATCTCCTTTTTCAAACTAACAAAAGTGCATGATTATAAATTATTGATTTATCTGATTTTTAACTTGTTCAAAAAATGATTTTAGGTTTGCAAATTCATCTAAGTTTCCCTGTGTCGCAAAGATATCTTTTTCATCATGGGTTACAATGAACCCCGGAATACTCTTTAATAATGCGAAAGGTATTTTCTTTTCATCTATCTTTTTAATTGAGGTTAGATTTATTTCTAAAAACACTGGTGTCTTCTTTGTTAACTCCCCGTAAAATAATAATCTAGAATCAGTTAATGCTAATACTCCTCTAAAAGGAACACTATGACTATTTGGCACTCCTACCAAACCTGATACTCCACTTTCCATTTTATAGTAAGCAAGAACACTGCTTTGAACCGCTTCATTTGGATTTAGACGTTCTTCGATAGATTGAATACCATGTTGCTTTGTAATCATTTACATTACTCCTTTTTCCAGTTACTTTACAAATTAACGATATCATGATTGATTTAGTTTTGATATAGTTTAAAAGTTGTGATATTAACGAAGTGAAGCATTTTCACTATGTAAATTATGTCTAAATCATATTTAACAGATTCTTTAGAAATTTCTCGACTCTTCTTATAAATCCTATCTCCACCCAATACTAGTTTCTCGACAACTCGAGTACAAAAGAATGGATGATATCGGACTCTTTTTTCTTCAAGTTTTGCTAAAACCCAACATTTTTTATAGAAACAAAAAAATAAGAGACCCAACAACTAAGGTCTCTTTACATAAATTAACTATTAATATTCCGGTTAATTATGAAAAATGACAGTTAAACCGCTTCATTTTCCCATTTCTTGTGATCTTGTACAAATAAAATGCCTAATTCATGATGTTCTCCATCATATAATGCGCGCTGTGCAAAGCGAATTTCTCCATTTAGGCCAATCACTTCCAGCTTGCAGAATGCTCGATTTTTCTGAAGTGCTTGATAGAACTCATCAACGGTGTGAACAGAATATCCGTTTACCTTCATGATGACCTCCCCTACAACAAGGTTCATCCTTTCCGCAGGTGATTGTGGCAAAATGCCTAATACCATTAAACCGTGATCACGTTTCGAGAAATAAAAGGCAGCTGAGTCATCGTTCATTCGTTGGCGGATCGTAATGAATTCACGACCTAGCATCCCGACGATAATGGCCGCAAACGATAGTGGTGTCCACCAAATACTTCCGACAGCAATAGCTAGAGTAAGCACACCAAGCCACAAAACGCGCTGTCCCGTAATCTTTATACTTTCTCTTGGCAAAGAGCCTTGAACTCGTTGACTAAACCCTAAGAAAAAGGGAATCACCAATAATAAGAACGGTTCACCGTGAATGGATAAGACCGGCCACCAGGCAAGAGATGATGTGAGGTCCCCGCCTGGAACAAGGAGGAGTAGCGGCAGCATCCACGTTCGATTTGCCTGATGTGAACCAATTGGCAACCCTCTTGTACTCATTTTGATAAACGGAGACGTTTTCTCGTGTGCTGTACGCATCACTAAGATTCCTTCAGCAACAAGCAATAGTCCAGCTAAAATACTAAGAGAAGCAAGGCTTGTCCCGGAAAAGCCCACAAAAAAAGAATCAAACCGATCTGGGATGAAAGCAACGGCCAATAACGTAAGCCCTATTGTAAAAGCAGCAGACAACCATCGGAGCTGAAGCGTTAAGCCCAATAGCGCGGTTATGACTGCCAAAATGACAACTGTTCCAAATGGAAGGCTTAGGCCGAGCGCAAACAACACAATGGAGACAAATAGCCCCATCAAAAGTCCCTTTGTATACGTAAACTTCATTTCATCATATACGTCTTGAACACGAATGTGAAAAGACTTTCGCTCACGCTTGATACGAAGCATGCCGTACAGCAATGAAATGAGTAAAAATAAATAAAATAGCGGATGGATAAAAAAACGACCAATTGCCCACAGCAACTCTAGTAACCAATTTTCAATCAAAACAGAATCCCACCTTACTGTTTCTACCCGTTTCTACTAGGTTACTCATATTTTACCACCTCATGGTGTAATTGAGTATGCTTATTTTAAGTTCTCCCAAAGACTGCTGTTAGAAAGGGAAAAATCACTAAAGCTTTGATCATCTTCCATACCTAGTAAGTCAACAATCACTTTCATTGATTTTTTAATATCGCTCAGTGAAAGTGACAGGCGTTTATGATTTTTAAGTAAATATTGAAAATACTCTTTTATACAGTCCTCATCAATCTGTTCGACCTTTTTTATTTGAGTGTAGTTCGCAATATACATGCTAAAAAGGCGAATCGGCTTACTTGGGCTCGAATGAAACGGCTGTTCCGAGCTGCTTTCGATTAATTGTGTATAAATCTCTTGATAAACCTGCTCCTTTTGAAAGCTTGAATTTCTCATAACATAAAACCTCCCAATTTCCCCGACTACGACGAAAATCATCTATTATATACTTTCGGAAACACCTTGACTTTTACGTCCTTAACTAAAAAATAAGAACCGACAGCCGTCAGTTCTTATCATTATGTTTATTTAAAAAGGGCTTTAATCGCCATCTTCAGTTGAACATCATTTTCTTCTTTTCCTCTTTGCTCGATCACTTTTTGATTAAGAGTATTAGCCGTTTGCTGGTCAATCTTCCC
>Ga0180220_1001425_pt1 | contig 17742 bp, 18 predicted proteins | sample eDN5th37CBELigBY_FD_151335 | JGI IMG/M metagenome (GOLD analysis project Ga0180220, IMG submission 151335) | Enriched backyard soil microbial communities from Emeryville, California, USA - eDNA 5th pass 37_C BE-Lig BY (version 2) (version 2) | ecosystem: Environmental > Terrestrial > Soil >...
TGAATTTTTCTTAAATCCAGATGAAGCTGCGAAAGTCCATAAAAACAGCCGGATTCTTGTTCAAAGAAATGTGGATAAAAGCGAAACCATAAGCGCTTTCATCGGACTTATACAGCCCATCATTCGCGAAGGCGAAAATTTTACCCAGGCAAGGGTTTATCTGAAGAACAACAGTTTCCGCCCTGGCGAACTGGTAAGCGGACTGATACCTTTCAGCGCTGAAGAAGGCTGGTGGGTTCCGAAAGAAGCGGTGCTGTTTTTAGGCAGCCGTGCTGTCATCTTCAAAAAAGAGAATAAAGTTTATGTACCAAAAGAAATTACAGTGGGAGTTTCCGCCGGCGGACAGGTGCAGGTTATGGAAAATATCGGCGACTGGAATATCGCTTCCAATGCCTCTTATTTAATTGATAATGAAAGTTTTGTTAAAGTTCAGCATAAGAATGAAAAATAACATGAAACGCAGAAGTTTTATCCTGATAATATTTGCTGCGCTTTTATTTCCGCTTGTATTCCTCAGCGGATGCGGAGAAAAAACACAGCATGCCCATGCTTCGGACGGTATGCTTTATACCTGCCCGATGCACCCGCAGATTTTGGAAGACAAACCCGGCACCTGCCCAATCTGTAAAATGGATTTGGTTCCGTTTGAAAAAACTGCCGATTCGGAAATCAAACTGACCGAACAGCAGCAGAAACTAGCAAATATCCGCACTGCTGTTATTGGCTCTGAAGGTTTTTCAGCTTCAAAACAGCTGAACGGAAGGCTTGCGGTAAATCCTGAAAAGACGCAGTATATTTCTGCCCGTGTACCGGGAAGGATAGAACAGTTGTTTGTCCGTCAGGCGGGAGAAAAAGTCAGCAAAGGACAGCCTTTGTATCGTATCTATTCTGAGCAGCTCGCATCCCTGCAGCAGGAATATCTGCTGGCTTATGAACAGGCTGTACAGTTTCCATCCGATAAGACTTTTAAAACTCTTCTGGAAGCAGCAAAGCAGAAATTAATGTTGTACGGGCAGACCGAGCAGGAACTGGCGCAGCTTCGGAAGAATAAAAAAACGAACCCCTACACCTCATACAACAGTCCCGCCGGAGGAATTGCAGCTGAAGTTTCTGTTACGGAAGGGCAGTATGTATCCGAAGGAAGCCCGGTAATGCGGATAGAAGATTACAGCAGTTTGTGGGTCGAAGCGGACGTTTATCCTGCGGAAGCGGAAAACATAAAAGACGGGCAGCAGGTCAGGGTGATTATTCCCGGCTGGGAAAATGAACCCCAGTCAATGAAAATCAATTTTGTTACGCCGGCACTGCAGTCCAGTTCGCAGACGGCGCAGCTACGCGGAACAATCCAGAATCGGAATAATGAATGGCAGCCGGGACTGCAGGCGAATATCATCCTCTCGAAAAATACAGAAGAAACAGCTTTAAGCCTTCCGGCAGATGCGGTAATCCGGGACGAGAAAGGGGCGCATGTCTGGATAGAAAATGCATCCGGAAAATTTGAACCGCGGATGGTCGAAACCGGGTTAGAAAGTCCTGGAAGAGTTGAGATAAAATCAGGTCTGGAGAAAGGCGACAAAGTGGTGATTTCGGGCGCTTATCTTTTATATGGCGAATATGTGCTGAAAAAAGGAGGGGAACCAGTGGCAGGTCATGTGCATTAGCAAGGCAGACAGCGTTTAAAACGCTGTCTGCCTTTGTTTGTAAGCTTCTGGATGTAAAACCATTTACCAATGCCGGTCATGATTTGTAACCCTGACCTATTTCACTTTGAATTTTCAATCCATCCAATTTAAATGCTCAATCCGGAATTGAGTAATACAATTATACTTGACAAGTTGTCAAATTATCTTATTTTTGAATAAAAAAGCAATGGAAATTTTAAGTGTCGGCGAGTTTAAAGCGAATTTTTCAGAAGTACTGAAGAAAGTGCTTTCAGGTGAGGAGGTCGCAATTTCTTATGGAAAGAAAAAAAAGATTGTTGCCAAACTGGTTCCAAACATTTTGAAAAAAAACAAGCGTAAATTAGGGATTATGGAAGGTAAAGGGAAGGTGACTTTTGCGGATGATTATAAAATGACGCAGGAAGAGTTTTTAGGGAAATAATGTATTTGCTAGACACACATTATATGATTTGGGCAATTACAGACACAGAAAAACTGTCTGTCAGCGTTAAAGATACCCTCACCAATCCTGAAAATAAAATTTTAGTTAGTGCAGTGAGCTTTTGGGAGATTTCCCTCAAAAGTTCCATTGGAAAGCTTGAAATTAGCGGATTTAAACCAGAGGATTTTCCTGATTTCTGCAGACAAGTTGGTTTTGAAATTAAACCTTTGACTGCCAGGGAATGCAGTACTTATCATCAGCTAAGTGCCCTGCATCATAAAGACCCATTCGACAGAATGTTGATTTGGCAGGCTGTATCAAATAACTATACATTGATTACTGCAGATGCACAGATTAGAAAATACAGCGCTGAAGGACTGCTGGTATTTTAGGAATGGTTATTTTAAACCGCTAATAAAAATCATAACAGCGTCTGCCGTAATTACTTTTATAAGTACTGCTGTTGTAGCCGGAATTATCAAAAATAGTGGTTTCATAAATTACCGCTCCTTCGGTTGTTCCTGCAGTATTTCCATAGCCTAGTTTAGAGGTTGTAAAATCATGGCTTAAGCCCAAACGCACCTTGTCGTAGTAATCTTTTTTCATAAAGAGGTCGAATATCAAAGAAAAAGCGATCGCATCCTTTTCTTTTCCATTGCTTCGGTACCAAAGTCCCGCATTTACACTTTTACGTTTTATCTGAAAACCACCGCTTATTGACTGCCGGCCGGCATGCTGATAATATACTATGGAAGGAATGATTGCAGGCGAATCTTCATTAGCATATGCTTCCAGTGGCAGCCTGAAACTCATATACCCATTCAGGCGCATAGGCAGGATAGATGAACTGCCTGTAAATGACTCGTTCGGCTTGTTTAAATGATGAATCGAGGGACCTGTCATGAAATTTCCAACAATCAGATTTAATCCTGCTCCAGAATCAAAAAAATATTTATTATTGAATTCTGGAGGGCTAGCGGCAGAAACACCTCCTGAAATTATTCCCTGATCACTAAGCTGGTCGTAAAAAACCAATTTATCGTAATCGATCTTCCGGTTTGTGACACCCGCTTGTATGCCGAACGAAAGTGTTCCTGTTTCTCCAAATTCCACGCTATAAGAGTACAAGCCTGAAACGTTTGTTTTGGTAAGATAAGCGGTTCCTTCACTCGACTTGTTTAAAATAAGTCCAAAACCGCCTCCAAACTTGGGAACACTTATATCAGCAGAAAAAGTATAATAAGTTAAAGGACCACTGATGAGGGCCAACCTGATAAATATGATTTGCAGTAGCAAATGAAGAAGAAACAAAATCTGGTGAGTTGTCTCCCCAATTTATTTTATAATTTGTGTTCGTTGATTCTGTTTGAGAAATATTTGTAAAAGTAAAAGAATACGGGTTAGATGCTTTTTGAATAAAAAAAGCTTTTCCATTAATTGAAGTACTGCCAGAGCCTCCCAATCTCGCATCCGGCCGTTCTTTAACTTTTAAAGACTTAACATTACTAGTGTTTGCGCATCCATCCGCATTGGTTATGGTAAGTTTTGCATTAAAAGTTTTGATACCTCCGCCTATAGCATCATACCGATGCGCCGGGCTTACTTCAGTCGAAGTTTTCCCATCACCAAAATCCCACAAATATTTATTACCAGGTTTATGATCTGCCGCAGTAAACTTTATTTCCGTTCCTGCACATTGATTATCGTTTGTAAAAGTAAAATCTGTATTTGGGGGGATGCTTTCTTTTACCTCTACAGGAGCAGACTCCTGAACTGTTTCATCTTTAATAACTTCTACGTGATAACTCCCTGGAGAAGAAACAGTCAGCTCTGCGGCCGTTTCAGCAGGAAGGAAGGTTCCGTCTTTATACCATTTATAATGTACTCCTGAATCTCCCCCGCTTACTTTTAAAAGAACAGCATTTCCTGAGCATATCGCAGAAGGGCCGACGGGCTGTATGATTATTTGAGAAGAAGCAGTTAAACTTACTTGTATAAAGACAAGAAATAAGAGAGAGCGTAAAAGTTTCAGCATGCAGCGGTATTTAAAAAATCGGCATTATGAATCCTTAATTAATATGACAAGGAAAAAATCATGGGTCAGTAAGTTTTTCTAGAACTCAATCCACAGGAATTAATAGGACAAATATAATCTACTTTTTGACTTATATTCGCCTGTATCATTATGTTCGAAGTCCTGCATAAGAAAATAAACGAGCTGATAAGCATTACTAATGAAGAATTTGAGTTCTGCAAAACGCTTTTCATACCGAAAAAGCTTCGGAAAAGACAATTTCTGTTGCAGGAAGGGGACGTATGCAGGTACACAGCATTTGTTGAAAAAGGCGTTCTCCGTTCCTACATGGTGGATGAAAAAGGAAGTGAACATATCCTGCAGTTTGCTTTGGACGGGTGGTGGATTGGCGATTTATACAGCTTCCTGACCCATGAGCCTTCAGTATTTAATATTGAAGCTCTGCAGGAATCGGAACTTTTATTGATTACGCAGCCTTCCTGGGAACTGCTGTTTGAAAAAGTGCCGAAGTTCGAACGTTATCACCGCATCCTTATTCAAAATAATCTGATTGCCACTCAAAGCCGGCTGATGGGCAACTTAACCCTTACTGCCGAAGAAAAATACGAAAAGCTGATGGCTTCTTTCCCCGGATGCCTGCAGTCTGTGCCGCAGCATATGATTGCGTCTTATCTCGGCATTACCCGCGAAACCTTAAGCCGTATCCGGAAAAAGCTGGCACAGCGCAGGTAAGTGTGATCTAAATCAACGTTATTTTTTATCCTATGTCAATGGAAAGCTTTTCCGGCTGGGCTACCTTTGTATTGTTAAAAAAATAAGAAATGACAAAAACAGCAATAGCAATCATCGGTGCAGCAGGAGAAAGAGGCGCTGCTATTGTAAAAGCACTCTCTAAAGGCAATTTCAACTTGCTCCTGATGGAGGAGGATGGAGAAGCCTTAAAGCGATTGACGGCTTCACTTCGCCGGAAAAAAGTGCAGGTTTCTGTAATCAGCTGTGCGAAAGATGCCTGCTGGGAAGCAGATACTGTTATTCTCGCAGTGCCGCATGACGAGGAAATTAAAGCTGCAAAATACGTTAAAGATGTAGTGACGCAGAAACTGGTTATCAGCTTTGCTGCGAAAGGTACCGCACAATGCCAGGAAGAACTTGAAAAACTGCTGCCTCATTCTAAAGTTGTACAGGCAGTAATGGATGACAATAATCAATGTTACCTCAGCGGGAGCAGTGAAGAAGCGGTAAGAGAGGCTGAAGATTTGCTTAAGCTGGTATTTGAAGTTAGAAGATAGTATTGAGTATCAAGTATCAAGTATTGAGTATCAAGTATTGAGTATCAAGATATTAGCGGTTAAGAAGACTGGAAAATTTTATTAATATCAATTTATATCAACAATTAATCAGAAACAAAAAAGTAAAAGTCATGAAGAAGAAAATCACACTATTCCTTTCGTTTATCCTGGTTTCGGTATCAGTTATGGCACAAACTGCCTGGAAAGCAGATCCGTATCATTCAAAATTAGGATTTACAGTTACCCACCTGGGCATAGCCGATGTTCCCGGCCATTTTAACACATTTGATGTTACCATAACATCTTCCAAACCGGACTTCAGTGATGCAGTAGTTGAAATGACCGCTGATATCGCATCTATCGATACCCGTGTGGAACCGCGTAACAAACATTTAAAAAGCGCTGATTTCTTTGACGCAGAAAAGTATCCGACTATGAGCTTTAAAAGCACTTCTATCAAGAAATCGGGAAAAAATAAATACGCTTTGAGCGGAAATTTAACTCTGCACGGCGTAACTAAGCCGGTTACTGTAACTATGCTCTACCGCGGCACTACTGCTAATCCGAATGCTAAAGGCGCACCTGTGGCAGGTATCCAGATTACAGGAACTATCAAACGCTCTGACTTTAATATCGGAAGCACTTTCCCTGCACCGATGATCAGCGATGAAGTACAGATAAAAGCTGACGGCGAGTTCGGCCAGCAGAAATAGAAAGTTTGATAAACGAAATATCCTCCTGCCGGACGGGCAGGGGCGGAGTTAAGCATGACGGCCTTTTCACACGATGCTTAGACGGAGCTCAGCATGACTCCTCGTCACCTGAGCTTGTCGAAGGGTTGTCGAAGGACTGCTTCAAATAATTAACGAATTAATATTCAGAAAGAAGGATGGAATTAGGTGTTTATACATTCGCTGATGTCCGGCCGGAAGAAGTTTCAGGGCGTGCACACCAGCAGCGAATTAAGGATTTGATGGAAGAAATTAAGCTTGCCGACGAGGTTGGACTGGATGTGTTCGGTGTAGGCGAGCACCATCGTCCTGACTACGCGGTTTCTGCACCAGCAGTGATATTGGGAGCGGCGGCGTCTATTACCAAAAATATTAAGCTGGCCAGCGCCGTAACGGTTTTAAGTTCGGACGACCCGGTACGGGTTTTTGAGAGCTTCTCAACTGTTGATTTACTGTCGGGAGGACGGGCCGAAATTATGGCCGGCCGTGGTTCTTTCATCGAGTCTTTTCCTTTATTCGGGTATGATTTAAAAGATTATGATTCCCTGTTTGCTGAAAAACTGGAATTACTGCTTCAGCTGAACAAGCAGGAAATTGTCTCTTGGAAAGGGAAACACCGTCCGTCTATCAATAATCTCGGCGTTTATCCCCGCCCTTATCAGGATAAACTGCCCATCTGGCTGGCAGCAGGAGGAACACCGGCTTCTGCTGTGAGGGCTGGAACTTTAGGCCTTCCCGTTGCGCTGGCGATTATCGGCGGTACGCCTGACCGGTTTGTTCCTTTTGTGAACTTGTATCGCGATACATGGAAGAAAGAAGGAAGGGAAATCTCTCAGTTGCAGATCGGCATCAATTCCATCGGCTATGTTGCCGATACATCCCAGCAGGCTGGTGATGAATTCTTTCCAGAATATGCGAAAATGATGAACAAACTGGGCAGGGAAAGAGGATGGGGCCCACTGGACAGAGAAAGTTTTGAATATATGCGATCTCCGAAAGCTGCCCTGATGGTTGGCAGTCCGGAAGAAATCGTCGATAAGATTCTGTATGAATACGAGTTGTTCCGGCATACCCGTTTCCTTATCCAGATGAGCGTGGGAAGTATGCCTCATCAAAAAATAATGCATGCAATAGAATTATTTGGGACTAAAGTGGCTCCCGAAGTGAAGAAAGAAATAAACCGTCTTAAAAATCAACAAACAACAGTATAAAGCAATGAAAAAGTTTTTGAATGTACATCCATTATCAGCAGATATAGATGCAATAATTTTAATTGTCCGGATTGCAGCGGCTTCCCTGATGCTGTCGCATGGACTGCCTAAATTGATGATGCTTTTAAGCGGTGACCCTGTGATGTTCCCTTCCGTATTTGGCCTTAGTGCCGGATTATCACTGGCGCTTGCCGTTTTCGCGGAAGCGATTTGCTCTATATTTATCCTGTTTGGATTTGGAACACGGCTTGCGGTTATCCCATTGATCATTACCATGCTGACTGCTGTGCTTCATATCCATGCTGCGGATCCCTTTGCAAAAAAGGAATTAGGGCTGCTTTATATCACCATTTATCTTGTTTTGCTGGCAATTGGCAGCGGCAGGTTTTCGCTGGATTATTTTTTCAGACGAAAAGCGGAGAAGGTAAGAGCTTAATTGAATTTGTAGGAGAATAAAGACCGGTTCTGCGTTGCAGGGGCCGGTTTTTTTATTAAAGGAAGTTGGACAAACGGAAGAGACTTAATTTGCAATAGAAGTAATATTGTCTTCTTTATATTAGATATTTAAGAATCATTACTTCAAAAAAATTGATCTTGCATTGTTGGAGATTTCTTTTTTACTTTGTATCTCAAAGTTCTTTTAAATGAAAGAAAAAGATGTTTATTCGGAGATAAGCTCGATCAGGAATATGATGGAGCGTTCCAGCAAGTTTATCTCGCTCAGCGGCCTTTCGGGAGTCATGGCCGGAATTTATGCTTTGATAGGAGGGTACTTTGGTTACAAATTAGTCTATCAGGATGGCGGACTGCACTACAGGGACTATTATGTAAATGACCCGGCAATTTTGTGGCAGCTGTTCTTTATCGCTTTGGCTATTCTTGTCTTCTCTATCGGAACAGGCATCTGGCTTACCATACGAAAAGCACATAAAAAGGGAGAGAATGTTTGGAATTCAGGCAGCAAACGATTATTCGTCAATCTTTCTATTCCTTTGGTCAGCGGCGGTTTGTTTATCCTGATATTATTTTTTAGAGGCAGTTATGGTATCATTGCGCCTGCCTGCCTGCTGTTTTACGGACTTGCGCTTGTTTCAGGCAGCCATTATACTTTTACCGATGTTAAATGGCTGGGTTTCTGTGAAATTATTTTAGGCCTGCTCGCTGCTTTAATGCCGGGCTATGGCCTGATTTTCTGGATTGCCGGTTTTGGCTTGCTGCATATCCTGTACGGTTCTATTATGTATTTTAAATACGATAAGTGAAGGTTTCTTTAGAACAATTTGATAAGGCTTTTGAAAACAGGGTGCGCCTGCAGGTAATGAGCATACTTGCAGTGAATGAAAGTTATGATTTCAATTCGCTGAAGGCCCTGCTGGCTGTTACCGATGGGAATCTGGCTTCTCATTTAAAAGCTTTGGAAAAGGAAGAATATATTAAAGTGGAAAAAAGCTTTATCGGGCGAAAGCCCAACACAAAATATGCAGCCACAGAAAAAGGGCTTAATGCTTTCAAAAAGCATCTGGAAGCGCTCGAAAGTTTAATAAAACAGCAGCGATTTTAAATTTTTTTGTCTCATTACTTTGAAATACAAAGTACTTTTAATTAATATAAAATGAATATTCAAATCAAAACAGAAAATGGATCAAGGAGCTGGTTCGGAGAATCAGTCTTGGTTAAACTTGCACTTGTGGGTATTCTTACCCTGCTGCTTCTTATCCCATCGTCTTGGATTCAGGACTTAATACGTGAACGCCAGTCACGACAGGATGAAGTGATTAAAGAAATTTCAGATAAATGGGCAGGGGGGCAATTGGTCGAAGGCCCTGTCATGGTGCTTCCGTACAAAACATTGGTCAGCCAGAAAGATACTTCCGGGAGAAGCAGTTATAAAGAAACACTGGCCAATATTTATATCCTTCCTGAAAGCTTGAATATTACCAGTGAGGCCAGTCCCGAAATACTTCACAGGGGAATATTCAATGCGGTAGTTTATAACTCCAAAATTCATGTTGAAGGAAAATTCAGTGCGCTTGAATTGAAAAAATCCGGTATCAATCCAGAAATGATTCAATGGGACAAAGCTAAAGCTGCTATCGGCCTGAGCGATTTAAAAGGGCTTAAAAATAACCCCTCTGTACGTTTAGGGAATGAAATTTACCAAGTGGAACCCGATTTTACATCTTTGAAATTATTCAGTAATAACCTGATTATACAGCCTGACTTGAGCGTACAGAAAAATACCGCCCTGAACTTCAGCTTTGATTTGGATATCAGGGGAAGCAGCGAGCTGAATTTTATGCATTTAGGTAAAAGCACTGCCGTGAGGATTAATGGAAAATGGAATAGTCCAAGTTTTACAGGCCGTTACCTGCCGGAAGAACGGAATGTTTCCGATTCAGGTTTTTCAGCTGTATGGAAAATGCCTTATTTCAACCGCCCTTTCCCACAGCAGTGGGTTGAAGATAATACCGTTTTGGACGGCAGCAATGAAGCTTCTTTCGGGGTGAAATTCATTTTACCTGTTGACCAGTATCAAAAAACAATGCGGTCGGCAAAATACGCGATACTGATTATCCTGCTTACTTTTATTTCACTTTTATTTACCGAATTTTTAAATAAAAGAAAGGTGCATCTGCTGCAATATGTTTTGATTGGGGCGGCAATGACAATTTATTACACGCTGCTTTTGTCGTTCAGCGAGCAGATCGGGTTTGATTTTGCTTATCTTATTGCTTCAGCAGCGACTGTTGCCCTTATCGGGTTTTTCATTTTTGCCCTTCTTAAAAATAAAAAACCTGCTGTGGTTTTTGCCGGGATACTCAGCGTCTTTTATGGCTTTATCTACATCATTATCCAGCTTCAGGACCTTGCCCTGCTGGTTGGGAGCATTGGTTTATTCATCACGGTAGCAGCTTTAATGTATTTATCTGCCAGAATTGACTGGACTAAAAAAGAGTTAGTGGAAGCGTGATAGCATTTATTCACTATTATTTAGCAAAGAAGGGTGTATAAAAAGGGAGGTCATTGCCCCCGAGTTTCAGAAAGGGACTGCCTGCGTCATTGTATCGAAGCAATCGCATTGATTATGAATAGATTAGCCGCCACCCCACTGCGTTCCGTCTCTCGCTATGAAAGAGTTTTTCGGACAATGACGAAAACTCATGCTTTTTGTACAGCTTCTTTTGTTAAAAAACCAACCGGACTGCTTCGTCTCCAAAGGAGCTCCCTGGAAACCGTGATTCTTGTTCAAGGACGAATTCAGTTTTTTCGGTCATTTCTTTTGAAAAGGCAGGAGGAAACTGATCAAGTCCTTTTTGAGATAAAAAGAACAAAAGAATGATAATCAGGTTAGTTTCATTTTTATAAAAATAAAATCATGCTTCTTATAATTGGATGCAATTACTCCCACGCCAATGAGCACTTTCCGACAGCATAAAAGTTTTTATTATTGATTTTAGTCATTGCAGTATACACGACCGTAAAGGTTCCGTCTTTTTCTTCAATCGCACAAAGCGGTGTACGTGTGTAATGGTCGCCCGGCTGTGCCCAGACATCATTCCCTGCCTGCACCTTCACCCGCACCTCCGGACTCCAGTGCAATCCGTCATCAGAGAGACTATATCCAATCTCCTGATCGCCAAAGGAGTCAAAAACCATCAAATAGCGTCCGTCTTTCAACTGTGATACTACCGCGTTTTCCATAAATTCATCAACGACAGTAAGGGGGTTAAAACCCTCAGGCATTCTTTTCCAGGGGCCGCTCAACTTTTGAGAAAAAGCCATACCCGTAGGCCAGGGGCCCCGAGGAATATGATAATGCCCATCGTATAAAGCATACCATGTATTGCCGGCTTTATATGGATTAAAGGAAGCTACTGCCTGCTGGCCTTCCCAAGGCTGTGAAGTTTCGTCCGGCTGTAATACAATGCTCATATCGGCGTAAGGCCCGGCAATGCCTTCCTTTCCGGGGATGACTGATTTTGCTCTCCATATCCTTCCTTCATAGTCATTCTCAGCAATTTCACCTTTTTCTTTATCTCCTGAACGGTAAGCAACGTAAAATATGTTCCAGGCATTTTCTTCCGTATTAAACTCTACGCCGGTAATCCATACTTCGGATCTGGGATTGAAAGGTGACCTCCCGGGAATACTGTTAACTATAGTCGATTTTCTTTCCCAATTAACCGCATCCTTACTTGTCCAATAGGAAATACGCAGGTCCCTGTGCGGACGCTCAAACATTTCGTTCACAAACATGTGGTAAACATTATCAATCTTGATTACCTGCCCGGTTTCAAAGCCTGAACGATTACCGCTGGATAACACATCCGGGTGATCGGGGCCAATTACAGGGCCCTTATGGGCAGAAATCATTTTTAATTTTGCTTGTTTTGCATGCTGAGAAAAGACAAAACTGGAATTCAGAAGAAGGCTGATAAGAATTATTCCCAGCTTGGCTGGATTTAAAACATTCATAATTTTACATTTTAGATAAGAAAGTGCCAGAATTAATAGTTCTTAATAAACTTTAAGCACTATTATCCCATGTTTGGGGATAGTAAACTGCCGCTCCTGCCCTATTTTTCCTAACTCTTTATGCTGCCACAAATCTCTTAAACGGCTTTTTCTTTTAATTCCAAAATCCTTTGCAGTTAAAGTAAACGCTGCCTGCCTGCCGCCCCGATTCATGATAGCTACCGCTTTCGTTCCACTATTCTCTTCACCTAAAGGCTTTACCCATACTTCTATGTTATTTTGGCTAAAAACCCGTCTGGCTTGTTTAAAACCAGGGTCCTGATTTAGCGCAATTACTTCCTTATTAGTGAGAATTTCCAAAGTCTGCTTTGACATGCTCCTTAGATCATTTCCAGCAAGAAGCGGCGAATTAAGCATACACCACATAGAAAAGTGCGTTTTATCCTCGTCATAACTCATTCCCCGGCCTAGCTGCAGCATGTCCATATCGTTATAATGTCCGGCAGAAGAATATTTATACAGATCAGCGTTCAGATCAATTATCCGAAGAATGGAAGAGAAATTAGGTCTTATATCTGAAGAAATCCGCCAGGAATCGGCTTTTTTTATCGCCCATTCTCCCGGAAACTTCCAGCGGCAGATGTTAAATACAATATTGCTGTCGATAGCCTTAACTGCACTAATGATCTTTGTATATTCAGTTTCCTCGTCCAGCTTCATCCTTTCACCTCCGCACCAATCCACTTTTAGAAAATCAAATCCCCATTCTTTGAAAAAAAGGTTACAATCCTTTTCAATATGCCCATAAATACCAACTCCTATCCCATTCGGATCTTTATCATAAACCGAACCACATGTATTTCGGCCTGCATCAGTATAAATACCAGCTTTAAGATTTTTGCTGTGGATGTAATCGGCAAGGGCTTTCATTCCTGAAGGAAATTTGGAAGAATCTGAAAAAAGTCTGCCTGAAGAATCACGGCCTCCAAAATAGCCGTCGTCTATATTTATAAAGCGATAACCGGCATCGTACATACCAGAAGAGATCATCGCATCGGCCTGTTCACGGATCATTTTTTCATCAATATTAATTTTAAAATTATTCCAGCTGCTCCAGCCCATAATCGGAGGTTTAGCATGCTGCGCCTGAAGATGAGTACGGAAAGAAATCAAAAAGCAGGACGAAATCAGAATAAGCCTTAGCAGTTTAAAGGATGAGATCATTTTGTTTATGACAATTGGTTTAAAGATTCTACAATCTGTTGTTTTACCAAATATACTATTCAGAAAATGCTTAACTGTCCTGCGTAATCCTGTAAAACACTAAACCAAGGCCGGTTTTCATAACAAAGCGCTCAACATCAAGAACTACTGCAATAAAAATTTTTAAGAACAGGCAGCAGAATAAAAAAAGCATGTTGAAGTTTCAACATGCTTTTCAAGATTTATTTATTCTAAGGATTACTCTCCGTCGGTTCTAAAAGGCGAGGCCGGAAGTTTTTCAGCATTGTAAAGATTCGGATCGACAGGATTATCCGACCAGGCATAGCGGACATATTTAGGTTCGGGAACTTCTTCCGACCATACCTCTACTTTATCGCCGACAATGGCTGCTTTAGCCCACACAAATTTTTTATCAGCGCCGGCGACAGCAAATGGAGTAAGTTCTTCACCATCGATACTTATCAAACCGCTTCCGATGTGGTCGAACGAAAGGACAATCTTATTTCCCATGATTTCAAATGACTTATAAAGAGGCCCGCTGTAAACCAGGTTCTTTTCTCCATAATTGAAATGCCGGGCAATAAGAGCAAGCCTCTCCCCCACATCTTTTTTATTATCCGGATGAATATCATTCCATTCTCCAAGATCTATTGTTACGGCCATTCCCGTATTTGGAATACGAAGTGTTTGCAATGCTGCTTCTCGCATAACCGCCCAGGCACTTTCTACGGGAAGGTAATCAGCATCACCAAAATTGGGCAGCTGCACATAATAAAAAGGCAGTTTTGGACTTGAAAACTTTGTCCGCCAATCGGAAATGAGTGCAGGAAGCAGCTTTTTATATTCCCGGGCATTACCAATATTGCTTTCCCCCTGATACCAGAGAACTCCTTTTAACGCATAATTGATATAAGGAGCAATCATCGCGTTATATAAAGCCGTTGGCTGATTCTGTGCCGAGATCCTTCCCGGACCTCTGCGTCCTTGTACTGGAAGATAAACCTGGCCTACTTTATACTGCCAATCGCCCTTCAGATCAATTTTTTCATTTCCTGCCTGCAGGTAGTAGGGTTTATCGGGCACAAAGCCTCCTTTACCTCCATTGTTCTGAACGCGGACAACGATAATATTTCTGCCGGCCTTCAGCACACCTGCCGGAACAGCATACCGCCGTTGCGGATACATATAATAAGTTGCCCCAACTTGCTTTCCATTGATGTAAACAACGTCAGCATCAATGATCCGGCCCATAAAAAGCTTCGCTGTTTTTCCAGCTGCCGATGCAGGAAGTTCAATTTCTTTTCGATACCAGACAACGCCATTTAAATCTCTGATGCCCTGATCTTCCCAGTAACCCGGAATATTGATATTCTTCCAGTTTTTTGGAACATAGGCCGGATCGAACCACTTTACAGGGCCGCTGGTACCTTTGTCTTCGGCGGGCACTGATTTTAGGGCAGAAGGTGCTGCGCTTCGGTTTATTCCCTGGACATAAGCCGTATCTTTATTCCGGCTAATTACTGCACTTATTGATGCAAAATCTTTAAGCCCCTCTTCGCTTGTCCAGGCTTCTATCGGTGTTCCGCCTACACTTGCATTGATGATTCCAATAGGTACACGATGCTTAGTATAAATATCGCGGGCGAAAAAGTAAGCAACAGCCGAAAAATCGTTCACATCTTTTGAATTTGCCCATTTCCAGCTGCTTTCGGGCAGGTCATCCCGCGGCCCGTTCATATCCGCGGCAGTGGGAATCCAGAACTGGCGAATCTCAGGATAATTTGCCTGCGCAATATCTTCGGCATAAGTGACATTATGTATACCCATTTGATGAACCATATTCGACTGTCCCGAACACAGCCATACATCGCCAATGAGAATGTCTTTTAATACAATAATGTTTTTACCCTGCAGACGCATCTCATAAGGGCCGCCGGCTTTCATTGCCGGAAGCCTGACAAGCCATTTCCCATCCTTGTCTGCTGCCGTACTGGCACTCTTGCCATTAAAGGTTATTTTAATCTTCTCTCCGGCGGATGCCCACCCCCATATTTTTAACGGCATGTCCCGCTGGAGTATCATGCTGTCGCGTACTAAGCTGGGCAGACGGATTTGTGCAGTGCTTTGTTTGATAGATAAGCCTAAAACAAACAAAAACAAGATGGCTTTAACTCTCCTCATATTATCTCAAAGGGTTTGTAACACAAAATAAGAGTTTTATTCTGCTTTTACAGTTCTATCGGTTAAATGTCGCGTCGCTGCCGCTATAGCTGAACCAGTTAAATGAAGCTGTATTATCTGAAGGGCTTCCTTCTGATGTGGCGTATAAACCAAACAGCGAACCCACAAAACCTCCGGCGGTACGGGTACTCAGAAACCTTCCGTCCAGATCTTTTTCAAGCAGGCTCCATTTGTTCTTTTTATGTCCATACCAGAACGAATACTTATCCCTGTCTGCTGAAATTTTAAGGTAAAGCGGTTTCGCCGCCCCGTTAAGTTCCTCCTGTTTCACTAAATCCATTTTCTTGGTTTTAGGGTTCCCTTTATAGAGCTGCACAACATCTTTTCCGCCTGATTTCGACTTACAGATATAATAGAAATGCGTTTCGTTTTGAAAAATTACCAGCCCGGCTTTTTCATTTTCCTTTTCAGGAGAAAATGTAAGCTCTGTTGAAGTGGAACCGGTAAGATGCTGCTGACGCCGGCCTATAAAAGCGGGATTCCCGGCCCCCATAATTGTTTCTGGAAGAAGATTCATGGTCAGATGGCCTTTTTTACTTTTCAGACTGAACCAGGACGGATTATAAGTACGCAGGAAGAGAAATTCATGACTGAGCGTATCTTTATTAAAATCAATCGTATAGCTGAAATTTCCATTTAAAGGATGATCACCTTGCTGCTTTATCTCTTTCCAGGGAACAGAATAGCTGTACTGCACCTCCTCATGATGAGGATTGATTACAGGCCAGCCGTCTATCCATTCTACCGGAGCAATAAAAGTTTCACGGCCGGTATTGTAATAATCTCCTTCATAAGGCCTTACCGCGATAAAAACGGCGTATGTTTTACCATCCGGTCCTTCCACCAAGTCGGCGTGCCCTGTTGAAGTTATTGGGTCTTTACGATTTGGATCAAGATGGCGCTGGGTTAAAATGGGATTTTTATCATAAGGGATATATGGCCCCCGAACATGTTTACTGCGAAGGATCACTTCCGAATGGTTCACCGCTGTACCGCCTTCCGCGGCCATTAAGTAATACCAGCCGTCACGTTTATAAATATGCGGGCCCTCGATCCATACGGGCTTAGTGCTGATATCTACTCCGCCGTTCACAAGCAGTGTTTCTTCACCGACAACTTTTAAGTTTTCAATATCAAACTCGTACATTCTAAGTGTACGATGGCCGTCATAAAGCGGCTTATTATCCGGAGGGTTACTATTATATATTATATACGCCCTGCCATCATCATCAAAATATAAAGAAGGGTCGATACCGTGCACCTCTTTTATCCATACAGGGTCACTCCATGGCCCGGCAGGATTTTTAGCGGTAACTACGAAGTTTCCACCGTTATCTATATCGGTACACGTTACATAAAACAATCCCTCATGATAGCTGATAGAAGGAGCAAATAATCCACGGCTCACACGCTCGCCCATGAAATCCATCTGTGAAGGCCGGGTGATCACACTACCTATCTGTTTCCAGTTCTTTAGATCTTTGCTGTGCAAAACCGGAATTCCTGGAAAATAAGAAAACGTAGAGTTGACGATATAATAATCATCTCCCGCTTTGCAAATAGCAGGATCAGGATAAAAGCCAGCTAAAATAGGATTAGGCAACTTAAATTGCCCATAGCTCTTAAAACTTAACTGAAGTAAAATGATGAAAATAACTTTAGAAATGTGCTTCATAAATGATTAAAAGTTAATACTGTTAGTCTGCTTTATAGTCCTTTTGAACAGCAGAAATGATTCATAGCTGGTTCTTGTAAATTCTGTAAAAGTATTTCTGGCCGGTATTGTACAGTGCGCTAATTGTTTTGAATGTTAGCACAAATGTTAACTATCAGCTTCGAATACTAAAAAACCATGGAAACACCGGCATCAGAAAGATGCAGAACCGGTTTTTCTAAAGCTTTTTATTACTGCCGGGCTAAGGAGAGTTATATCAGCAGATACCGCAATTATTAAACATTTGTCTTCATAAAATAATCAAACAAGACCGTTTCTGATAAATGCTTCAGTTAATTTTGAAGACATTAGGAAGTGAAAACAAAAATCAAAAAAGTGAGATGTATCTATTACCTATTCATATTTTCAAACAGCTAATCTTAAAATGAAGACACAGTCAAAATTTCTGCTTTTGTTCATCAGCGTTTCCGCTGCACTTATTGCAGCTCAGCCTTATCAGGACCGGGAAGAGCCCAAAGGACTAAAAGATTATTACCAGGAGTACTTTCCTATCGGGGCAGCGGTCAAGCCGGGCGATCTCCATTCGGATGAAGCGAAGTTAATTGTAAATGAATTTAACAGCATAACAGCTGAAAACGCAATGAAAATGGGTCCCCTCCATCCTCACGAAAACCGTTATTTCTGGCGGGATGCCGACTCGATCGTTAATTTTGGTGTACGTAATAATATGAAAGTGCGGGGACACACCCTATGCTGG
>Ga0180220_1001426_pt1 | contig 17735 bp, 17 predicted proteins | sample eDN5th37CBELigBY_FD_151335 | JGI IMG/M metagenome (GOLD analysis project Ga0180220, IMG submission 151335) | Enriched backyard soil microbial communities from Emeryville, California, USA - eDNA 5th pass 37_C BE-Lig BY (version 2) (version 2) | ecosystem: Environmental > Terrestrial > Soil >...
TGCGGCGGCATCAATTTCCTGACGGCTTGTTCTTTGAATTCCGGGCTGTAACTGGGCACTTCTTCACTCCGACCGCTCCCTCAAATATTAACGAAAAACGAGCGGACATCTATTGTGACGCAGGGGGGCTGTAGAACTCCTCAATGAGAAAATTCTACTTCTGACTGCACCGCTTTAATGGGGGGATTACCTGACGAACGCCGCATCAAACAGTCGCTTGGCGACCGCAGTCCCATTGAGTATCGTCAGGCGCTAGGATTAATGCCCGTATAAATCGTCCAAGAAAACGTCCGCACCCCCAGTGGGTCAGTATTACACCGGCGCTAACAAATTCGATTAGTTATATATTCGTAAGCAACAATATCCGCTATATCGATGCTCTATATCTTGTTGCAATTGAGGTGGAACATATTCGCATCGAGCAACTACTCCAGGACTTCTAATTTGTTTTAGGAATGAGAGTAAACGCCCTTCTGAGAGATCCCCGCCATAAACCTTCTCGGAAACGTAGAGCGCGTGAATGGGAGTAACCAATTCGCTAAAAGCATAATAAGTCATATGATCAACGACTAAGTTTTTAGCTCCATCTTTAGGTATATGGCACATGCTTGCGAGTATACGGACGTTTTCCAAATGCTTCGAAGCACTGAGTGCCGGAATAGACAATTGCTGCCCCGGAATTTCAATACTCATAGAAGTGGTAGCCCTGAATAATAAAGGGCTTTCGTTTGAAACTAACAACCATAACGAAAACGACGACAAGGATACAGTACCGACCATAATGGAATTCCGCGCTACCGTATAGAAGATTTCTTTAGAATTAATAGAAATAAATATGAGCAACACAACTGACAAGGGAATATATAAGCTAGCACTATAGAAATTCCAGCTTTTCATAAAAAAAGCGGTGGATAATGAGCCTACAACGATAAACAAGCCTAACCAATTCCACTCGGATAGTTGTCTTCTCCCTAGCCTAAATAGGAATTCCAACAATATTGAAATATGAGTCCCAACTAACAAAATAAACAAAACGCCATAAATTATTTTGTTAGCAACAACAGTTTCTGGGGTGATTTCCCCTTGTGGAGCGAGCCACCCAGATTGATAAGAAGCTTGAAACAATACTTGCGACAATACTTTTGCGGGCGCATCGTATATGCTCCGTAGCCCTTCTTGAAAAAATACGAGGGGGCTGATAATTAATTTATCAAGAGATAAGGTATTAGATTTTAAGATTGCATTAGCATAGGGGGCGGCCTCACAGGCAGATGTAAAAGCCGCGTTTTGATAAGCGTAATAAACGAGAGACAACAATAATGTTAATAATAAGATCCTAAGAAATGCAGATCGCCCTCTAGTGATCAAAATTACACTATATAAGAATAGCGGTGTCCAAAATATAGACTTAGGATGCACAAGCAAGCATAATGAAACAAAGAAATATATACCAATAACGCGCAAATAAAACTCGTTATTTCTATTTTTCTTCAGACATATTAGAGATAGAGATATTATCGCCAATAGAATTAGCTGTTCTGATCTAGCAAAAATTAATAAATAAGGCGTCACTCCCAGGCCCAATAATGCTAGGAGGGTAGCGAACAAATTCAATGCAGCATCGTTATTACCGAACTTCTCTTTGACTAACGCCCACAATGCATAAATAAATGACAATGCAATAGCTATTCCGCCAATTCGGATTCCTATGGGCCCGAACTTCGTATAAATAAATGAAACAGTTAATGCAGCCGGATAAAATAATTCCTGCAACCTCTTTGAGTTAGAAAAATTGCATTGAGGAAGAAATGAAAATACTTCAGCATGGCGCATAAAAATATTCGCATATGGCCATTTTGTTATTGCCTCATCTGAATATATTGGGACTAATACTCCCGCCATCAAACAAGACAAGAAAGCCACTATGAATATATACACCAAACTTGTAGATTCAAGTTTTAAATCGCTAATAACCATAAAAGATCTCATTAAAGATCAGGAACACATGTACTGAGATTTATTAAGAGTCAGAATAAATTTTGCCCATCAAGCTATGCAAATAGCTCTTGCAGAAGATTAATCGCTGCTCGCCGCGATTTTATATGGAGCCTCCCGGATCAATCGTCTTCCATCAGATTAGTAATAGTTTAATTTGAGGGCTAGCTATGAGCCCCCATTTGAGCCGGTTCTATTCATGTAACACAAACCAGCATCAGTAAGATAACTACAGCCCTATGGAAAAAACTCAATGCAGTATTAGCTGTGCTTACGTATTGGAATGGGAAGGTGGGCGGGTACCTATTAGCGCCGAAACAATACTGACCCACTCGGGATCAATTTTCAACTCATGTTGACAAATAGCTCTTCCCTTCATTCAAACTGAGCATTATCTTCTATTCGTGAGTTCGTTTTAGGCTGCTCATTTTCTAATGCACGTAGAGAACCCCAAAATATTACCAAGGTGATTCCATAAAAAATAATTCCATTATTACGGCCAAGAAAAACTTGGGTCAGGCAAAAAACGAAAACCGATCCAGCCAGACATGCGCCCCCTAAAGCTAGGGCTTGTACAGAAGGGCATTTATGGCGCAGGCGTTTACAAAAGAAAATAAAGGGAGCAATGAACAAGCCTAAGAAAGCCAGTAAGCCAAATATTCCTTGATAGAGCCATACCTCGAGGAAGTTATTGTGCGTGTTTGCGAGGGTTGTGACAGCTATATCCGCCCTTCTTTCTGCCGCCAGCTCGTGCAATCGAGCATCATAGTCTTTATAACTCCAGCCTAAAATTGGTTTCTCCGCAATATTTGCAAGCGCGGCACGCCATGCTTCAAGCCGTACCCCTACAGAAGTTTCAGCATTTCCATGTACGATATACGCCTGCACCTCTGAAACTGCCATATCATAGCGGGCCGTAACTTCCTCTCGCATACTGATTCCCGCCAGTAGCAATACTCCTAATAGCAGAGCCCCACCAGCTGCAACAGTTCGCATCTTAGCCCGCCTGACAAACGCAACTAAAAAAATAAGCAGAATAATCGGAATTGCCAACCAACCGCCGCGGCTACCAGACAGCAGAGACACATACAATCCAGAAACGAAAGCCACACATAGTGCGATTTTCCAGCGCCAATGATGATGACGCTCGGCATTTGCCCACGGTAGCCCTGCAAGGCATAACGTACCCGCCATAAGAGATAGATTGCCGAATGGTATGGCGCTAGTCATGAATCCGTCGGGCCGAGGGTTTCCCTGCATATAACGTTGCCATAGCGCTAAACCAAATGCGGATAGAGTTCCCATTATTAAGCCCAGCCAAAGGGCGCGAGGGGATGGTGGTATTTTTATTAAAAGAAATAAAATCGGAACAAACAAGAGATACCTGCTGCTCTGATCTAGCGTCTTCAGCTCGTTACCATGAAGTACAAATGTAGAAAGAGACACTAAAAAGAATGCTAGCAATAAGTACATCAAAGCCTTATCCTCTGCCGATAACTGTAGTTGAGGTTGGCTACATAGATAGCCGAAGCTGGTAAGCAGTAACAGCGCAGCCCCATATGAATAGCCCGATGGAACGGCAAATGTAAGAGCGAAGAAGATAAATACGCTAGCTGACGCCAGCGCCTGCCATGGATTGGTGGCGGCCTTGTCAAGGATCATCGTTTGGAATTGGTGGGCGGAAAAGATATGTTGAGCGACGTATAGAATGCTGGAATGCTCAGCTAGTTATTTCCAAAGCCTGCCTCAATTGGGCCACCACATGGTCTTGCTCGTTTTCGGTTAAGCCTACCCATAACGGTAAACGGATAAGACGCTCGGACTGCAGGTTGGTTACTGATAAATCCCCCCGAATACGGCCATAACGACGCCCTGCCGGGGAAGAATGGAGCGGGCTATAATGAAACACCGAGTAAATTCCATTGGCTTTAAGCCGCGTCAAGATTGCCTGCCGGTCTATACCTGGTGCCAATAACACATAATATATATGGGCGTTATGCTGACAGTGCTCCGGGATAATAGGTCGTCGCAGCATGCCTTCTTTCTCTAACCCTGCTAGGTGAGCGTGATAATATTCCCACGCTGCGAGGCGCCGTTGTGTAATGATATGTGCTTGATCCAGTTGCGCCCATAAGAATGCCGCCATTATCTCACTCGGTAAGAAAGAGGAGCCTACTTCCTGCCAAGTGTACTTATCTATCTCCCCACGAAAAAAGCGGCTGCGATCCGTACCTTTCTCTCGAATAATTTCAGCGCGAAGCATAAGTTCCGGGTCATTCACCAGTAAAGCTCCACCCTCCCCTGAAATTACATTCTTAGTCTCATGGAAGCTATAGGCTCCAAGGTCTCCTATGCTACCTAAAGATCTTCCTTTATAGCCGGCCATGAGCGCCTGGGCAGCATCTTCAACTACGCGGAGCCGATGCTGCGCCGCCAGTTCGATGATAGGGTCCATCTCACATGCCACGCCTGCGTAGTGTACAGGCACAATTGCCCGTGTTTTAGGCGTAATCGCGGAGGCTATCAAGGCCTCGTCGAGATTAAGAGTATCTTCCCGGATATCTACAAAAACTGGTACCCCTCCTCTTAGTACGAAAGCATTGGCTGTCGATACAAATGTAAACGAAGGCATAATGATTTCATCACCTGGCTGTATGTCCAGCAATAGTGCCGACATTTCCAATGCAGCGGTACACGAATGAGTAAGCAATGCCTTTGCGCTGCCCGTTTGAGTTTCAATCCAAGAATGGCAGCGTTTAGTGAAAGGGCCATCTCCGGCAAGTAAATCTCCGCTCTGAGCTTCTAATATAAAACCAGATTCGCGGCCAGTTAAATAGGGCCGATTAAACGGTATCTCACGCAGGCTCACATCAAATCCCAAAGCGGCGCGCATCCGCCGCAACGTTATGTAGATAGTCTCTATACTCGCAGTTTGGCATCCCTTCCACGAGCGCTTCAAATTGGCCAATACTAATAAAGTCACGGACCAAAGCCGCCTCCTCAGGGCACCCGATTTTGATGCCTTGGCGGCGCTCAATGGCTTCAATATACGCAGAGGCTTCCTGCAAGGCAGTACTGGTGCCAGCATCTAGCCATGCATAACCTCGACTTAAGCGGTGTACTTTTAGCCGACCTAAATTTAGGTACTCTCGATTTATATCTGTTATCTCCAATTCTCCTCGGACAGATGGGAGCTGTTTACGCGCAATATCAATAACCTGGGAATCATAGATATATACACCTGGTACGGCAAAATGACTTCGAGGAGAAGGGGGCTTCTCCTCTATACTTAGGGCCCTACCAGTGCCCACCTCAAATTCAATAATCCCATATCGGGTTGGATCTTTTACTTGGTAAGCAAAAATAGTCGCCCCGCTTATGAATTCAGCCACTGCTCGCGGAAAATCATTTCCGCCAGAGAAAATATTATCTCCCAATATCAGCACTACGCTTTGGTGTGAAATAAATTCCTCTGCGATGAGAAACGCTTGACCTATGCCAGCAGGCTGAGCTTGCTCACGGTACTCCAGATGGATACCCCATTGGGTCCCTGTGCCCAGCAGTCGCTGAAAGCTTGGCAAATCATGCGGTGTTGATATTAGGCATATCTCCTTGATCCCCGCCGCTATGAGCATGGTCAAAGGATAATAGATCATCGGCTTGTCATAGACAGGCTGCAACTGCTTGCTTGTAATCTGAGTCAATGGGTACAAGCGAGATCCGGATCCTCCCGCCATAATAATAGCTTTCATAGGTCAATTTTCTTCGCAACAACAAATCTGGAGCCGCCCATAGAAAAGTCAACTCCTTTAAATATAAGAAATGACTCTACACTTAATATTTTTTTAAATATGGAGTTAAGGATAGGGCTTATAGCCGATAACTCAGATCCGCCGCTACCAGGATTATTTTTTTTTAGTTTGTTCAATGTACGAGATAGCCACATTGCCGGTAAGAGCAGAGAAATAAAAGAGGTGCTTCGCAGTACGCGAAACCCTGCATTGGCCAATTTTTCATGTAGCTCTCCTTTTGAATATCTGCGCACATGGCACGCATTTTCGTCTACACGACTCCACAACCACCGATGTTGAGGGACAGTTATGAGTAGCAGGCCGCCAGACTTTAATGCTTGATGAGTTTGGCGAAGGACCAATTCATCTTCGTGAATATGCTCCAATACATCAAATGCGCCGATTACATCGACCTCCTCTTTAAATGGAATTCTACGTGCATCCATTTGTAAAAGGTCGGCAGTAGGTAATCGAGTTTTTGCAAAACTTAATCCCTCTATATATATCTCACTCCCTTTGGGGATCGTATGAGGAAATGCCTTGTAGACTTCCGACAAAATATAGCCTGTGCCGCAGCCGATTTCCATGAAAGAATCAAATGCAGGTATAAATCTTTTTAACGCAAAGAGGATCAATCGGCGTCGAGCTTGAAACCAAAAGCTATCTTCCTCAAGGCTTGCCAACTCTAAAAAATATGCGGGCTTGAACCCAGGTGCAGTACGCGCAAGCTCCGGGGCATATGCATAGAATCCGTCTATTAATACAGGCTCATAGCCACAATTCGGACAGCGCTTTATGCTCGAATCATAGCTGTTAAGACATTCCATACATTGCTTCACGCCATTTCCTCTACTGAAAGCTAATCTTCTTGCTTATTTAGTTCGCACTTGCCATGTTTTCGGCGGACAGCGTAAATAGCATAATAGTCTCCCATTGTGTTGAAAAATGGAATTTTCATTATCGCTTGGCCCAAGCTATACAGAGGCATGGTAACCATTCGCGGTAATGGAAAATAACATAATAAAAGCCTCATTGGCCAGAAATGCAGAGGCTTAATAAACTGAATATCAAAGCCCTCCGTTTTCATTATTTGCGTGAATTCTTTTACATTCATATCCAAGACACGATGCAAGAAGCCATGATGTATCGGTTCAAGTAATAATGCATCCCCGCCCGGGCGAAGCGCTCTGTGCAATGCTGCCATCAAGCCCTTCAGCTCCGTAGAATTCTTCGTTGCAATAGTAATTGACCCCCACGAAACTAATATATCGAATTTGGCCTCATCGGATATGTCAAACATTGACAGATGACGATAGCGGGGATTTTCACCAACTGTGTTGTGCTTCGCAATCCGCAAAGCTTCTTTGGAAAAATCCACCCCTATAACGCTTGCCCCGCGCGCAGCAAACCACCGAGATAATCGGCCTGTGCCACACCCTAAATCAATCAGATCTTTGCTATTTACAGATGGCAAAGCTTCAAGAATAAGTGCTGTCTGCTCTCGATGATAAAGCTCGTTAAGAGCGTTATTAGGCCACATCGATACAGCATTACCTTCAAGCTGACAGGCTTTAGAGTCCCAATAGCCTGCTGTTGAATATAGATCCTCCCTTTGGCGCCGCTGCTCAAACATACGCTTAATTTTTTGGAAAATCACCCTATCTCCTTGCCGCCTTTATCGATAGTTTTCAAAACTTGAATTACTCTATTTTGTTCTTTCTTGGAAAGATAATAATAATAAGGTAAATCCAATATTTGGTTGGCAATCCTATGCGCCCGCTCGAACTCTGCTGGAGCAGCGATATAGGTGAAGCTGAATGCAAAATCTATCCCCGCCTTGCAGCCTTTATTATAGAAATTCAGCTTGCCCTCTGGGACCAATATGGGAAACCTGATACAAGCCCAAGTGTTAAGCTTGTCAGTCGGAGGCAGGATGAACGACGTAGCCGGTGCAAGTCCTTGCAAGTAAGAAGCATATTTCTCTCTCCTATCCGCAATCAAAGAGTCCAGCTGTTCCAATTGGCGGAGCGCAATATACGCCTGCCACTCAGCCATCCGATACAGATAAAAAGGTCCCAGCACGGCAGCCGCCTCGGGGCTGTCTTCTGTAAACCTACCCCGAAGCTTGAAAACCAATGTATGGAAAACCCGGTACAAGCAATGATTTGCCAGCGCTACTAGTATGGCGCCCAACATGAGACACTTCCATTTGTAGACCAATGGCATTTCTGCGGTGTCATCTCTGTGAATACGCGCACAATCCTCAAATATTTTTTGACTGCGGATCGCTATGAATCCGGCCTTTAGCGGTACATTAATAAGCTTGGTTGAATCAAAACTAAAAATTGCCGCATCGCCGAATGTACCAGCTAGACGCCCATTGATCCTTGTGCCTAGGGCAGCTGCCACGTCTTCAATAACGTAGGCACCAGCATTGCGAGCCAGTTCCATCGTATGTTCTATCCGGCAAGGAATGCCGAATTGATGGGTCGCTATTACAATGACATCTGGACCCATCTTTTGTCGAGCTAATTCAGGGTCCATATTGAACGATCGTTCTTCGCAGTCCGCAAATAACAGTGTTTTCTTCGCTAATAGAGCAGCCTCGACTACGGCCTTGCAGGTGTAAGCAGGAACGAGGACCTTGGATTGCGGTAGAGCCCTCAACAATAAGTAAAGCGCCCCCCTCCCAGACGCCGTTAAGAGTAATTTATCGTATCCCACGATCTCCGCCAGACGGCTTGTCAAGCGCTTCCTCCATACTTGTTGGGTACCCTTCATTCGGATCGCAACAAAGAGGTCTCGAAAGGAATAGTTGACTTTAGTCCGAGGAATCATGGCCGCTTCTCATCTTGGAGAAAAACCACCAATAACCTATATGTAGTATACCTATCCCCATCCAAATCACTGCAGCCAAACGCATCACAATTGCCCCTGCTTGCGCTTGGGCCGCATCGACCCCGAACAGCGGCAGAATCTCCGCGATCATTATTTCGGACACCCCTACACCTCCAGGTATAAAGCTGGCAAAAGCGCCCAGTGTGCTTAATGTCATCACCGCTACGGTCTGGAATATTCCCAGATGCACACCGATCGATACCATAGCTACCTGCCAAAGCCACGCAACGACGAGCCACGAAAGCAATGTCAGTAATAAAATCTTAGGGAGTAGCATAGGAGCTCGGATGGTCGATCGAAATAATTCCAGCCAACGACCAAACTCGCTATCTCTCTTATATTGAATCAGAATGATCAACAATCCAATTGTTAATGCGATGCCTGTCCCCAATGCAAGATACCACTCTTTAGCGTTCATAAACGGAATAGCTGTAGGGCCGCTGACTAAAGCGAGGATGAGCACTACGATGACATCGGCTAATCTTTCAATAATGAACGATCCTATTCCCTCAACTCGGCTTAAGAGGCCACGTCGCTTGAGCACCTCCACTTTGAAAGCCTCTCCAAGCTGAGCAGGTGTGACGAGCGAAAAACTTAAAAGGACTGCAGTGGGCAAATAGAGCTCAGAGAACCGTACGGCCCTATTTGAACTTCTCACCATAACCAGCCAGCGGCAGGTTCTGATAAATAGATAAACAATGTATAAAGTGCCGCAGCCGAGAATCAGCAGGCCTGACCGCACTTCGACGAGCAGGGGTGTTATATCCTCCCAATGAAATTGGGTCCAGATATACCAAGCACTCGCTACCAGCAATAACGGAGCTACTATAAGCTTGCCGACCTTACCAAGTATCCTAGCCATTATTGAGCGGCCAAAGCTAATTTCGCCCGGATAACATCCACCTTTCGATCAAGGTCAGAGCGCGAAGAGCCTACAATCATCGCCTCCCCGACTCGGTTTCTCCCATTGGTAAAAGCTTCTACTAGGCTTCCTTCTGGATAATCCAACTCCAGCGTCCGTACCCATGGCTGCGCCTTTAAAGCATGAAAGCTATCCATATCGAGCTGTAACCGACCCGACCTATCAACACCGAGAATTAACACTGCGGCGGGAGTAGGTGTCGTCGGCCCCAGTCTACCTATCGATTCCCCTGTGGCGTATCTAATAGCCGCCCCAACCAAGTCGAGCTCGCACGCCTCATGGACGAGACTGGATATCGCGTTGCCGCCCAAGCGGGGTGTTACCTCAATGATTGTGACCTCATCACCATTAACCACGAAATCGCAATCAAACGGGCCATCGCAAATTTCCACCATGGCGAAGAGTCTTTCCAGCATTATTTTTATATTTGTCTGGGCTTTCATCGAAGCCGCTGTAGGCACGCGGTGCCCGGCCGTCGTGGCGTAAGGAAAATCGACCGTATCCCGATCAGTAATCAAGCAGAAAGCCACTTTCCCATCGCTCAAGAATCCCTCACAGGAATGTTGGGTTCCAGCTATATACTCCTCTAAAAATACCTCACCATTCCAAGAATATCTACGCGAGCTTTGGTAATGCGCCCTGATATCCGCTGAACTCTCCACAAAAAAAACGCCTTTGGAACCAGACGACATGCTCGGCTTCATAACCCAGCGCTCATCGACTGTAGAAAGGCATAGATCAAGATCCATTTCTGAAACCCGCTTAACGCTTGGTGTTGGCAATCCATTCTCTTTTAGGAAGCTCCGGAAAGCGAGTTTGTTAGTAAGAATAGAAGCCGACCAAAGGGGAGGACCTGCGAGGCCCAGCTCCTCGGCAACATACGCGGCTGTGGTTACTGCGATATCCGTACCTGGAGAGATGACGCCCGATATACGTTCTGTACGCGCGATGGATAACACACCATCCCTATCGGTTGTGTCTACGGTATAACTCACATCACTAATGGAATGCCCTGGATTCCTCGGATTATTATCAGTAGTGATGACACGCCAACCCAAGCGTTGTGCTGTACGTATTACCGGCAATTGGTAAGTTGACGCTGCCAAGACCAGAAGCGTCCTACTCATGAACCTCTCCAATAGAAAACCCGACCTTGGAACGACTGATTTGTTGCGTCATCCTTGAGAGATAAAGCCCTTGGATCGCCAATGCAACAAGGGTAAGCGCATTAAAGAAAGATATGGCAACCATGGTGCTTGCCCATCCTTGGACTCCCCCTCCATCTACCATGACGCTCCAGAACACGTATGCCCCCAGAAATACCGAGAAGCCCAGCGCACCCAAACATAGAAACATCACGAAATACAACGGGTATGATGAATAATTCAATAACAAATTAAAGATAAGTACAAAACTACGCTTAACGTTATAGTTGGACGTCCCAAATTGCCTCGGCTGATGTGAAACCTGCACATTCTTATATTTTGAAGAATGAGAAAGTAGCATTGAGGTTATATATGGATAGACCCCTCCCATATTCACCACATTATCCACGACGGCCTTTCGAATTGCTCGAAAACTAGTTAGCTGGAAATTATGTGGCAAATCGAAAATATGCCGCTGGACATTATCTATCAACTGCCCGCCAAAATTGCGAATTGCATTGTGTTTCTTCACATCATATGAGCCTATGACAAGGTCATATCCTTCATTTATACCTTCGAGTAATTTGGGTACATCCTCCGGCAGATTCTGCAAATCATCATCCATGGTAACTACGATCTCGCCCTTGGCCATGCCAAATCCACATAGCAAGGCATTATGCTGACCACTATTACGTAGCAGACGAGCTATTTTTAATTGCGCATATAACATCTTTTGCGCTTTAAGCACTTCCCAGGTGTTATCCGTACTGCAATCATCGATAATTATTATTTCGTAACTCCGCCCAGCCGAACTTAAAACTGCGTTCAATCGACTTATTAATATAGGCAACGAGTCCTGCGACTGGTAGGCAGGTATTACTACTGATATATCTGTAACCATACGAGCTATTTTCTGAATTTATTGAATAGGGCAACTTAGGGAGTGAAATACCCACACTTCATAACCGGAGAAACTCGGTTTGGAAGGTTGCTAAATGGCTCTAAGGTGAAGGCACAATGAATCATTGTAGTCAACTTGATGTCAAAGGAGAAACCATCATGTCGGCGATACATTATTAAGTGGTCTTATTGAATGAACGATCACTAAGAACATATTGCGTGCAGCATTCTTTCTCACAAATAAGCCCTTACTCGCAATGCTCCAAATTGAATATGATGCTCAGTGGCGTCGCAGCCCTATGGTTTAAGCATAGCCGTAAGTGCATAACAGAATCCGTCCCTTTCCGCATCGACCAGACATTAACGCATCGACCAGACATTAACTGCCTCCGAACGATTGCTATCGCACTCGTAGTCGGCTTCTTTTTTCCGCACATTTTCATGGTGGCTATATCGGGGTAGATGTTTTTATAATCCCCAGCTATCTCATAACAGGCATTATCCTGCGAGGTTTAAGGGAAGGTCCGTTTTTTTACGGCTTCCATTTTTATTCTGCAAGAATCCAGCGCATTATAGTGCTTGGGCCAGCGTCAACACGGAAAGAAGACTACCGAGACTGATCGTGCTTGAAATTCGGAAGGCTCTAGAAATTATGTAGTTCCGACGAGTACGAGATCGGGGTTAGACGAAGCTCCACAGAAAATTGACGCTCAATTGAAACAGATGCGAGCCGACTCTCCCGCTATCCAATTTTCGATTTTTGGAAGCCTATGTAATGAAGGCGAGCGATGCCGAATAAGAACGTCTGAAGCCCAAACACGTTTTACAACAGGGACTACGGGCATTTGACAACAGCGGGGGCACAACTCGTTGCGGAAAATTGCACTCCATCCCCATCCGGTCCGGATTAAGAAAGTAGACACTGGCCTTGGCTCCAAGTATGCATATACGGAGTAACCGTCACACTTCTACCCCAAGCATAGATATTACGCTGTCATGAGCGTAGCCGCTACTGCAATAGCTTTCCATGTTAGGAGTTCATGAAATGTCCGGTTCTGTAGCACGTAAATTGTCCGGTTTTGGGGTGAGAGATGAGATCAGCTCCCCAAGGCCGGGCGAAGTGGTTACAGGAGACCCGGATGTTGAGATTCGAAGAGGCGTTAGAGGGGTGGCGTAGCAGCCGATTAAGTCAGAGCGAGGCAGCGTTGCTGCTTGGGGTCTGCGAGCGGACTTTTCGTCGCCAGATAGCGCGCTATGAGAGCGAGGGCTTTGACGGCCTGATCGATAAGCGCCTCAGTCAGGTGTCGCACCGACGCGCCCCGGTCGATGAGGTGGTACGCATTGTTGAGCTGTACCGGGGCGACTACAAGGGCTGGAACGTCAAGCATTTTCACAGTTGGTACCAGCGTGAGCATGGCGGCGAGCGCAGCTATACGTGGGTCAAGAAGACGCTGCAGGAACGCGGCGTGGTGGCCCGGGCCAAGGGCCGGGGCAAGCATCGCAAGCGGCGCGAACGTGCGCCACTATCGGGTATGCTGGTGCACCAGGATGCGAGCACGCATCAGTGGGTGCCTGATCAGTACTGGGATCTGGTGGTGACGATGGATGACGCCACGGGCGAGCACCTGTCGATGTTTTTCTGCGACCAGGAGGGTACGGCCAGCAGCCTGCATGGCATCGGCCAGACGATCGCACGTCACGGACTATTCTGCGCCTTGTACACGGATCGGGGCAGCCATTACTTCCATACGCCTGAGGCCGGCGGCCCGGTGGATCGTCAGCGCCTGACGCAGGTCGGTCGCGCCCTGGCGCAGTTGGGCATTGAGCATATTGCTGCGTATTCGCCCGAGGCCCGAGGCCGCTCGGAGCGCGCCTTTGGTACGCATCAGGAACGTCTGCCCAAGGAGCTGACCAAGCTGGGCATCACGGACATGGCCGATGCTAATCAGTATTTGCAGCAGTACTATCTGCCCCGACACAACCAGGAGTTCACTGTGGCCGCAGCCCAATCGGGTAGCGGTTTCGTGCCTTATATCGGCACGGCCTTGCCGGACATTCTGTGCGAGCAGTTCGAGCGCACGGTGGGCAACGATAACTGCGTGAGCTTCGAAGGCCTGAGCTTGCAGATTCCGCCAGATGAGTTGCGCTATCACTACGTCAAGCGCCGGGTGCGGGTGCATCGCTACGTGGATGGGACGTTGGCCGTGTTTTATGGACCGCGCTGCCTGGCGCGCTATGATGAACATGGAGCATGGTTCGAACCCTTGCGCCAGCGGGCCGCCTGACCCGTCCAACGGGCGGTCGCGCCCGGTGTTCAGGCCGCTTCGGGCTACGCCCTACGCGGCCTGAACACCGGGCAAGCAAGCGGACATTTCACGAGCTATAAAACCGGACATTTCTATTTGCTCCCGACACTGCAATAGCTTTCCAACTCCTTCTCCTTCTCATCAGCCTGCTACTGCTTATCGCGGCAGGCTGTATCCTCCTCCATAAGCGACGCACCGTAAGCGTCCGGTCAACACACCTTGATTGTGCGCGGCGCTCCGACGCATAGTCCCCACTTGTTGTTAGTGGGGACTATCGATGGATTCAGGCACTTCAGTTCGACGGCGTACGCCACGCCAGCACAGTAAGGCATTTAAAGCGCAAATTCTTCAGTAAGCGTCATGTGAGTACCGCCTAGTCGTGGCGGTCGAAAAAGTCCAAAGTGGTGCCCACCAAATGTAGTGGGGATCACAATGTCTACATGTAATGACCCACTGATTTTCTGCTCAAGGGGGGGGTGCGGACAAAAACTTGGACTACTTTGGAGTGGTTCATGTATTCATACGAAGACCGTCTGCGCGCCGTGAAGCTGTATCTGAAGCTCGGCCGTCGGATAAATGTCACGTTGCGCCAACTGGGATATCCCAACAAGAATTCGCTCAAGGCCTGGTGTGCGGAGTTCGAACAGAATCGAGATCTTCGCAGAGGCTATCAACGGGTAAACCGGTACACCGATGAACAGAAACACCGGGCGGTGGATCACTACGTTGAGCAAGGGCATAGCCTAATTCACACGATCCGATGCCTAGGTTATCCGAGCAGAGAGACGCTACGTATGTGGATCGGTGAATTGCGTCCCGAATTTAGGAAGACAATTGGGGGTACTAGCACCCCTCACAATATGCCTCGGCCCCGTACCACCAAGCAGCAGGCTATTATCGCGTTGAATACGCGCTCCGGTTCAGCAAAGGAGGTGGCTGAAGCCATCGGTGTGACCCGGGAAACGTTATATAGCTGGCATCATCAGCTACTTGGCCATGCCCCTTTAAGACCCATGCCAAAGAAAAAGAATACGGTTCCGCCAGGACCACAACGCGATGATCTGCTCAAGGAATTAGCTGACCTGGAAGCCCGAGTTCGCAAGCTTCGCTTGGAACACGACATTCTGGAGAAGGCGAGTGAACTCATAAAAAAAGACATGGGCATCAACCTCCTCGGTCTGACAAGCCGGGAAAAAACAAAGGTGGTTGATGCCCTCAAAAGTCGCTATCCCCTTGCACAACTTCTGCAAGGTCTGAAGCTGGCACGCTGTACATATTTTTATCAGCGTGTACGGCAGACGTTACCGGATAAGTATGCGCAGGTGCGCGTGGATATCCGAAACCTCTTCGATGAGAACTACTGCTGTTATGGTTACCGGCGCATTGACGGGGCCCTGCGACGTCAAGGTGTACGCCTATCGTCGACTGCTTCGATGGACTGGTGGTAGCGTGGAACATCGGCACCAGCCCGGATGCGAACTTGGTTAACGCCATGCTGGATCACGCGGTGCAGACACTGCAACCTGGTGAATATCCGGTTATCCATTCTGATAGGGGCTCCCATTACCGCTGGCCCGAGTGGATTCGCCGCATTAGCGATGCAAAACTGATTCGATCAATGTCCCGCAAGGGCTGTTCGCCGGATAACGCTGCCTGCGAAGGCTTCTTCGGACGACTCAAGAACGAGCTGATTTACCCGAGAGACTGGCGTGAGGTCACGCTGGAAGACTTCATGCGGCGAATCGACGGTTATATTCGCTGGTACAACGAACGCCGCATCAAACAGTCGCTTGGCGACCGCAGTCCCATTGAGTATCGTCAGGCGCTAGGATTAATGCCCGTATAAATCGTCCAAGAAAACGTCCGCACCCCCCCTCCCCCTATTCTTAGTTTTAAGACATGACGATAATGCGTTCCTGTTTGCCCTTGTCTTTGTCAGTCGTCCTGATTACGACCTCGCCCCCTTCTTCCGTCGCATCTTGGACGACTTTTAGCAACGCTATAGCACGACGAACGATTTCCGACTTGGAAGAGGCTCCTGTTGCTGTCTTCAACTCGTCGAGAGTGTTGCTCAACTTCTCGTCAAACTTAAAGGTGGTAGATGAGGACATGGCAGCTCCTGTCAATGATCACATGGTCCGTTTTTTATGTAGATATTATGCCATATAAATGCTAAAAAGCTGTATTTCAATACTGAAGGAACTGTCATTGCCGGCAATAACCTCACTGGTATGAACCCACGCTCGCGGCCCGGCCTTTCAGCAAGGTGGAAACACTGTGAATTTCAGGCATATTTGAGGCTGGTAAAGCCATCCCTGCAATAGCAGCCCCGGCGTGAAGCTTCCAATCGTAGCCCCGATAGCAAGACCAACGTCCATGATAGAAAACAGCATTGACCACGGCAATTATCGTAACCACAATAAGTCAATCGAAATCATATTTGATTCGGCTAAAGATAAGGCAAATCAAACAAAGCATGGTGTGTCGCTTGGACTGGCTGCTGAGCTGGACTGGCCCGAGGTAAAGAGCTATGTCGAGCAAACGTAAATTAATTATGCCTACCGAGGCGGAAGACGCAGCGATCAATGCAGGCATTGCTGCTGATCCGGATACCTATGAATTGGACAAGACCGAATTCAAGGAATTGAAGCGTATGGGGCGCCCGCCCAGCGCATCCCCAAAAGTATCCCTGACAGTGCGGTATGACGCTGATATTATCGAAGCATTCAACGCGGGGGGGTGATGGCTGGCAGACCCGTATGAACCATGCCCTGCGTGATTGGTTAAAAACACACAGGGAATCGCGCTAGACGCTGCCATTGCGAACGTTCGCGCGCCCGGTTCACTGTTTGGGAATACCCGCAGCCTTCACAATTTTTGCATAATTTTCGCTGTCTTCGGCGATAAATGCTTTGAACTCAGGGGCCGTGCCGACAGCCACATCCAAGCCCAGCTTGTGTAGCTGCGCGGCGCCGTCATCTTGTTTGAACGCATCATTCAACGCGTTGTTTAGCTTTTTTACTATGTCATTCTGCAATCCTGCCGGCCCCAATAAACCGATCCAGGTCAATGCTTCAAAGTTTTTAATACCAGCCTCGTTCAAGGTCGGCACATCGGGAAGCGATGAGGACCGTGCAAGCGTCGAGACAGCCAGCGCCCGCAGCTTGCCCGACTGAATATGAGGCAGCGAGGTAGGCACCGGTACAAATATCAAGTCAATACTGCCGCCTATCAGGTCAGTAATTGCCGGCGCTGTGCCTTTGTAGGGGACATGCACCATATCAATGCCTGTTGCCATCATGAAGCGGGTGGTCGCGATATGTTCTGTGCTTCCTACACCGGATGTCCCAAAAGTCAATGTGCCAGGCTTAGCGCGTGCTGCAGCGACTAACTGCGATACATCACTGAACTTACTATCCGCCCGGACCATCATCACTGCGGACTGTGTCGCTATGCGCACGATGGGAGTAAAGTCTTTGGCCGGATCATACGGGAGTTTGCTATATAGGTGAGGGCTGGCCGCTATCGGCGTACCGCTGCTGACCAATAAGGTGTAGCCATCGGAAGCCGCCTTGGCTACTGCGTCAGCGCCGATTGTGCCCGAAGCGCCGGGCTTGTTCTCAACTACGAAAGACTGTCTTAAGCGCTCTCCTAGTGTGCTGTCTGATTAATGGTGATTCTTACGAGCGATGCTTTGTTTAGCGCGCTCGACCTTGGCCAAAATGACTTCAGCACTTTTCGTCCAACGGAACGGCTTTGCCCCGTAAGCATTATGAGC
>Ga0180220_1001427_pt1 | contig 17733 bp, 19 predicted proteins | sample eDN5th37CBELigBY_FD_151335 | JGI IMG/M metagenome (GOLD analysis project Ga0180220, IMG submission 151335) | Enriched backyard soil microbial communities from Emeryville, California, USA - eDNA 5th pass 37_C BE-Lig BY (version 2) (version 2) | ecosystem: Environmental > Terrestrial > Soil >...
ATTACTTAACCGCGGTTGATCCTATTGTACCCAGGCGGCCGGATCTTCAAAAAATGGCTCCCGCTTGCATCCTACCATTCAGCTTAATGCATCTTCCCGATCTTGCCAAGGCGAAAACGGCTCGTTCTGCTGGCCGTTCGAGGCGTAACATCGGGCGACAAAAAACGTTATAGATACATATCGATGAAATTGCGGAGGGATATTTATTCGAACGAAAAAATGTTGGCTGACCCTGCTTATTTTTTGCGTGCTTCTGTTCGCCGGATGCGCCGACCGCAATACGTGGAACGGACCGCTTTACGAAGGAAGGCATTTAACCATCGGCGTCATCGGAGAAGCGCCTGAGGTGAGGGAAACAAACGTCTCTTTTGTGCCTTTAGGACTGGAGGAGGTGGCCAAAAATCCGGAGAAGCTGTCATCGCGGTTCGACGCCGTCTTTATTACGAAGGATTATTTTCGCGAGGCCTCGGAGCCGGAAAACAAAAAAGCGTTCAAAGCGGAGAACGTTCCGTTTATCTTCATTAAACTGGATAAATTGATCGCTGCATACACCGTAGAGGAATTAAGCTATGATGACGTTCCGGATGCTTTTAGCGACCAATTCGCCTTCGGAATTTATCATCCCCCTGGCGGGGAAGAAACTCATTGGGGATTCGGATTGTACAACGACACCGAAAACGAAACCAACGTCAAAACCACGTACTCAACCATATTCCGGACGATCGAGTCCAAAAGCATGGATTAATCCTATATCAAAACGAAAAGCCCGGAACAGTCCGGGCTTTTTTGCCATGAATAAAGTCTATTCGTTGTTACCCCTGCGTGCCGGCCGTTTCCAGCTTTTGCTTGCGCATGCTCGAAAGTTTTTTGCCCCAGGTTAGAGACAACACGAGGCTCAGCACCAAAATGACGGCCCCGAAGGAATACGGCAGATTCATGTGAACGTCGAACAAAATGCCGGCGAGCGCCGGCCCAAAAATATTGCCAAGGCTCATGTAGGCGTTGTTCATCCCCATGACGAATCCCTGCTCCTCAGGCCCGGCCATTTTGGACAAAGCGGTGTTGATCGCCGGTCTCATGATGGACGTAAACGTGAAGAAGATGAGGATCAGCAGCATGTTGTACCAGAAATTGCCCGAAAGCAGCATCAATACCATCATCAATGCCGACACCAGGAAGGACACGTTGATCAGCTTGTTTTCGCCGAAACGAAGCAGCAGCTTGTTGATCACCGCGCCTTGAATGACGACGCCGACGAGCGATCCGACCGTGATGATGACGGAAATTTCCTTCGTGGTATACGCATATTTGTTGTCGACGTACAGGCTGAAGACCGCCTCAAAATTGACGAGACCGAAGGTCAGCGTAAATACGAGAATCAAGTAGATAAAATACGGCGCCTTCACGGAAGCGACCAGTTGTTTCAAGATGCTTTCGCGTTTTTGCTGCGACGCTTTGGCTGCCTGACGGCGTTCCGCCGACAGCGTTTCTTTCAGCATGAAAAAAGACAGGACGGTGGCGACCGCCGCCACGAGAGCCGAGATGTAAAACGGCGCGCGCAGGCCGAGATCCGCCAAAAAACCGCCGATGCCCGGGCCGATCACGAAGCCGAGCGACATCGCTGCCCCAAGCAGCCCCAAACCTTTGCCGCGCGTCTCTTCCGTCGTGCTGTCCGCGACGTAAGCCATCATGGCCGGAATCATCATCGCGGCGCCGATGCCGCCCAAAAAGCGGGAAGCGTAAAGCATCCACATGACGTTGGCGACGGCAAACATAAATTGGGAGACCGTAAACAAGCCCAGCCCCAACACGATCATCAGCTTGCGGCCGTATTTGTCGGCCCATTCGCCGGCCAGCGGCGAAAACAGAAACTGCGTGAGTCCCGAGGCGGCGATCAAATATCCCGCGGCCGTTCCCCCGGCGTGGAAATCCTCCAGCAGTTTGGGCAAAATCGGAATGACCAGCCCGATGCCCAGCATGGCTATAAACATATTAATCATCAGTACGTACAGCGACCTGTTTATTTTTGAACCGGATGACATGAAGTATAGTTCTCCTTTTCCTCGTTACGGATTTTTCTTTCTACATCCTTGCATCTCTAATCTAAATAACGTTTGATGCCGGGCAGCGCGGCCAAGCGGCCGGCAAGCTCCGTCAGCGCCCCGACCTGCAGCAGGTTATGCAGCATCCCCTGCACGATAATGCGCCGCGGCGAGGAGCTTTTCAGCTCATGGTCGAGCATCAGGATCGAATTGCGGATATCCTGCTCTTTTTTTCCCGATTCCCCTAGGCAATCGGCTTTGCGGTACAACCGGCAAATCAGGTTTTCCACATTGTCCGTCTCGGGCTCCGGCATTTCGCACAGCAAATATTCGGGGTAGTTATGCACGCCAAGGATCGGTTTGACGCCGTTATCGCCCATCAACCCTTCCGCCATATATCCCAGCAGCTTCAATATATAACGGGACAGCTCGGTAATGTCGATCGCCACGTTTTCCAAAATGATCAGCACGCTGAACTGCTCCAGCAGAGCGAACATCGAAAAGACCAATTCCACCGCATACGGCTCGATCTCCGGCCCGTACACCCGTTTGAACATCTGCTCGAAGTGCCGGATCATCCGCGCGCGCATCGCGCCCGACGCTTTCACGACCTCTTCGGTATACGCATTCGGGTTTTCCGTGATCAGCATCCGGATCAAATCCCGGTTCGCCAAGGATTCGCGAAGCTGCAGCTCGATCTGCTGTCTCAGGCTGTCCGCCGAATCGCCGTGTTCCCGGTTCATGCTGGCCTGAAGTTTGACGTAAAGCCGGTCGTTGATCATGTGGAAAATGGACAGCAATAGCTGGTCTTTCGATTTGTAGTGCTGGTACAGCGTCGCTTTGGACATGCCGCAACCCTCGGCGATATCCTGCATGGTTGAACCGTTGAATCCCTTCCGGGCGAAAATATGGATGGCTGCATCCATAATCTCCTGTTTACGGTCAATGGACATGGCTTGATTTCACTTCCTCTTGGTTTCTTGCCACCCTCGAAAAAACTATACGGTTTTGCAACTGAACGATATAGTTTTATCGAGATTTTAACCGTTCGCTTCCTCCCCGTCAAGAGAAAGTTTTCAATTTCGACAAGGGTTAAAAGCGACCCGATTTCTGGCAGAAAATAGCGGAAAATAATCCGTTTGCGGCCACACCTTCCGACAAACGTTTTGAGAGACAAATGATATATTGAAAGTGCACTTACGATTCAAGTGTATAAAATGGAGGGATTAATCAATGGAAAACTTTGAACAAGAACTGCTGCTGTCCGACGAAGAAGTAGAGTCTCAAATCGAAGACGTCGAGGAAGACGACGAAGAAGAGGAAGAAGAATCCGAAATCGAATTCGATTCCGACGATGAGGACGAAGATTCCGAAGAAGATTCCGAGGAAGACGAAGACCAGTAACCCTAATGCCAATCCCTTCAACCAGAACGGCAGAACTTATCAAACCAACCTGTTCAGCCATGAACAGGTTTTTTCACGGAAAAATTCCGATAAGGGATCTTGGCCACGGCCCTTTGCGGGTGCATTGCGCGGGAGCCCGGGCACTTGAAAAAGGCGCCCGTCCCGCCGATGGGACAAGCGCCTGCCATGATTCAATCTTGATTATTTGCTGAGCGTTTCGGTCAAAACCGGCACGATTTGCGATTTGCGGGATACGACGCCTTTCAGCACGGCCGTATTGTTTTCCAGCTTCACGTTGTACGCCGTTTCCACGGCGGAAGCGGCTTTGCCGAGCGCCAGGGCGACGGAGTCGTTGTTCAGGATGTCGGTGACGACAAAGACGAACAGATCGAGGCCTTTTTGGGCGATGATGCCGTTCAGGGCGTCTTCCAGCTCGGCTTGGCGGCCAAGGACATCGTTCGTGTCCACGACGTTCACCTGAGCGATTTCCACCTTGTGGCTGCCCATTTGGAATTCTTTCGCATCGAGGGAGATGAGTTCGGCAATCGTTTTGCTGCTCATGTCCGCACCGGCTTTCAGCATGTCAAGGCCGTATTCTTCCAGTTTGACGCCGGCGATGTCGGCAAGCTCGCGGGCAGCAGCCACGTCTTCGTCCGTGCAGGTCGGCGATTTCAGCAGGAGCGTATCGGATACGATCGCCGATACCATCAGTCCCGCGATTTCTTTCGGAACCGCGACATTTTTTTCCTTGAACAGCTTGTTCAGGATGGTGGCCGTGCAGCCGACAGGCTCCGCGCGGTAATAAAGCGGATGGCTTGTCTCGAAGTTCGCGATGCGGTGGTGGTCGATGACTTCCGTCACGCGTACTTGGTCGATGTCGTCGGCGCTTTGCTGGCGTTCGTTATGGTCGACGAGAATGACTTCGCCGGCTTCGCCCGCCACTTTGTCCACAAGGCGCGGAGCTTCGACCTTGAACGTATCGAGCGCGTACTGGGTTTCGCCGTTCACATTGCCCAAACGCACGGCTTCCGTGTCGAATCCGAGCTGGTTTTTCAAATAGGAGTAAACAATCGCTGAAGTAATCGTGTCCGTATCCGGATTTTTATGTCCGAAAATCAAAGTTTTGGCCATGAGTTTCATTGCTCCTTATTGATTATTGATGTAATAAAGCACAGACATTCCAGAAATGTCTTCGTTTCTACATTCGATTATAGCGGTAATTCGTTAATATTCCAATTCCTTTACAGAGATTTATTTCAAATCGGCGGGTCAGGCTTCGGGAACGGTCTTTTTCGGAATATCGCTTAACGGCACGCCTTCCTTATAATAAAGCGAATGCTGCAGCAAAACGAAAAAAATATGCGCGCGGTCGAAGCCGCGGCGCTTCAAATGCCCGTCGATCATCTTGGCGATGGCGTCATGCTTTTCCTGTTCTCTCGGAAACATATAGATTTCAACCGACTGCGGGCTGTTTGTGATTTTTTCCACATGCAAAAGCTCGATTTTGACGATCTCCTGCGGAATGTTGGCGATGGCTGCCATTTCTTCGACGATCGCGGGCGAGAGGGCCTCCACCACGTTTTTTTCGAACCCCGTAAATCTGACAAAAGGCACTGCATTTCCCTTCTTTCCTGAAGTTGGTGTTACTGCGCATTAGGCACTATATACCGTAACACAAAAACACCGGAGGAGTCACCTCCCGCACGGGGGGACCCCTCCTTGCCAACGTTATTCCATAATTTTGGACGGGTTGGCCACCACGTCGATTTTCTCCTGCACGCGTTCCCGGTCGCCGAGAAACGTCCGGTTCAGCGGCTTTAAATCGTCATCCAGCTCATACAGGATCGGCACGGCGGTCGGAATGTTCAGGTCGACGATCTCCTCGTCGCCGATGTTTTCCAGCACTTTCATGAGCGCCCGCAGGCTGTTGCCGTGGGCCACGACAAGCACGTGCTCCCCGGCTTTGATGCGCGGGACGATCTCCGCTTCCCAATAGGGCACGACCCTGGCGATCGTATCCTTGAGGCTTTCCCCGAGCGGAATTTCCTTGTCGGTGAGTTTCCCGTATCGCCGGTCGTTTTTCGGATAACGTTCGTCTTCGGCGGTGATTTTCAGCGGGGGCACGTCATAACTTCTGCGCCACAGCCGCACCTGCTCCTCCCCGTATTTCTGGGCGGTTTCGTCCTTGTTCAACCCCTGAAGCGCGCCGTAATGCCGTTCATTGAGCTTCCAGCTTTTGCGGACGGGAACCCAAAGCAGATCGTTTGCCTCCAGTATGTAATCCAGCGTTTTAATGGCTCTTTTGAGAACCGACGTAAATGCAATGTCGATTTCGTACGGAAGCGCTTTGAGCAGTTTCCCCGCTTTGATCGCCTCGCGGACGCCTTTTTCCGTCAGGTCGACGTCCGTCCAACCCGTGAACCGGTTTTCCCGGTTCCATTCGCTTTCCCCGTGCCTTACCAATACGACCTTGTACATCTCAAGCATGCCTCCCTTGCTGACGCAGCGGTGATTCGCTGGAATGGGCAGTGATGGTCCATCTTCATTATTTAACCGTTATTCGGTTCTTTGATTCATGCGGGCGACGTAATTCTCGGAGGCGAGAAAATGGATCTTGCGCGCCTGTTCGTCATATTCGTAAATGAGAATCGTCCCGTGATTGCTCGAATCGGGATTGTTGTCGATGACGGCGAAACGGTTGGCGCCGAGGGATACGATTTGCTCCCCGTTCGTCGTGATGTTCATCTCGTCGGGAAAACTGGGAATGTCGATGCCATGCGCGTAGGTTTCCATGCTTCCCGTAAAATGGGACGTAGCGTCCGGCTGCGGCTTGACGATCATAATGACCAGGCAAATGACGACAATCATCATGATGCCGCTTAATACCAACATAAATACATTATTTTTCTGATCCAAATCGCTTCTTCCTTCCTATCCAAAAAAATCCGCTTAAATCAGGTTATTTCCTCCCGCGGGGCCTTCGGTTGCCCTGCATGCCCGTCTACTGTAAAATTGAATGGTAGTTACATATCGTAAGGAGGAACATCACATGAGAGACGCTTACTTATTCGCGCTGATGGAGAAAAACCGCAACACGATCATCAGCAAGGTTGAACAACTTCCGGAAGACAAACGCACGCTTGTCCCGCAAGGTTTCAACAACAACATTCATTGGCAGCTCGGGCATCTGCTGACCGTCACAAGCGGCATTTTGTTCCGTTTTGCCGGCAAGGATGCCGTCGTGCCTGAAAATTACCAATCCTTTTTCGGCAATGGAACGAAACCGGCCGATTGGAACGGGGAACCTCCCGCTTGGGATACGCTGATTCAAGAGCTGACGGCACAATGCAAGCTTGTGGCCGACACCTTCGAAGGGAAACTTGACGAACCGCTGGCGGTCAAAGAAAATTTCGCCAAAGCCGAAACCGTCCGCGAAGCGTTCATCGTGAACCTCGGGCACGAAAACTACCATTACGGCATGATCAACGCCATGCTCCGAGTGCTTGCGTAATTCGCGTGCGGCCATCCAGCCGGCATCCGAACAACGCCCTCTGAAATCATATAAAAGACCAAAATACCCTGGCTTTCCAAAAAGCAGGGTATTTTTGGTATCCATATTATTACATAACACGTCTTTTTAGTAAATCAGTTTTTACAGTATTTTCTATTTTTTCTTTATGTTTCGGGGGACTTCTGATCTTGCTTTAAATATTGAGAATCGTCTTATCGCAGCTTGCGGCGGTATTAAACGGCGCTAGCCCATTTTTTGGCCGCAACGACACCATTGCCCCGGACCTTACATAATATGAGTTGACTGTATCCCTTTACCTTGTTATACCATACAAACCCGAGCAAGGAGGGGTGACACCATTGAAGGGGAACGATCATAAGAGCAAATTTTTATTGACTCACCGTGAACGTGAAGTGTTCGAACTGCTTGTTCAGGATAAAACGACCCGTGACATCGCCGGTCAACTGTTTATCAGTGAGAAAACGGTGCGGAACCATATCTCCAACGTTATGCAGAAACTGAACGTGAAAGGCCGTTCTCAAGCCGTCGTCGAGCTGATCAAGCTCGGGGAATTAAAGATCTGATCGAGCCCTCAAATGCCTTGGCCTTCTGTAGCATGTCTTCCTTTTGGGGAAGGAATGACAGGAGGTTCTTTATTTTGTCGTTCCCATTCGATACAAGGCTGCGGGACCAGCCCAAAAGCAGGGATTCGTTCTTGCCTTTGATGGGAACGACCATATGCTGAATGGGCCGAAAGCGATCCGTTCAAACGCCGAAAACGAACATCATCCGGTTCCTTTCACGCAAGGAAGGGTGCCGCAAGGGCACCCTTTTTTTGTGCTGCAATTACTGTCTTACGATGAGAATGTCTTGAGGCGGTCTGCCTGTTCTTTGGATTTCGGCAATCTCGGCGTTCGTCAGGTTGCGGCCGACCAAAATGAGCGAAGACGTGACGTTATCAAAGTTGAAGGAACCCAGATTGGCTACGTTTTGGCTGCCGCGGAACACGCGGAATGCTCCCCGGAAATTCACCTGCGAGAACAAAACAAGCGTAACTTGAGCAGGCTGCACACGGTTTCTTAGACGGAAGCTGGAAAGCACGTTGTCAAAACGAAATGCTCCAAGATCCCGGATTGCCACTCCTCCACGTCTCAATACAATTCTGCGGCCCGAAAAATTGATGCCGGACCAAAGGGCAAGGCGTACATCACGGTTTGCCAAATATATCAACTCCTTTTCAAAGATTGATATATTCTATGCCGGCTTCATAAATCGGTATAAGACAAACGATCCAGTGAAAATGATGGTTTTTTCATATTTTTAACTCTGTTTTCATAGAATATGCCGTGATCGAGCGGGCTTCTCTCCCGGGAGCCGGGAGTTTAAACCGCTGCGCGCCTGCCGAGAATAGACTCTGAAGGAGGTGCACGGCATTGCTGTTTTGGCTGATCGCCGGCTTTATTGCGGTTCCGTTTGTTATGGCGGTCCTGGCTGCGTTAAACCGCGGGTTCCGTTGGATATGGAGTTTGCTTGCGCTGCTATCTTTTTATATCACCGGTTCCATCCTCGCGGCCGATGTGTACCGGAACATCCTCCATGGGACCGTTCTGACCACGGACGTCCACCATTTGCTGCTTAACCCGTGTTTTCTCGTTGCGGGCGCTTATCTCGGGTTATACGTCCCCTACCGGATGCTTGCCGGGTTATGGGTCCATATGCGCCGCCGATGATCGGCTCCCGCCCGCCCTGGCTGCGCGTATGCAGTGAGGGCCTTTTTTTTGCCGGCCTGCCGCATGTTTGTTTAACCAAAAAATATGTATTGACAGCAATCCTGCGCCTCTATATTATTAATCCATGCATATGACTGAGAATCATTATCAATTATAACCGACATCAAAACTTCCATATAAAAAGGAGCTGCTTTTTCTTGAAGTACAACGTCATTCTTCCAACCGGCATTCTCGCCGCTTCCCTTCTCTTCAGCGGATGCGGGCAGCAAAAAAACCAGGACGCCGATGCCGCGTCCGCGAAGCCTGCTCCGCCTGCGGCCGCTGAAACGAAAACGGCCCCTGCGGCCGACTTTTCCGCCAGCGTCGAACAATACCGGACTTTTGCGGTGGAACAGTGCGATCTTTTCGTCAAGGAGACCGAAAAATTCACGGCAGCGGTCAAAGCCGGCAAGCTGGAAGAGGCGAAAAAGCTGTACGCCCCTGCGCGCGCTTATTATGAACGGATCGAACCGGTAGCCGAAGCGCTCGGCGATTTGGACCCGAATATCGATGCGCGGGTGAATGACGTCGACGCCGCCGACTGGCGCGGTTTCCACCGGATCGAAAAGGCGCTGTGGGAAGACAAAACGACGGCCGGAACGGAAGGGTTCGCCGACCAGCTGCTGAAGGACGCCCAATTGCTGCGCGCCAAAATCGAAACGATCGATCTGGATGCCAGCCTGATGGTCACCGGCGCGGTGGAGCTTCTGAACGAAGTGTCCTCCTCCAAGGTCACCGGCGAGGAAGAGCTTTATTCGCATACCGACCTGTACGATTTTGCCGCCAACGTCGAAGGCGCGCAGAAAATCTATGAAATATTGAAGCCCGAACTGGCGAAAAAAGACGCGGAGCTGGAAAAAGAAATCGAAACGCGTTTTGCCGCCTTGCAGAAAGAGCTGAATGCGTTCAAAAAAGGCGACGGTTACGTCGATTACACGGCATTAAAACAGGACGAAATCCGCAAGCTCAGCCAGAACCTTGACGCATTGGCCGAACCGTTGTCCAACATGGGCAAGATTTTGGGAGTGTAGCGACATGCCGGAAAAGCACCAGCCATCAAACGACGATTCTATCCTAAAAAAACCGATGACCCGCCGCGATGTCCTTCGTTTGGCGGGTACCGGCGGTCTTGGCCTTCTTCTCGGCGGCGGCGCGATCGGAACGCTGCTGACGACGGAGAACAAGCGCAAGACGAAAGCCGCCGGATCCGTCTCCACGGAGGAGGACTCCATTCCTTTTTACGGAGCGCACCAAGCCGGCATCATCACGCCTGCGCAAAACTTCATCTGCTTTGCAGCCTTTGACGTGACCGCTAGCGGCGCGCCATCGCTGAAAAAGCTGTTCCAGGCCTGGACCGCCGCCGCCGCGGCGATGGCCGCAGGCCGACCGGTGGGCGAGGAAAGCGGTAATGGCAACCTTCCGCCGACCGACACCGGCGAATCGGCCGGGCTCAGCCCTTCCCGGCTTACGATCACGTTCGGCGCCGGGCCTTCGCTGTTTGACGACCGGTTCGGCCTGGCCGCGAAAAAGCCGCCGACCTTCAAAGAACTGCCCGCATTTAACGGGGATCAGCTTGAACCCGAGTGGTGCGGTGGCGACATTGGCGTGCAGGTATGCGCGGACGATATGCAGGTCGCATTCCATGCTGTGCGCAACCTGGCCAGAATCGCGCGCGGAAAAGCGGTCCTGCGCTGGGTGCAGGAAGGCTTTCAGCGGACGAACCAGGCTGACCCTTCGGGAAGCACGCCGCGCAACCTGCTCGGCTTCAAGGACGGAACCGCCAATCCCCAGGTGGCAAACGAAAAGGAAATGAACCGGATCGTATGGGCGCAAAGCGGCGACGGAGCCCCATGGATGGCCGGAGGAAGTTATATGGCCGTCCGCCGGATCCGCATGCGCATCGAGGTATGGGACCGATCCACCTTGAAAGACCAGGAGGAGACGTTTGGCCGTTACCGTTCCAGCGGGGCTCCGCTTGGCGCGAAAAACGAATTCGATCCGGTCGATCTGAATGCCGCGGACGAAAGCGGCAAACCGTACATCCCCCGGGATTCCCATGTCGCGCTGGCGCGGGGCGACGGCTCCGTTCAAATTCTCCGCCGCTCCTACTCTTATTCCGGAGGCATGGACATCAAAACCGGTCAGCTCGACGCCGGGCTTTTGTTTATCAGCTATCAGCGGGACCTGTTCAAGCAATTCGTCCCCCTGCAGCAAAAACTGGCGAAAAGCGACCGCTTAAACGAATACATTCTGCATGTGGGCAGCGCCGCGTTTGCCTGCTTCCCCGGAGCCGCCCAAGGAGGGTATATCGGGGATACCTTGTTTTAACAATTGATTTTGAAGGAGACTAATGCCAATGCGGTCCATACGCCATGACGACCAGACGAACATAAAACGCAGCCGCCGAAGCAAACCCGGCATGACGGCCATTTTGGCGCTCGCCATCCTGATGTTTTTCCATCTGGCGGCGGCCCCGGCATTTGCCGAAACCGGTCAAAGCTCCTCCCTGGACCGTCTCCTCCCCGCCGTCGGCAGCGCGCTGGTGGAAAGCGGTCAACAACAGTGGAAAGAAGCAGCCGCAGATTTGGAACAGTTTAAAACGGATTGGACCGCCTTGAAGCAAAACGGCGGCAAAGATTTGGCCGGACAAACGGCACGGGTCGATGCGGCCCTGGCCGAGGCCGAGTCGAAGCTCCGGCAGGAGGATGCCGGGGCCAAGCAGGCGTTGTCGGCACTAGCCAAAGCCGTCAACGCTTACGTCGAGGCCGCTTCCGGCCAGCGGCAAGGCGGCCGCCAAACTTCCGGCGGTGCGGAATCGGCCGCAAAGCTGCTTCCTTTTGCCAAGGAAAGCCTTGCCGCCATGGAGCAAAAGGATTGGGCCAAAGCCAAGTCGAGCTATCAAAACATCGTCGATGCCTGGCCAAAAAGCGAGACGCCGATCCGCAGCGACAACTTTGCCGTCTACGGGCAGCTTGAAACCCAAATCAGCCTGGTGCGCATCGCGCTGCAAGCGGATCCCGTCCGCGAAGACCAGGCCGTCCAGCAAATGAACAAGCTGGTTGCGCTGTTGACGGATTATGCAAACGGAAAAGTCCAGCTGGCCGGCGACGGCAACGAAAGCATCCATTCGTTGTCCGACCTGCTGGGCGTGCTGGAGACGGCACGCAAGCAAACCGCGGACGGCCAATCCGCCCAAGCCGCGGACAGCATGAACCAATTCATCGCGTCTTGGCCCGCCGTGGAAGGCGAGGTCCGGGTGTCGTCCCCGTCTTTGTATACCCAAGTGGAAAATCAGATGTCCGAGGTGTCCGGTTACCTTCTTTCGACGCCTCCGCGCAGTCAGGAAGCGCTCCAAATTATCGAAGACATGCAGTCCTCCCTGGCGGAAGTTGCCGGCAGCCACAGCTATACCGCCTGGGACGCCGCGCTCGTCCTGCTCCGCGAAGGGCTGGAAGCCATTCTCGTCATTGCCGCGCTGCTTTCCTACCTGAAACGAAGCGGTCACGCCGAAGGGCGGAAATTCATCTGGTCGGGCGCGGGAACCGGTTTGGCGCTGTCGCTGCTGCTCGCCGGCGTGTTGACCTATACGATATCCAAAGCCGCTTCCGGCAGCGCCCGTGAGCTGATCGAAGGCATTACCGGACTGGTCGCCGTCGTCATGATGATCACCGTCGGGCAATGGCTGCACAACAAATCGAACACCAAAGCCTGGAACCGCTATGTCGGCAAGCAAATGGACCAGGCGCTGGCGAAAGGCAGCCTATGGTCCCTGTTTGCCGTAGCCCTGCTGGCCATTGTAAGGGAGGGTGCCGAAACGACGATTTTTTACGTCGGCATGGCACCGTCGATGCCGATGTTTCAGCTGATCCTCGGCGTCGTCATAGCGCTGGCCATCCTCGCGGTATTGGGTTATGCCATCATCGCGCTCAGCGCTGCGCTGCCGATCCGGGCCTTTTTCCTGGTCGCGACGCTGCTGATTTATTACCTCGTGTTCCGCTTTCTTGGGGACAGCATTCATTCGCTGCAGGTCGCAGGCAGGCTGGCGGCCCATTCGGATCCGTCGCTGCCTTCCGTTTCCTGGCTCGGCATGTATCCGACGTGGGAAACGTTCATCCCGCAAATGGTCATTTTGGCCTACATCATCTGGCAGGTGTTGCGGCAGGAAATCGGCAGATCGAAAAATTCCCGCGTCAGCGCCGGAAACGTTCAATAACAACAACATTACCCGCTTTATTGCCCGAGTTCCGCGCGAACGCGGGTTTTTTCTTTTTCTTAAACAATACCGGCCCTGAAAAATCCCGTTTCCCCCTTGTCACCGGAAGACTTTTGACCTATGATGGGAGGGAGATAAAAATAATTTTCTTTCAATCCAAAATAAATATTAAAATAATTTTCACACCTCATCTTCGGATGAAGTCGTAAAGGGAGGTCCTTTCGTGGCTCCGTTCTTATATGCGCTGGCGCAGGAAAAGGATAAGCTGTCCCCGCAGGAACGCCGGATCGCCGATTTTATTCTCTCTTCCCCGGCCCAGGTGGTCCATATGGGGATCAAGGAATTGGCCGAGCAATGCGGAACCAGTCCGGCCACGGTCACCCGTTTCTGCAAGGTGTTCCATCTTAAGGGATACCCCGATTTGAAGGTCAAGCTGTCGGCGGAACTCGCCCACACGGGGCTGCAGGAACGAAACCAGGCTTCCTCTTACCAGGACATCGTGGCCAACAATCCGTTATCCAAAATCGTGGAAGCGATGGAAGCCAACCATTTGACCTCCATCCGGGATACGACGCAGCTTCTGGACATGAACCGGCTATCGCAAGCCATTCGGCTGCTGTGCGATGCGCAGCGGATCGATTTGTACGGCGTGGCGACGTCGTCGGTCGTGGCGCTCGATTTTTACCAGAAGCTGATCCGGATCGGGAAAAACTGCACCGCCTTCGCCGATCCCCACATGCAAATCACTTCGGCGTCGACCCTGACGGACCGGGACGTGGCGATCGCCATCTCCTATTCCGGGGAGACCGAAGAGACGATCAGCGCGTTGTCCTGCGCCAAAGACAGCGGCGCCGCAACGATCACGCTCACTTCTTACGGCAGCAACACGCTGGCATCCATGGCCGATATCCCCCTCTTCGTTTCTTCCCTGGAGGAAGGCATGCGAAGAGGCGACATGGCTTCCAGGATCGCCCAGCTTCATATCATTGACATTCTTTTCATGGGCATGAGCAGCGAGCAGTTCGGACAATACGTTCCCAAGCTGGAGCAGTCCTATCAAAACGTCCGGAACTACCGCAAAACAAGAGGAGGGTATTCAAAAGCATGAACATCTACACTTTCAAGCATGAGGCCGACTTCAACGCGACCGGTGCGGGTCTCATCGCCAGCCTGCTTCATACGAAACCAAGGTCCGTTCTCGGCATGGCGACGGGCAGTTCGCCGATCGGCATCTACCAGCGCCTGATTGAAATGAACCGGCAAGGGCTGGTCAGCTTCGCCAAAGCGTCCACCTACAACCTGGACGAATACGTCGGCCTGCCTGAAGGGCATCCGGAGAGCTACCGCAGCTTTATGAACGAAAAGCTTTTTAACCACATCGACATCAAAATGGAGAATACGCACGTGCCTGACGGCAACGCCGCCGACCTCGAGGAGGAATGCCGGAAATACGACGCCATGCTCGAAGAAAACGGCCCGGTCGATCTGCAGATTCTTGGACTCGGGCACAACGGTCACATCGGTTTCAATGAACCGGGTGAAAGCCTGATCGGCGGCACCCATGTCGTCGAGCTCCAGGAAAAAACGCGCACGGCCAATGCCCGCTTTTTCCCGTCTTTGGCCGACGTGCCGACGCAAGCGATCACGATGGGCGTCGGGAGCATTTTGAAAGCCAAACAAATCCTGCTGCTGGTCCGCGGCGAAGACAAGGCGGAAATCGTCAAACGTGCCTTGAAGGGGCCGATCACGTCCCAATGCCCGGCATCGCTTCTGCAATGCCATCCGAACGTCGTCGTGCTGCTGGATCAAGGAGCAGGAGGGTTATTATCATGAGCGAAACTTCAGGACAATTGTTGTACGGTAAAGTCGTCGTGCCGGGCAACGTCATCGAGGACGGCGTCGTCGCCATCCATGAAGGCACCATTCTTTATGCCGGCGAGGTGCAGCATTTGCCGGACCACCTGCATCATCTGAATCCCGGCAAAAAAACGGAAGGATATCTCGTGCCGGGTTTCATCGATGTCCACGTTCACGGCGGCAACGGCGAAGACTTTATGTATTCCGGCAAGGAGGAGCTCGACAAAATCACCTCCTTCCATTGTTCCCAAGGAACGACCGCCATGCTTGCCACCACGATGACGGCTCCTAAAGCATCCATCGACAAGGTGCTGAAGGAAGTCCACGAGTACAGGCAGCAGGATATGCCTTATGCCGTGATTGAAGGTGTTCACATGGAAGGGCCTTTCATCAGCCCGAAGTGGCCCGGAGCCCAAAATCCCGAGCATATCGTCCATCCGAACGTCGAATGGCTCGAAGCCTGGGAGGCACAGTATCCGGGACTTATCAAACAGGTCACGCTTGCTCCCGAACGCGAAGGCGCGCTTGAGGCCATCGCCTGGATGAGCGAACACGGCATCAACGCCGCTCTCGGCCATACCGATGCATCTTACGAGGAAGTCGAAGCGGCGGTAGAAGCCGGTCTCCGCCAAGCCGTCCATACCTTCAACGCCATGACGCCGATCCATCACCGCAAGCCGGGCACGGCCGGGGCGGTGCTCAGCGACGACCGGATCCATGCCGAAATCATTGCCGACGGCATTCATGTGCATCCGGCGTGCATTTCCATTTTGACGAAAGTTAAAACAAACGATAACTTGATCCTGATTACGGACGCGATGTCCGCAGCGGGCATGCCGGACGGCGATTATACGATCGGCGATTTGCCCGTGGAAGTAAAGGATGGCATCGCGATATTGAAAGGCGAGTCGAACAGCCTGGCCGGCAGCACGCTTACGATGATCAAAGGTTTCCGCTACCTCGTCGAAACCGTAGGATTGACCGTCGAGCATGCCTCGCGCATCGCCAGCTACAACCCGGCGAAACGCCTTCGCATCGAAGACCGGACCGGGACGCTCGAAGCCGGCAAGCAGGCGGATGTGCTGATGCTGGATGAGCGTTTGAACATTCAGGGCGTTTGGGTACGCGGACGCCAGGTCTTTTAATGAATTCCATCCTATAACAAAAATGACGCTGGATCGCCGGCGTCGTTTTTTTATGCCGCCCTTCCGAATGGAAAGCGTCTTACGCATCAAAAAAAGCGCCAATCAAAGCGTCATCAGATTCGCTTTTTAAGACTTTTTTACCCAATTAAAGTACCCTCCTATTACTACCCCCTAAAAAACCGCAAATAAGGCATTTATAGAGCGTTAAACAACGTATTTCACACCCGTTTATCCTATGTTATGATGCTCAAATAACGAAAATTAATAAACAAGGATGGACGTCCAATGAACAATCCAATGAGCAACCGATTCGCCAGCGAAAAAATCCCCAAATTGATACTCTCTTTGGCTGCTCCTGCCGTCGTAGCACAGGTTATCAATGCCCTGTACAATGTAGTCGACCGCATGTTTATCGGAAGGATGCCGGGTACGGGGACCCTTGCTCTAACCGGCATTGGGGTAAGCTTTCCGATCATCATGGTGATTTCGGCCTTTGCTGCTCTCATCGGTTTTGGCGGCGCGCCGCTTGCTTCCATTCGGATGGGAGAAGGGAATCATGAAAAAGCCGAACGATTGCTTGGCGCAAGTTTTGTGATGCTGCTGATCGTTTCCATGCTGTTGACTATTTCATTGCTAACGTTGAAGTCCCCGCTGCTGACCTTGTTCGGGGCAAGTCCGGATACCCTGCCTTATGCCGACGATTATATGGGGATCTACCTGACGGGTACGGTAACCGTGCTGCTATCGTTAGGATTGAACCAATTCATCGCGGCGCAAGGATTTGCCAAAACGGCCATGGTTACGGTATGCGTAGGCGCGGCCGTCAATACGATCCTTGACCCTGTTTTTATTTTCGGGATGCATATGGGCGTCAGGGGCGCTGCCCTTGCGACGGTCATTTCGCAAACGATCTCGGCGGTATGGGTGCTTGGATTCCTCGCATCGAAACGATCCCATCTGCGTTTGCGAATCAAACATATGCGCATCAACGTTCGGATCGTCGGGAGCGTGCTCGCCTTGGGGCTGTCTCCCTTTATTATGCAGTCCACCGAAAGCCTGATTCAGATCGTGTTCAACACCTCCCTTGCCAAATACGGCGGGGATCTGTACGTTGCCGCCATGGGCATCATGAGCAGTTTGATGCAAATTTTCACGCTGCTGCTGCAAAGCTTCGCGCAAGGAGCGCAGCCGATCATCGGTTACAATTTCGGATCGGGCGACTTTGCGCGGGTGAAATCCACGATCATATACTGCAGCTTGTTTTGCGCAGTCTTCGGTCTGGCGATGTGGAGCGTAGCCGTTTTTCTTCCTCGGCTTCCCGTCCTGATTTTTACGAACAATGCCGAACTGATCGCTCTGACTTCGGCGCTGATGAACATATTTTTTATGGGCACCTGCATTTACGGCTTCCAATTGGCGTTTCAGCAAATTTTCATCGCACTTGGCCAAGCGAAGGTTTCCATCTTTATCGCCGTGTTGCGCAAAATCATTTTGCTGATACCGCTCGTTTACGCCCTGCCGGCATTCATTCGCCCGAAAACGGGCGGCGTCATTTTGGCCGAACCCATTGCGGATACTTTAGCCGCTCTTACTTGCTGCATTTTATTCGGCTTAACGGTCAAACGGCTTCTTGTCATAAAAAAGACGTGATACGCTAAAACACCAAAAAGCAGCCCGCAATAATGCGCAAAGCTGCTTTTTGTGTTTGTTTTTACTGCGTCATGTGTCTGCCTGCAGGCGTTTTGCCGGGAGCGTTGTGCGTCGTGCCCATCGGGGTTACGCGATGGTCGGT
>Ga0180220_1001429_pt1 | contig 17719 bp, 13 predicted proteins | sample eDN5th37CBELigBY_FD_151335 | JGI IMG/M metagenome (GOLD analysis project Ga0180220, IMG submission 151335) | Enriched backyard soil microbial communities from Emeryville, California, USA - eDNA 5th pass 37_C BE-Lig BY (version 2) (version 2) | ecosystem: Environmental > Terrestrial > Soil >...
TGGTCATGGACGGCTTCGACCTGGAGATCCCCGCCGGGCAGTTCGTCGCCATCGTCGGCCCCAGCGGCTGCGGCAAATCGACGCTGCTGCGGGTGCTGTCTGGCCTGGTGCGGGCGGACGCGGGCACCGCCTTGATAGACGGCCTGACCGCCGACGAAACCGCCGAGCGCATCGGCTTCATGTTCCAGCGCGACACCCTGCTTCCCTGGGCCTCCGTGCAGGACAACATTTCCATCGGGCTCGAGCTGGCGCATGCGCCCGCCGCCACGGCCAAGGAGCGCATCCGCGAACTGGTCGATTTCCTGAAGCTGACGGGCTTCGAACGCCACATGCCCCACCAGCTTTCGGGCGGCATGCGCCAGCGTGTTTCGCTGGGCCGCCTGCTGGCCTATGACCCCGACATCTTCCTGATGGACGAGCCCTTCGGCGCGCTCGACAGCCAGACCAAGGCGGTGATGGGCCGCGAGCTGCTGCGCATCTGGGAGCGCCACCAGCGCACTGTGCTGTTCGTCACGCATGACATCGAAGAGGCTGTCACGCTGTCCGACCGGGTCATCGTTATGTCGCCCCGCCCGGGCGCGATACGCCTGGACCTTTCCATTGATCTGCCGCGGCCGCGCGACCCGCGGCTGCTGCGCAAAGAGCCCGCCTACATCGACTATGTCGATCGTATCTGGCGCGAAATCGACGCCGGCGCACCCGCGCTGGACTAAACAACCTCCTTGCATGGCAACAACCGGAGACAAGCATGATCATCGCGGTTCCCGACCTGATTTCCACCTCGTACTTTCCGGCCATTGCGGCGGTGAAGCTGGGCCTCTTCGAGGAGGAAGGTCTCGATGTGCGGCTCGAGCGCATTTCGCCCGTCAACCGCTGCATGGAGGCGCTGCGCGACGGCAGCATCCAGTTCGCCGCGGCGTCGGCGCACGCCGTGCCGTCCGCCTTTCCTGAATGGAAGGGCGCCAAGCTGCTGGCGGCCCTGTCCCAGAACATGTATTGGTTCCTGGTGCTGCGCAAAGACCTGCAGGCCGGGAAAGGCGACATCACGGCCGTCAAGGGCTTGCGCATCGGCGCCGCGCCCTGGGTCGATGTCGGCCTGAAGAAGCTGCTGGCCGATGCAGGCATCGACGAGGAGCGCGATGGGGTGAAGATAGGCCCCGTACCCGGCGCTTTCCTGGGCGATAACATGAATTTCGGCGTGGCGGCGGCAAAAGCACTCGAGGCGGGCCTGATCGACGGTTTCTGGGCCAACGGCATGGGCGCCGAGGTGGCGGTGCGCAGCGGCGCGGGCGACATCATCATCGACGCGCGGCGCGGAGACGGCCCGCCGCAGGCCAAGGGCTATACTTTTTCGGCCCTGGCCACCTCGGACGCCTTTATCCGGCAGCACCCCGAAGCCGCGGCGGCGGCCGTACGCGCCCTGGTCAAGACACATCAGCGGCTGAAAGCGGATCCCGGCCTGGCACCCCAGGCGACCCGGGATATCTTTCCCCCCGAACAGACGGCTCTGATCGAAGCGCTGATCGCGCGCGACCTGCCTTTCTACTCGCCCGACATCTCGCGTCAGACCCTGGACAACCTGAACGATTTCCAGACCGCCATGGGCCTGGTCACCGCCCCGGTCGCCTACGAGGACGCCGTCGCAACGCAATACAGCCGTCTGTGGCAATGAGCCGCGCCTATAGCCGCAGCAATGCCGCGATGCCGACGAGAGCCAGATAGGGGCCGAAGCTGAACGGCTCCCCTGCTTGAATGCGCCCCGCCAAGCGGCGTGCGAGAACGACCGCCAGCGCCAGCAGCGAAGCGGCCAGAAGTATCCAGGGCAGCGCCATCCAGCCCAGCCAGGCGCCCAGGGCCGCCAGCAGCTTGAAGTCGCCGTTCCCCATGCCCTGCCGTCCGGTCAGCAGCAGAAAGGCGCCGCAGATCAGCCACAAAGCCATATAGCCGCCCGCGGCGCCCACCACCGCCCCGGCCAGGGGCGAAAAGGTGCCGCCGAGATTGACGAGCAGGCCCAGCCACAGCAAGGGCAAGGTCAGCAGGTCGGGCAAAAAACCGGTTTCGGCATCTATCCAGGCCAGGGCCAATAGCGCCACGACACAGACGACGGCGGCCACCGCGGCCGGCGTGGCGCCGAAACGCCAGACGCAGCACAACGCCAGCAGCGGACCCGCCAGCCAGAATACGGCGCGATAGAACCGGTGCGGGGCCGACGCCTCGGCGGGCATGCCGGGGTCCAGCGCGCGGGGCAGCCGATAAGCGACCCGGCTGAGCGGCACGCAAAGCGCCAGGGCGAAGACCGCCGCGATCAGCAAGGCGGCTGCTGTGCCGATGTCCCAGGGCGCCCACATGGCGGTCATGCCGGCCCCGGCGCGTCCTTGACCAGGCGGAACCCCACGTGCGACATGGGGCTGTACGGGTCGGAACCGCGCCGCGCGCTGGGCCGGTACGACAGGCAGTAGCTTTCATTGCACAGGAACGAACCGCCGCGTATGACCCGCTTGGGCGCATGCGCCGGCACGCCCGGGTCGGACGGATCGAAGGACCGGACCGGGCCCTGCGGATTGTCGATGGTTTTTTTGGCCGCCGCCTGCTTGCTGAAATAGTCGGCGCCGTACCAGTCGGCCACCCACTGCCAGGCGTTGCCCGTCATGTCGTACAGGCCATAGCCGTTGGGCGGGAAGGTTCCGGCGGGCAGCGTGCCCTCGGCGCCGCCCGCCTTGGGGCTGACCACGGGGAAAACGCCCTGCTGCCGGGTGTCCCAATAGTTGGCCATCGGCTTGCCGTCGGGAGACAGCTCATCGCCCCAGACATAGGGGGCCTGCTCCAGGCCGCCGCGCGCGGCGTACTCCCATTCGGCTTCAGTGGGCAGGCGCTTGCCGGCCCATTTGGCGTAGGCCTGCACGTCTTCGTAGCTGACCTGCACGACGGGGTGGTCGCCCTTGCCTTCGATGGAACTGCCCGGGCCTTGCGGATGGCGCCAGTCGGCGCCCGGCACATAGCGCCACCATTGCGAATAATCGCGCAGGTCGACCGGACCGCTGGTGCCCACGAACACCATGGCGCCGGGCACCAGCACCTCGTCGGGCGGCTGCGGAACGCCGGGCGGAAGCTGCACGCGTATGGTCTCCCAATCGGGCTTTTTCTCGGCGGTCGTCACATAGCCGGTCTGGCGCACGAACTCGGCGAATTCATCGTTGGTGACGTGGGTGACGTCCATCCAGAATCCCCCCACTCGCACCGCATGGGCCGGTTGTTCGTTGGGCTGGGCCAGCTTGCTGTCGCTGCCCATCTGGAATGTGCCCGGGGGTATCCAGGCCATGTCCCGGGGCGTGGTGACGCCGTCGCCCAGGACGACGACGGGCTCGGCCGGCGCCTGAGGCGAAGGCTTGTACCAGGCCAATGTCACCGCGGTCCCCGCCGCGATGGCGCCCAACGCGGCGGCGCCCGCCACCAGCCATTTCCGGCGTGGCGCGTTAGTAGAGCGCATAAGTGCGTTCGCAGGTCTTGCCCAGATTGGCCTGTATGACTGCTTCGTCCTTGTTGTCCGTTTTTCCGTCGCGGAACTCCGGCGTCAGGAAGTCATAGACGCTGGACAAGCCCCAGTCGTGGGCGATCTCGCGCCAGTTGTTCAGGTCTTCGGCATTGACGACCCCATCGATGTTGCCGTCGCCCGGGCACGGCGGGTTGGAGGCCAGTATGTCGTCAAGCTTGGCGCGCAAGTCTTTGCGGATGGCTTCCAATTGTGGGTCGGACGTGGGCAGCAGGTTGCGGTCCGCCGTATCGAGCAACGGTACGGGCGCGGCCTGATTGATTTCGAACAGTTCTTCCGTGGCCATCTCCTTGTGTTCGCCCGAAGCCGGGTCAAAGTCGACGCTGGAATTGACCACCAGCTTGTAGCGGTCGTTGCGGATGGCCACTGTGGATTCAGGCACCAGCGACAACATCGGCTGACCGTCCTCGTACAGCGCCTGGTTGACGTCGGCGCATGTTGCGTAGCCGGCGCCCGGAGGATTGGTGGGAATCACGAGGTCGCTGGTATATCCGGCTCCCCAATACACGCCGAGATTGTCTTCGCACACGCTCTTGGAGGTGGGAATGACGGTGCACGCAGTGGTCATCACGCAAGGGCCGTTTCGGCCGCCGTTGGCCTGCTCGTTCAAGCCTCCCATGGTGAAGTTGATGGTGCGCAGGCTGCTCTGTCCCGGATCGGTGAGGTAAGGCAGGATGCCGACCGAATCGATGGTATGGGGCACTTCTTTATGCGCATCGAGGCCGGCCAGTTCGCCGAAGAACTGGAACAGATCCACCATATTGACCATATGATCGACTTCGCGATCGGGCTGTACCACTTGCGGTCCGGCGATGATGAGCGGGTCCCATACCCCGGTCTGGTAGGCGCTGCCCTTGGCCCGGCTGGGGTCGAAAGGCAGCTTGACGGCGGTGGCCAGAGAGCCGTTGTCGCCGACGATGACGATGACGGTATTGCTCGCCTTGGGATCGTAGTCAAGGCTGCCGTCGTCGTTATATTTGGCAATGCCGGTCTCGACCAGCAGGCGGCCGAATTCGGTGTCCATGGCTTCGATCATGCGGTCTTGAATGACACGCACGCCCAATGGGCTGTCGCTGTCGCCGTTGGTGCAGCTAAGCGCGTCGAGCGGACTCATGCCGCTGGGAGCCAGCGGCACCAGGCTCTTGGGAGGCTGCTGCCAAGGCGTGTGGGCGGCGCTGTAGCTCACCGTGGCCATCCAGGGCTTATTGGCGGGGCGTGCATTGATCCACTCGATGGCGGCGTCGGTCTCGATGGTGGTGCGGTAGCCGCGGGCGCGCGGGTCCGCCAGATCCACTTTTTCGGTCTCGCCGTTTTCGATGATGACCAGAGGCGAAACGTAGTAGGCGTTCTCTTTGTTGAAGTTGGGCGTGAAGGTAGGCGTACCGCAAGTGGTTTCGGGATCGAAGACCCCGCCGGATGCGATGCATTGCAGGCCCGCCGCGTCTTCAAGAAGCGGATTGCTGGTAATGACTTTGCAGCTTCCATCAGGCTGATAGCAGGCGCCGGTGTCGGCCCCGCCCTGTTGCTTGGCGCCGGGAACGAAGCCGCACATATACGTGCCTTCTGTGGCGTAACCGCCGGCGGTGCTGTCGTTGGAGCCGGGCAGCCCGCCCACCCAGCCGTAGAAATAATCCCATCCGAGCACGCTGGGCATGGAGTTTTCCGCCTGGTTGTTTTCGGGGCCGCCCAGGTGGAACTTGCCGAACATGCCGCTTTCATAGCCCGCCCGCTTGAGCAGCTTGGGCGCGGTAATGTCGTAGGGCGACAGGTGGGCCGTGGCCAGGTCATTGGGGCCGATCGCCTGGTTGATGCCGGTGCGAAGCGGATACCGGCCCACGAACATGGCCGCTCGGCCCGGAGAGCATTCGGGCATGGACCAGGTATTGCGAAAGCGTACGCCGGCATGGGCCACGGCGTTTATGTTGGGCAGTATGGGGAACATTTGCCCCCCATAGCCAAAGACCTTCATCTGATCGATGCCGACGTCGTCCATGATGACGAACAGAATGTTTGGCCCGGCGGCGGTGTCGTTGCTGGAACCCCCTCCTCCTCCGCTATTGCATCCGGCAAGAGCGAGCGCGGCCAAACCTGCCGCGCATAGGGCTGGAACTGTCTTCTTCAAAATTATTCTCCAGTACTTGGCGGCGTCGCGGCACAACTCGTGAGTCGCCGTTCAAAACGCTGAAAATCGTAACAGATTTCCTTTGGGCGGAGATAGTTAAAATTTTGGTGCAGCGCACACGGCGCCGCGATGACGCGGCGCCGCACACCCCCGACGGCCCTTCTTCTTATAAAGCGCCGGCCTGCTGCACCACCCTCACCGGAATGGACTTGCCCGCGGGCACGCGACTGGCGTGGGCGTGATGCCATACCGGCAGCAATACATTGCATTCGGGATAGTAGGCGGCGCAACAACCCTCGGGTATGTCATAAGGCACCACCTTCAATTCGCCTACGCGGCGTTCGGCGCCGTCGTCCGCCGCGGTACGCAGCGCGACGCTGTCGCCTTCGGCAAGGCCCAGCCTTTCCATGTCGGCCCGGTTCATGAACACCACCTGCCTGGTTCCGGAGACGCCGCGGAAGCGATCTTCATATCCATAGATGGTGGTATTGAACTGATCGTTGCTGCGCAGCGTCATGAGCTGCATGACGCCTTCTTCGTCCAGGCTCTCCGGCCGCAGCGCGGTCAGATTGGCGGGCACCGTGAACTGCGCCCTGCCCGAGTCGGTATGCCATATCCGCTCGCGCGGGCCATTCGTCAGCGGAAAGCCGCCCGGTTCCCACAGTCTGTCATTGAAGCGGGAGAAACGCTGTGGATAGGTGGCTTCGATGGCGTCGCGCACGCGGGCATAGTCCTGCGTCCATTCGAGCCATGGCACCTTGGCATGGGACAGCCGTCCCACGGCCAGGGCGATGTGGGCGATGATGGCGACTTCGGACATCAGCCGCTGATCCGCCGGCGCCTTGCGCCCCCGCGAACCGTGTACGCAGGAGGTGCTGTCCTCGATTGAAACGGCTTGCGGGACGTTGCGCTGTTCGTCGATTTCGGTGCGGCCCAGGCAAGGCAGCAGGTAGGATGCCTTGCCCGGGAACAGGTGGCTGCGGTTCAGTGTCGTGGTGATGTGTACGGTCAGGTCCAGCGCCGGCCATGCCGCCTCCAGCGCCTGGGTGTCGGGCGCAGCGCGCACGAAGTTGCCGCCCAGCCCGACGAAGCCACGCACGGAACCGTCGATGACGCCTTCACACACGCCCACGGTGTCGCGCCCCTTCTGCCGCGGAGCCTGGAATTCATACAGTTGTTCGAGCCGGTCCAGCGGGGCCAGTTCGGGTTTCTCGGTAATGCCGACGCTGCGCTGGCCCTGGACGTTGGAATGCCCGCGCACCGGGCAGATGCCGGCGCCGGCCTTGCCGATATTGCCGCGCATCAGGGCCAGATTGACCAGCATGCGCACGTTGTCCACGCCGCCCACGTGCTGGGTCAGGCCCATGCCGTACACCAGCAGCACGCTGTCCGCTTTTTCGTAGATCAGGGCGGCGTCCTCCAGCGCGGCGCGCGTCAGGCCGCTGTGCCGCTCGATGTCCGGCCAATTCGTATCGCGCAGGTATTGCGCAAATTCGTCGAAGCCGCGGGTATGCCGCTCGATGAAATCGGCGTCCAGCACCGGTGCGGCCGAATCGTCGCCCGTCCGGGCGTCGTGGCGCTGAAGCAAGGCCTTGCACAGCCCCGTGATGGCGGCAATGTCGCCGCCCAGCCGCAACTGGTGATAATGCGAGCTGACCGGCGTGCTTTCGGCGCCCAGCATCTGCGTCGGCCGCTGCGGATTGCGGAACAGTTCGAGCCCCCGCTCGCGCAGCGGATTGAAGGTGACGATGGGCACGCCCCTTTCGCTTGCCGCCTGCAGCTCGTGCAGCATGCGAGGGCTGTTGCTGCCGACGTTCTGGCCAAAGAAGAAAATGGCCTGCGTCTGGCGGAAATCTTCGAGCCGCACGCTGCCCACGCCCAGTCCTATGGTTTCCTTCAAGCCCACCGAAGTCGACTCGTGGCACATATTGGAGCTGTCGGGCAGATTGTTCGTCCCATAGATGCGCGCCATCAGCTGGTACATATAGGATGCCTCGAGCGAGGCGCGTCCCGATGTGTAGAAGATGACCGAATCCGGCTCCAGGCGGCCGAGATGCGCGCCGATCTCGGCAAAGGCCTGGTCCCATGGAATGGGCCGGTAACGGTCCGATTCGGGATCCCAGGCCATGGGCTCCACCAGCCTGCCCTTGTTTTCCAGCTGATGATCGCTCCATCGGCGCAATGCCGCCACCGAGTGATCGGCGAAGAAGCCGGCGTCGATCTTGTGCGAGGTGCCTTCCCACGCAGTGGCCTTGGCCCCGTTTTCGCAGAACTCGAAGGTGTGCGAGTCGGCCGGCTTGGCCCAGGCACAGCTTACACATGCGACGCCGCCCGTTTTGTTCTGCCGCGGCAGCACCGTGGCCGCCGCCGTTGCCGCCCCGGTCCTGGCGAAGATGTCGGTCAATGCGCGCACCGACCCCCAGCCGCCCGCCGAGCCCTCGTAGGGACTCGCCTTGTCTTGATGATCGCCGGCATAGGGGCCGGCATCCCGATCTGTTTTAGTCATGAGTTTTTCCCCGTCGAACGAGCCCGCGGGACAGCAAGCGTCATGCCTCGAAGGCGGCGCTTTGCTCCGGTGCCTGCTGTACATTCGCTATGTGGCCGCTGTGATCCGAGGGGATGGGAACAGCTCTTGCTGGCGTGCGACGAGACGGCGCACCGAGCGGGCGTAAAAAGCCCTGCGGCGCCTAAGACAAAAAAGCGGCGGGGAGGATGGAGAACAGATGACCTGGTTGAAGGGCGTGCACGTCATAGCGATTATTTTCTGGAGCGCCTCCTTGATCTACCTGCCCATCCTGATGGCCGGCCATAATCCGAGGTTGTCCAACCCGACGTACCTGCGCCTGCACGGCATGGTGCGCAACCTTTATGTCTGGATCGCGTCGCCCTCCGCCCTTCTGGCCATCATCAGCGGCACGGCCCTTATACCGCTGCGCGAAGTCACGGCCCCGTGGTTCGCGCTGAAGCTGCTTTTCGTTGCCGCGCTCGCCATCATCCATGCGCGCTGCGGCGTCATCCTGGCCAAACAGAGCCATACCGCCGAGCGTGCGAATGCGCTCGTGCGGGTCATGCGCATCGCCTTGCCCATCATTCTCTTTCCGTGTGTACTGTGGCTGGTGCTGGCCAAGCCGCGCCTGGAGTTCGAACCACAGCCGCGCTTACGCTTCTTTCACGCCGACACGTTCCTCGAACACCAGCTTGCCGCCGAGCCATCCGGCCGCCGAGACCAGCAGGAAGCCCAGAAAGGACATGCCGATGCCCCACGGATACAGGGCTGAAACTGGATCGGACAGCCGCATGAACCAGTTCAGAAAAGCGACCGACAGCAGCATCACCGCCACCACGAAATGGCTCCAGGCCGCCGCGCGCCGGCGGATGGAGCCGATGATGAGCATTTCGGCCGCGCCGATCATGCCCGCGGCCACGCCCATGAAGGTTCCCGCGCCCAGCAGCCAGAGAGAAAGGCGAGCCCAGAACTCGTCCAGCGTCGCCAGAAAGGCCAGGTCCGTGGCCAGCGCTGTGATCAGGAAGGCAATGGGAAAAGGCACCACCATGGGGTGCAGCGGATGGCTGCCCAGCGCCACCGCGGTATGTGTTTGCTCTGGCTTGCGCCGAAAAAAAAGTCTCATGGTTCGTTTCCTTCGTCCCCTGGTCAGGCGACGCCAGCAAACAGCATACCTTCATCGGCCCTCGTTATTTCGTCAACGCTTGCCTTTTCGGGGCCGCCATGGTGGATCGCCGCCGCGCGGGCGCTCTTCCCTTTGCCGGCATGTATGGCTCGCCGCGCCGGCGGCAGTCCTGGCTGGCTGCGACCGCACCCCCCTATCCGCCCTGAATCCTGCCAGCGAGCAGGCGGGCCATGTTGCCGATGTGTGGCAAGCCATGGCCTGGGGCAGCCTGTCGGTCCTGTTGATGATGCTGGCCCTGGTGTTTCTGGCCATCCGCGCGCGTTCGAGCGGCCGGCCGGGACGCCGGCCCTTGTGGCTGCTGCTGGGCGGCGGCGTCCTGTTTCCCCTGAGCGTCATGGCGGCCTTGCTGGCCTACGCCTATCTTGCCGCGCCCGCGCAGGGCGAGCCCGCATACCGGGTGCAGGTGACCGGCCATCGCTGGTGGTGGGAAGTGCGCTACCCCGATGCGCCCGGCGCGGCGCGTTATTCGGCCAACGTCCTGCACGTGCCGCGCGGCGTGCCGGTATTGATCGAGCTCAGTGCATCGGACGTCATACACGGTTTCTGGGTGCCCAGGCTGGGCGGCAAGATGGACGCCATTCCGGGCCGGCTCAACAAGCTCGTCTATACCGCCGAGGAGGCAGGCGTCTATCAGGGCCAGTGCGCCGAGTACTGCGGCATCGGACACGCGGCAATGCCTTTTCAGGTGGTGGCGCATAACGAGGCGGAGCTTTCCCGGGTGCTTGACTCGCTGCCCATCCACAGCCAGGGGTCGCCATGAGGGAAGCCCCCGACAACGCCGCCTTGCATCGCGCCCTCGATGAGCATTGGCGGTCGCCGCAGGGTTGGCGCGGCTGGTCGGCAGTCAACCACACGGCCATGGGCCGCCGGTTCATGGTCGCCGCCTTGTGTTTCTTTCTGGTGGGCGGCGTGCTGGCCATGCTGATCCGGGCCCAGCTGGCGACTTCGCACAGCGGCTTTCTGGACAGCGAACTGTACAGCCAGATCTTCACCATGCACGGCACGGTGATGATGTTCCTGTTCGCCATTCCGATGCTCGAAGGCTTCGCCTTCTACCTGCTGCCCAAGATGCTGGGCGCCCGCGACCTGGCGTTTCCGCGCTTGGGCGCCTATGCCTGGTGGTGCTATCTGTTCGGCGGGCTCATCCTGATGGTGGGCATGGCGCTGGGGCTGGCGCCTTCCAGCGGCTGGTTCATGTACACGCCGCTGTCCGGCAGGCAATACACGCCCGGCATCAACAGCGACATCTGGCTGATAGGCATCACTTTCGCGGAGATTTCCGCACTATGCGGCGCCGTCGAGCTGATCGCCACCATACTTAAGATGCGGGCCCCCGGCATGAGCCTGGCGCGCATGCCGCTATTCGCCTGGTACATGCTGGTGACGGCGGGCATGATCCTGGTCGGGTTTCCGCCGCTGATTCTGGGCAGCATCCTGCTCGAACTCGAGCGCGCATTCGGCCTGCCCTTCTTCACCGTGGAGCTCGGCGGCGACAATCTTCTCTGGCAGCACCTGTTCTGGATGTTCGGACACCCGGAGGTCTACATCATCTTTCTTCCCGCGGCGGGGCTGGTGTCCACGATGATTCCCACTTTCGCGCGGCACCCGATCGTCGGCCACGCCTGGGTGGTGAACGGCGTGGTGGCCATGGGCTTTCTCAGTTTCGGGCTATGGGTGCACCACATGTTCACCGTGGGCATCCCGCAATTGAGCCTGGCCTTCTTTTCGGCGGCCAGCATGCTGGTGGCCGTGCCCACCGCAATCCAGTTCTTCGCCTGGATCGCCACCCTGTGGTCGGGCAGCGTGCGCCTGCGCCTGCCCATGCTTTATCTGGGCGGCTTTCTGGTGATCTTCGTGCTGGGCGGCCTGACGGGCGTGATGGTGGCGCTCATACCCTTCAACGTACAGGTGCACGACACCCACTTCATCGTGGCCCACATGCACTATGTGCTCATCGGCGGCGCCGTGTTTCCGCTGATGGCGGCCACCTACTACTGGATGCCGCATCTGTCGGGACGCATGCCGTCCGCGCGTCTGGGGTCCACGGCCTTCTGGTTCGTGTTCGCGGGCTTCAATCTTACCTTTCTGCCCATGCACCTGACCGGCTTGCTGGGCATGCCGCGCCGCATCTTCGTCTATGCCGAGGATTCGGGCTGGGACACGCTCAATCTGCTCAGCAGCCTGGGCGGGTTCATCCAAGCGATCGGCTTCGGCATCTTCCTGCTCGACATCGTCCTGCATGCGCGCAAAGGCGATCCCGCACGTCACAATCCCTGGAGCGCCGGCACTCTGGAATGGGCCATGCCCATGCCCCCGCCTTCGTACAACTTCGCAAGCATTCCCGAGATACGCGGCCGTTATCCCCTGTGGGACGAGCCGGAACTGAACGACGACATCGAAGAAGGCCGCATGTGGCTGGCCGCCTGCCCGCCGCCCACCCGGCAAACTCTCAGCGTGGACGTCATCACCGGCGAGCCGCGCAGCGTGATCCATCTGCCGGGGCCTACCTGGATGCCTCTGTATTGCGGCATCGCCACCGCGGTGTTCTTTCTGGCATTGCTTTTCAAGGGTTACGCCGTCGCCCTGGCCGGCGCGGCCGTCACCGTCCTGCTCTTCGCCTGCTGGGCATGGCAGCTGGCCCCCAAGGGCCGTCCGCCCCGCGTCGATGCGAGCCCGGGCATCGACCTGCCGGGGCATTGGGCCGCCAGGGGATCGCCCGGCTGGTGGGGCATGGCCTGTGCTCTGGCGGCCGACGCCACGCTGTTGGCCTCTCTGATCTTCGGCTGCCTGTTCCTGAACCTGTACGCGCCCAATTGGCCGCCGCCGCACTGGCTGGAACCGGCTCCCTGGCTTGCGGGCATACTGGCTGCAGCATTGGCCGGCCTGCTCGCCACCGCGCTTGCCCGGCCCGCCGCCAGCCGGGCGATCGGCCTGGAGGCGGCCGCCGCCGTCTGCGCCGCTGTGGCGCTGGCGGCCGTGGTACTGCTCGTCCGGCAAGTGGGATCGCCCAGTCAGCATGCCTATCTGGCGCTGATGCTGGTGGTGCTGATCTACATGGGGGTGCACCTTGGCGCGGCCCTCATCATGTCCCTGTACGGTTTGTGCCGGCGCGTCCGGCACAGCCACGCGGTGTGCGACGAAGAATTGCGCATCGCGTCGCTGTGGACGGGCTATACGGGACTCAGCGGGCTGGGGCTGCTGGCCCTGATGCTCTTAATGCGGGGCTCGCCATGAAGGGCTCGGGCATGCGCGGCTGGAATGCATCGTCTTCCTCGCCCGGCGTGTGGCGCGCCATTGCCGGCTTCATCGTCTGGGCCTCGGCCTTCGTCGTGCTGTATGCCGGCCATGCCCTGGGCTGCGTCTATGTTCCCTCGTCCATCCAGCCCGCCACCGTGACCGCCGCGCTGGTGGTCCTGTGGGCGGTGCATATGGCGGCGGGCGCGGCCCTGGCCTGGCGCAGCGGCGGGCGATTGAGGCTTCTGCGCCATGATGGCGACTGCCGCGTCCGGGCGCGCTTCATGTGGCGCGCCGCCTTTCTGATCGATGCGTCCGCCCTGGGCGCCACATTCGTCACGGGTCTGCCCCTGCTGGCTTTTCCCGCCTGCCACCCCTGAACTCCGATGGTTAACCCGAAGTTGTAACCAAAATTCTTGACCACCTATTTTTAACAGCGTAGAGTCGCTGCTGGCGTCCGGAATTCAAGTCGGGCGGGCGCCATATTCAGGCCAGAAGGCCACAAGTTGCAAACCAGGAGGAAGCATGAATAAAAAGTTGACGCTCGCGGCGGCCATTGCCGCTGGCTCGATGGCGGTGGCTGCCGCGCCGGCGCACGCCGACATCAACGTGGGCATATCCTTGTCCTCGACGGGTCCGGCCGCCGCGCTGGGCATTCCCGAAAAGAACACGGTGCCTCTGCTGCCCGACACCATCGAGGGTGAAAAAGTCAACTACATCGTCCTGGACGACGCCACCGACGCCACCCAGGCCGGCCGCAATGCACGCAAGCTGGTCGCCGAAGACAAGGTCGACATCCTGCTGGGTTCCTCCGCCACGCCGCCCAGCGCCGCCATGGCCGAAGTCGCCAACGAATCCCAGACCCCGCAGATCACGATCGCGCCCGTCGAACTGCCCGAAGACAAGAACAAATGGGTGTTCCGCGCGCCCCAGCACTACGACGTGATGGCCGACGGCCTGATCTCGCACATGAAGGCCACCGGCGTGAAAACCCTGGGCTTCATCGGCTACACCGACGCTTATGGCGAAAGCTGGCTCACCGCCATGAAGAAAGCCACTGAAGCCGCGGGCATCAAGCTCACGGCCGTCGAGCGCTTCAATCGCAACGACACCAGCGTCACCGGGCAGGCCGTCAAGATTGTCGCCGCCAAGCCCGACGCCGTGCTGGTGGTGGCTTCGGGCACTCCGTCCGTGCTGCCGCAGGTCACCCTGCAAGACCGCGGCTTCAAGGGCCAGATCTACCAGACCCACGGTACGGCCACCAAAGAATTCATGCGCGTCGGCGGCAAGGCCGTCGAAGGCACCATCATGCCGGTGGGCCCGGTCGTCGTGGCCGACCAGCTTCCCGACAGCAACCCCTCCAAGAAATTGGGCCTGGACTATACCGAACGCTACGAAGCCAAATACGGCAAAGGTTCGCTTTCCGCTTTCGGCGCCCAGTTCTATGACGCATTCCTGCTGTTCCAGAACGCCGTGCCCGTGGCGCTCAAGGCCGCCAAGCCCGGCACGCCCGAGTTCCGCGCCGCCCTGCGCGACGCCATCGAAAACTCCAAAGAAGTGGTCACCACCCATGGCGTATACAACATGACGCCCACCGACCACTTCGGCATGGACGAGCGCGCACGCGTGCTCATCACCGTCAAGGACGGCGACTGGTCGCTCGTCGATATGGACGCAGTCACGAACAAAAAGCAATAAGCCGGCATCAACGGCAAGCGCGCCGGGACGGCGCGCATACAAGGGCTTTTCCAACGGGTCCTTGCCTGAGCCCGCCTCTTCGAGGCGGGCTTTTTACATCCTGTTTGATCAGGGTCAATGGAGCTTCGGGAGGGTGAGGGTAGAATGGGTAGGGTCGAGCTTCGGCCATTGCATCCGCAAACGCCGAGCCGCCCGGTTTTTCACTGTTCAACGGAGCCTGATATGTTCGCCAAACTCGCCCTTGCCGCCCTACTGTCCGCCGCCGCCCTGCCCGCCATGGCCGCCGAATGCGAAACCACCATCGAAGGCAACGACGCGATGCAGTTCAACGTCAAGGAAATCACGGTCGACAAATCCTGCGAAAAATACACGGTTCATCTCAAGCATGTCGGCAAGCTGCCCAAGGCCGCCATGGGCCACAACTGGGTGCTGACCAAGCAGGCCGACATGCAGGCCACCGCCACCGACGGCATGGCGGCGGGCGCCGACAACGACTATCTCAAGCCCGACGACGACCGCATCCTCGCCCACACCGACCTGATCGGCGGCGGCGAAGAAACTTCGGTCACCTTCGACGTCAGCAAGCTCAACGCCGGTGAAGACTACGCCTACTTCTGCTCCTTCCCGGGCCACTGGGCGGTCATGAAAGGCTCGCTCAAGGTCTCCGGCTAAGCTTTCGGACCGGCGAATCTCGCCACCCAGGCGGCGTAGCGGTCGAGCCATTCTTGCAGGAAGACGCGCAAGGGCTCGTCGCTTACGCCGCCTTTGTTATCGAACACCCCTTCCCGTACCTGCACATAGGCTTCGGGCTGCGCCAGGGTCGGCATGTCGAGCGAAGCCAGCACATTGCGTAAATGCTGCTGCGACAGCGCCGAACCCATGGCGCCCGGGCTGGCGCCCAAGATGCCGGCCGGCTTTCCTTCCCAGGCGCTGTCGCCGAACGGACGCGAGCCGTGATCTATGGCGTTCTTCAGTACGCCGGGAATCGAGCGGTTGTACTCCGGCGTGACGAACAGCACGCCGTCCGCCGCGCATATTTCGCGCTTCATGCGCTGCACGGCTTCGGCCTGGTTCTCGTCTTCATCCTGGTTGTAAAGCGGCAGATCGTCGATGCGTACGCGCTGGAAACGCAGCGTGCCGGTCGCCATCGCGGCGACCGTGTCGGCCAACTGCCTGTTGTAGGAGTTCTTGCGCAGGCTGCCGACCACGACGGCGATTCGATATGTGTTCATGCCTTTCCTTGTGCCGATGAAAAAACAACGGATTCCAGCAAGCGGCACACCTGAACACCTTGGAGCGGCACGCCGGGTCCCGGACGCGCCCCGGAATGAAACCCGTTTTTTGCGCGAAGCTTATCCACAAAGTCTGTGCATAACCTTGCGAATAAGTCACGGACCGGACATCGAACTGCAATATACGACAGGCTTCGAGGTTCAATGGACAAAAGAAATGCAGTTTGTAACACCGCGCCGGAATTCTCCGAACAGGCCATAAGAAATTCTCTTGAGACCGCTGGTTAACCCTAGTGCATGGGCCGTCTGTTTCGCTAATTACTTATGTATCATAAGGAATCAGCATAGCGAGGAAGAATTCCGGCATGGCCATCGAACAAGGCGAAGTTTTATGGGCCCCCACGGCTCGGCAGGTCGAAAAGACCCGACTGGCGCAATTCATCGATTACGTGGCGCAACGCCATGGCAAGCGCTTCGATGATTATCAGACGCTGTGGCAATGGTCGGTCGACGAGCTCGAAGCCTTCTGGAGCACCGTCCTGCAGTTCTTCCAGGTGCAGGCCGATGGCGACCCGGGCGTCGTGCTGGCCGATGCGCGCATGCCCGGAGCAAAGTGGTTTCCGGGCTTGCAGCTCAATTACGCCGAGCATGTATTCCGCAACGCCGACGCATCGCGTCCCGCTCTGCTTGCACGCAGCGAAGACTGCGAGCCGCGCTTCGTCTCGTGGCAGGAGCTGCGCGACACCACGGGCGCATTGGCTGCGACCTTGCGCGAATCGGGCGTGGGGCCCGGCGACCGCGTGGTGTCCTATATGCCCAACCGGCCCGAAACGGTCATGGCCTTTCTGGCCTGCGCCAGCATCGGGGCCATCTGGTCGAGCTGCTCGCCCGAGATGGGCGTGTCCGTCGTGGTCGACCGTTTCCGGCAGATCGAGCCCAAGGTCATGTTCGCGGTGGACAGCTATCGCTACAACGGCAAGGTGCATGAGCGCGGTACGACCGTATCCGAGCTGCTCGAGCAGCTTCCCTCCGTCGAGCGCGTCATCCATGTCGCGGGGCCGGCTTGTACCGGGCAGCCGGCATGGCGCGGCTGCACGTCATGGCAACAGGCGACGGCCCGCAGCGCGCCGCTGGCGTTCACCCGCCTGCCCTTCGATCACCCGCTGTGGATCGTCTATTCGTCGGGCACCACAGGCATCCCCAAGGCCATGGTGCACGGCCACGGCGGCATCGTGCTGACCCACCTCAAAACCATGCAGCTGCAGCACGACGTGCGCGCCGGCGATCGCTTCATGTTCCTGGGCAGCACCGGGTGGATCGTCTGGAACCTGATGGTGGGCGGCCTGCTGTCGGGCGCCACCGTGGTGCTGTACGACGGCAACCCCTCTTATCCCGACACCCGGTCGCTGTGGCGCTTCATCGACGAGCACGCCGTCACGCATTTCGGATGCGGCGCGGCCTTCCTGGTCCAGTGCAAGAAGGACGGCCTGCAGCCCGGCCGGCAGGGGCGCTTCGACGCCTTGCGCGCCATCAACTCCACCGGCTCCCCTCTGCCCCTGGACGCCTATGAATGGGTCTACAACGAGGTCAAGCAAGACTTATGGCTGGCCTCCATCAGCGGCGGCACGGACATCGCGTCGGGCTTCGTGGCCTGTGCGCCGTGCCTGCCCGTGACGGCGGGTGAAATCCAGTGCCGGGAGCTGGGCGTGGCGGCTTACGCCTTCGACGACGGCGGCCGGCCCGTCATCGACGAAGTGGGAGAACTCGTCATCACCCGGCCTATGCCTTCGATGCCGCTTTATTTCTGGAACGATCCGGGCAACGCGCGCTATATCGAGAGCTATTTCGAAAACTTTCCCGGCTGCTGGCGCCATGGCGACTGGATACGCTTCAGCCCGCAAGGCACGGCCGTCATCTACGGCCGCTCCGACACCACCATCAACCGCTACGGCATACGCATGGGCACGGCCGAGATCTATCGCGTGGTCGAAGAGCTGCCCGAGATACGCGACAGCATGGTCGTCGACCTGGAATACCTGGGCCGCCCTTCCTATATGCCGCTGTTCGTGGTGCTGGCGCAAGGGATGGAACTGGACGAGGCGCTGGCCGCCCGCATCAAAGAGCAGATCCGCAGCAAGGCTTCGGCCCGCCACGTGCCCAACGAAGTGCATCAGGTGCCGCAAATACCGCGCAC
>Ga0180220_1001431_pt1 | contig 17715 bp, 12 predicted proteins | sample eDN5th37CBELigBY_FD_151335 | JGI IMG/M metagenome (GOLD analysis project Ga0180220, IMG submission 151335) | Enriched backyard soil microbial communities from Emeryville, California, USA - eDNA 5th pass 37_C BE-Lig BY (version 2) (version 2) | ecosystem: Environmental > Terrestrial > Soil >...
CCCACCTGCTGCGCAGGACCTGGTCCGACCCGCGCTGGGACCGCAAGGCCGGACAGGTCGTCGCCAACGAGCGCGCCACCCTGTATGGCCTGCCGGTCTACACCGGGCGACGCATCCATTTCGGCAAGGTCGATCCGGCCCAGGCGCGCGAAATCTTCATCCGCGACGCGCTGGTGCAGGGCGAAATCGATACGCGCCTGCCCTTCGTCAACCAGAACAGGCAGCTCATCGCCAAGATCGAGAAGCTCGAGCACCAGACCCGGCGGCCCGACATTCTCGTCGACGACGCCTTGATCTTCGCTTTCTACGACAAGCAGATCCCGCCGGACGTCCATCAGGCGGCCACGCTCGAGAAATGGGCGGCGGGGCTCGACAAGGCCGCCCTGGACGCCCTGCGTCTGACGCGTGACGACCTCATGCGCCACGAGGCCGCCGGCGTGACCACCGACGTCTTTCCCAAGAAAGTGTCCTGGCAGGGCGTCGACATGGCCCTGGACTACCACTTCGAGCCCGGCTCGGCACGGGACGGCGTCACCCTGACCGTGCCGCTGTTTGCGCTGAACAAGATAGACCCCATGCGCTGCGAATGGCTGGTTCCGGGCATGCTGAAGGAGAAAGTCCATCTGCTGCTCAAGTCGCTGCCGCAGAAAATGCGGCGCCACTGCGTGCCGCTGCCCGATTACGCGGCCGGCTTCTACGAGCGCTGGTTCGATCGCGCCGGCGACCCGCCCATGGGCCTGGTGGACGCCCTGCGCAGCGATATGTGGGAGCAGGTCAAGGTGCGCCCCGCGCCCGGCGACTTCAAGCTCGAGACGCTGCCGGCGCATTTGTTCATGAACTTCAAGGTGGTGGACGAGCACGGCCGCATGCTGTCCGGCGGCCGCAACCTGGACCAGTTGAAGGCCGAGCACGGCAGCCAGGCGCAGGCTTCTTTCCAGAAAGTCGCGGCGCGTGACGAAAACGTGGGCCAGGTGCTTGCGCACGAGAACCTGGTCGACTGGTCTTTCGGCGAGTTGCCCGAGCTGATGGAAATCCGGCGCAAGGGGCAGTCCTTCATCGGATACCCCGCCTTGATAGATCGCAAGACGCATTGCGACCTCGATGTCTTCGACGACCCGGGTGAGGCGAAGCGGCGTCACAAGGCGGGGCTGCTGCGGCTGTTCAGGCTGGCCCTGCGCGAGCAGGTCAAGTTCCTGGAGAAGAATCTGGACGGCCTGACCCGCATGAGCATGCTGTACATGAGCCTGGGCACCCAGGAAGAACTGCGGGACCAGATCATCGACACCGCGGTCGAACGCGCCTGCCTGACCGAGCCCTGGCCCAACGACCGCGCCGCCTTCGAGGCGCGGGTGGCCGAGGGCCGTACGCGCCTGGGGCTTTTGGCGCAAGAAGTGGCGCGCCTGGCGGCGACCATTCTGGCCGAGTGGTCGGCCTTGCAGAAAAAGCTGCCGCAAGCCAAGGCGCATCCGGCCGCCTACGCCGATCTCGCCGGCCAGGTGTCGGGCCTGATGGGCAAGTGCTTCATCCGCGACACGCCATACTCGCAGTTGTCCCACTTTCCCCGTTACCTCAAGGCCGCTCAGGCGCGCATCGACAAGCTGCGCGCCGACCCGGCGCGCGACCAGCGCCAGATGGCCGAAATGGCGCCGCTGCTGGCGCAATACCAGCGCGCCCGCAGCGCCCTGAAAGGGGCGCCCGATGCCGCCCTGGACGAATTCCGCTGGCTGCTCGAAGAGCTTCGCGTGGCCTTGTTCGCCCAGGAGCTGCGCACCCCCATGCCGGTTTCCGCAAAGCGTCTGCAGAAAGCGTGGGCCGCCATGCAGCGCTGAAGCCCGGACAAGCCTGCCGAGCGACTTGCTCCGGGCTTCCTTAAGTACAATCCCGTTCATGAACTCCGCCATGCCTGATTCTTTCGTCCACTTGCGCGTCCATTCCGAATTTTCGGTGGTGGACGGCATCGTCCGCATTCCCGAACTCGTCAAGAAGGTGGCGGGCTTCGGCCAGCCGGCCGTGGCGCTGACCGACCTGTGCAACCTGTTCGGCCTGATCAAGTTCTACAAGGCGGCCCGCAACGCCGGGGTCAAGCCCATCGCGGGCTGCGATCTGTGGCTCGAGAACGACGAGGATCGCGACAAGCCCCACCGCGTGCTCGTGCTGGTGCGCAGCCACGCTGGCTATCTGAATCTGTGCGAGCTGCTCACGCGCGCCTGGCTCGAGAACCAGCAGGGCAGCCGTGCGGAGGTCAAGCGCGAGTGGCTGATGGGCCTCGAAGGCCTGGTCGTGTTGTCGGGCGCCCGCGCGGGCGACGTCGGACAGGCGCTCGAAGCGGGCAACATCGAACTGGCGCGCCGTCTCGGCCGCCAGTGGGCGGAGGCCTTTCCGGGGGCGTATTACATCGAGCTTCAGCGCGCCGCCAATGGCGACGAGCATTACGTGCAGGCCGCCATGCGCCTGGCCGCCGAGCTGGGCCTGCCCGTGGTGGCCACGCATCCGGTGCAGTTTCTGCATGCCGATGATTTTCGCGCGCACGAGGCGCGGGTTTGCATCGCCCAGGGCGAGCAGCTGGCCAACCCCAAACGCGTGCGCCGGTTCACCAACGACCAGTATCTGCTCGACACCGAAGAGATGCAGCGGCGCTTCGCGGACGTGCCCTCGGCTGTGGCCAACACCGTCGAGATCGCCAAGCGCTGCACGCTCGAGCTGCAGTTGGGCAAACCGCAGCTGCCCGACTTCCCCACGCCAGACGGCGTCACCCTGGACGACTACTTGGTGCAGCTGTCGCACGAGGGTCTGGACGTGCGCATGCGGCAATTGTTTCCGGACGAGGCCGAGCGCAACGAGCGCTATCCGCAATATCGCGAGCGGCTCGAGTGGGAATGCAAGACCATCATCGACATGGGCTTCCCCGGCTACTTCCTGATCGTGGCTGACTTCATCAATTGGGGCAAGCAGAACGGCGTGCCGGTGGGCCCGGGCCGGGGCTCGGGCGCGGGCTCGCTGGTGGCCTATTCGCTGGGCATCACCGACCTGGATCCCATCCGGTACGACTTGCTGTTCGAGCGCTTCCTCAACCCCGAGCGGATTTCCATGCCCGACTTCGATATCGACTTCTGCCAGGACAACCGCGAGCGGGTGATCGAGTACGTCAAGCAGAAGTACGGCAAGGCGGCCGTCAGCCAGATCGCCACCTTCGGCACGCTGGGCGCCAAGGCCGTGGTGCGCGACGTGGGGCGGGTACTGGAAATGCCCTACATGTTGTGCGACGGTCTTTCCAAGCTCATTCCCTTCAATCCGGCCGACCCCTGGAGCCTGGAGCGCACCTTGTCGGACGAGCCGGCCTTCAAGGAACGCTACGACCAGGACGAAGAGGTGCGCGCCCTGGTCGACCTGGCCAAGCCGCTGGAGGGCCTGACGCGCAACATCGGCATGCACGCCGGCGGCGTGCTGATCGCCCCGGGCAAGCTCACCGATTTCTGCCCGCTGTACTGCCAGCCGGGCACCGACACCAGCGCTGTCTCGCAGTTCGACAAGGACGACGTCGAGGCGGCCGGACTGGTCAAGTTCGACTTCCTGGGCCTGCGCAACCTTACCATTCTGGACTGGGCCGTGCGCTATGTGCGCCAGTTCAACGAAGACAAGCGCGACTTCGACATCATGTCGCTGCCGCTGGACGACCTGGGCACTTATCAGCTGCTCAGCGAGGGCAACACCACCGCGGTCTTCCAGCTTGAGTCGCGCGGCATGAAAGAGCTGCTGCGCAATCTGCGCCCCAGCACCTTCGAAGACGTGATCGCCATGCTGGCCCTGTATCGTCCGGGGCCGCTCGAATCGGGCATGGTGGTCGACTTTGTCAACCGCAAGCACGGCCGCGCCGAGGTCGACTACTTCCATACAGACCTGGAACCCGTCCTGCGCAGCACCTACGGCGTCATCGTCTATCAAGAGCAGGTGATGCTGATCTCGCAGATCATCGGCGGCTATACGCTGGGCGGCGCCGACATGCTGCGCCGGGCCATGGGCAAGAAAAAGCCCGAAGAAATGGCCAAGCACCGCGCCATCTTCGAAAAGGGCGCGGTCGAAAAAGGCTATGACGCCGACCTGGCCGTGAAGCTGTTCGACCTGATGGAGAAGTTCGCCGGCTACGGTTTCAACAAGAGCCACTCGGCGGCCTACGCGCTCATCGCCTACCAGACCGCCTGGCTCAAGGTGTACCACCCGGCCGAGTTCCTGGCCGCGACCCTGTCCTCCGACATGGACGACACCGACAAGGTGCAGATCTTCTGGAAGGACGCATTGGCCAATGGGGTCGAGGTGCTGCCCCCCGACGTCAATCACTCCAACTACCGCTTCGAGCCCGTGGCCGACCGGCATACCCAGGAAGGGCGCCCGCCGCGCACCATGCGCTACGGCCTGGGCGCCGTGAAAGGCACGGGGCAGTCGGCGGTCGAGGAAATCATCCGCGCCCGCCGGGAAGGCGGCCCCTACACCAGCCTGTTCGACTTCTGCCGCCGCATCGACCGCCACACGGTCAACCGGCGCACCATCGAGGCCCTGATCCGGGCCGGCGCCTTCGACGCCATCGACGAGAATCGCGCCGCGCTGCTGGCCACGCTGGGCAATGCCATCGAGGCGGCCGAGCAGGCCGAGCGCAGCGCCAATCAGGTCTCGCTGTTCGACGACGACAGCAACGACATCGTCGAGGGCGAGCTGGCCAAGGTGGCGCCTTGGGACCTGCAAACCAAGCTGACCGAAGAAAAGGCGGCGCTGGGATTTTTCTTCAGCGCGCATCTGTTCGATGCCTGGCGCGACGAAGTGCGCCGCTTCGCGCCCAAGCCCCTGGCCCGCCTGGAACCGGCCCGCGGCCTGCAGTGGTTCGCCGGCGTCCTGGCCTCGGTGCGCCCGCGCATGACGCGGCGGGGCAAGATGCTTTATGCGGTGCTCGACGACGGCTCGGCCCAGGTCGAGGTGGCGGTGTTCAACGAGCTTTACGAGCAGCATCGCAACCGCCTCAAAGAAGACCGCCTCGTCATCATCCACGGCAAGGTCAGCAACGACGACTATTCCGGCGGCTTGCGCGTGTCGGCCGAAGACATCTACGACCTGCAGCTGGCCCGCGAGGCGCGCGCCCGCGCTTTGCGCATCACCCTCAACGGCAATGCCGACGTGCAGCGCCTGCGGCAGGTGCTGGACCCGTTCCGCGCCGCCGACCAGGAGCAGGCGTCGGGCGTGCAGGTCGAAGTCTGCCTCGAGCGCGACGACTATCAGTGCGTGCTGCGCCTGGGCGAAGACTGGCGGGTGCGCATGGCCGACGACATGTTCGAGAAGCTGCATGGCTGGGTGTCCGCCGACAGCGTGGAGATCGCCTATCAATGAAGCCCTTGCGCATCGTCCACTCCGAGGCGGCGACCAGCTTCGGCGGCCAGGAGCAATACATCTACCAGATGATGACGGCCATGCGCGAGCGCGGCCACCATATGGAGGCCATCTGCCAGCCGCACGCCGTTCTGGCCCAGCGCCTGCGCGATGACGGCTTCACCGTGCACACCTTGCTGATGGACGGACCGGCCAACTTCGTGAAGGGCGTGGCGCGGCTGCGCAAAGTGTTGCGCCAAGGCCGCTTCGACGTGCTCAATACGCATAGCCGGCGCGACACCATACTGGCCGGCACGGCCGGCCGCCTGGCGGGCACTCCGCTCATCGTCCGCACGCGCCACCTGGCCAAGCGGGTGGGGTCGCTGCTGTCGTATACCGTCATTCCGCACCGCGTCACCACCGCCAGCAACTTCGTGCGCAACCATCTCATCGAGCGGGGCGTGCCGCCCGACCATGTGGCCACGGTCTATCCCGTGGTGAACCTGGTCAAGTGGGACCAGCCCTCTACGCTTCGCGATGAGCTCAAGCTGGCGCAGAACGACATCGTCGTGGGCTGCGTGGCCGTCATGCGGGCCAAAAAAGGCCATCGCGCGCTGATCGATGCCATGGAGCCCTTGATCCGAAGCCGGCCCAACCTGCACCTGGTGTTCGTGGGAGGCGGTTCGCCCGTCTTCGAGGAGGTCCAGGCCCACATTGCCGAAAAAGGCCTGGGCAAGCGCATCCATCTGCTGGGACGGCGCAGCGATGTTCCCAATCTGTTGGCGGGGTTCGACCTCTTTGCCCTGGCCACCGAGCAGGAGGCCTCGGGCACGGTATTCGTCGAAGCGGCCGCCGCGGGCCTGGCGGTGGTGGGCACGGACGTCGACGGTGTGCCCGAAATGATGGAAAATGGGACGACCGGCCTGCTGGTTCCGCTGCACGATCAAAAGGCCCTCACCGAGGCGTTGCGCACCCTCATCGAAGACCCGGGGCTGCGGCGCCGCATGGGCAGCGCGGGGCAGCGCCGCGTGCTGGACGAGGGCCGGTTCACGCCCCAGGCCATGGTGCAACGTGTCGAGTCCTGCTACGAGCGCTGGTTGAGCGAACGAAAATGAAAAAAGCCCATACGGTTCCCGTCCTGATGTACCACCACGTGTCGCCTTCCGACGGCGCCATCACCGTCTCGCCCAAGCATTTCGAAGACCAGCTGGCCTGGCTCTCCCGCCACGGCTACGGCTCGCTCACCACCGACGAGTTCGCCGCCCACCTGGCCGGCGAACCGGTGCCGGACAAATCCATACTCATCACTTTCGATGACGGCTATCTGGACAACTGGGTCCACGCCTTTCCGCTGCTCAAGAAGTATGGATACAAGGCGGTGATCTTTGTCGTTACCTCGTGGGTCAAGGACGGCCCCCTGCGCCCCATAGCGGGGCAGGGGCAGCCTCTGCCCGACACGCCGAGCCATGCCGAATGCGAGCGGCGCATCGCGCAGGGCGATTCCGACAGCGTGATCCTGCGCTGGAGCGAGATCAAGGCCATGCAGGAAAGCGGGCTGATCGAGTTTCACAGCCATACCCACACCCATACCCGCTGGGACAAAAGCGAACGCGCCCACGAAAAGAACGCGCTCATGGCGCAAGAGCTCCAGCAATCGCGCCAGGCGCTGCTCGAGAACCTGGGTTCGGTCTCCGAGCACTTCTGCTGGCCCCAGGGCTATTTCGACGCCGACTACGTGCGCACGGCCCAGCAGGCCGGCTTCAAGTATCTGTACACCACGCACGCCTTCGGCCAGAACCGGGCGGGCTCGGACCCGGCCCACATCCATCGCTTCGCCGTGCGCAACACCACGGGCGATTCAGTGGGGCGGCGCATCCAGGTGGCCGCGCACCCGGTCATCGCGCCGGTGTTCAACCGGTTCAAGCTCTGGAAGCGCGCACGCAGGCAAAGGGCATGACGCTCTCGGTCATCATCATCACCAAGAACGAAGAAGCGCACATCGGCGCGTGCCTCGATTCGGTGGCGTTTGCCGACGAGATCATCGTGGTCGATTCGGGCAGCGGCGACCGCACCTGTGCCATCGCCCGGGAGAAGGGCGCGCGCGTGGTCGAGACGACCGATTGGCCGGGTTTCGGCCCGCAAAAAAACCGTGCGCTCGACCTGGCCACACAGGATTGGGTGCTGTCCGTGGACGCCGACGAGCGGGTCACGCCCGAGCTGGCGCAGGCCATCGCTCAGGCCATCCGGCAGCCCGCGGCGCAGGCCTACCAGATCGCCCGCCTGTCCAATTTCTGCGGCCGATGGATCCGCCATAGCGGCTGGTGGCCCGACCATGTCCTGAGGCTGTTCAAGCGGGGCACGGCCCGCTTCACCGACGCGGCCGTCCACGAACGTGTGCAGGCCCACGGGCCGGTCGCCACGCTCGACGCTCATTTCCTGCATTATCCCTATGCCGACATGGACGCCCTCATCGCCAAGGTCAACCGCTATTCCACCGACGCGGCGCGCATGATGCACGCAAAAGGGCGCCGCAGTTCGGTACCGGGCGCGGTGGGCCATGCAATCTGGACCTTCATCCGCATTTACCTGATACGCAGGGGCTTTCTCGACGGCCGCGAGGGCTTCATTCTGGCGGCGACCGCATCGGCGGGCAGCTTCTTCCGCTACGCCAAGCTGTATTTTCTGGGCAGGGGCGAATGAAGGGTGCCGACATGATTCCCATCCTCATGTATCACCAGATCGGCCAGCCGTCGCCGCGCGGCACGCCCTACAGGGGCCTGACCGTGCATCCGGCCAGCTTCCGGCGCCAGATGGCGTGGATGCGCCGGCTGGGCTACCGCGGCCTGTCCATGCGCGACCTCATGCCTTATCTGCAAGGGCACAGGCAGGGCAAGGTATTCGGCATTACCTTCGACGACGGCTATGTCAATGTGCTGGCCAATGCCTTGCCCATATTGCGCGACATGGGTTTCACCTCCACCAATTATTTCCTTGCCCATCGCTTTGGCGGCAGCAACGAGTGGGACCGTGCGAACGGCGTCCCGCCCGCGCCCCTGATGTCGCTTGAGCAGGCGCGCGAGTGGGTGGCGGGCGGCCAGGAAGCGGGCTCGCATACCCTCGACCATCCGGATCTGCCCGAACTTCCAGAGGCCGCGGCCTTCGAACAGATCCACCGGTCGCGTCACGAGCTGCAAGAAGCCCTGGGCGCCGAGGTGACGGCGTTTTGCTATCCCTATGGCCACGAAACCCCCGCTCTGCGCGACATGGTGAGGCAGGCCGGCTACCTCAACGCCACCACCACCGGCGGCGGGCTGGCGGGGCCCGCGGACGACCTCTTCGGCCTGCCCCGGGTCACTGTCGCGCGCTCCACCCACATCGTGCGTTTCCTGCAGAAATGCCTGACCCGCCTCGAGGAAAAAAGACGACATGCCTGAGCGCCGCCTTCGGATCGCCTTCGTCGTGGACCGTTTCGGCAGCCGTTTCGGCGGCGCCGAAGCCTATGGCGTGGAGTTGATGCGCGAGCTCTCGTCGCGGCACGAGGTGACTGTTTTCGCCCGCGAATACGACGATGCCTGCGACCTGCGCCTGCCTTATGTCTCGCTGCGCAGCTGGAAGCACTGGCCCAGCTGGATGCGCGTGCTACTGTTCGCGGTGCGGGCGCGCCGGCGCACGCGCAGCGGCTACGACATCGTGCATTCGCACATGAACGGCTGGTGCGGCCATATCGAGGTGGTCCATGTCACGCCGGTGCGCTACAACTGGCGCGTGCGGCCGCTGCCCTGGCTGAAGCGCGCACTATCCCGCGTCAGCCTTCGGGTCCAGACCTACCTGCAGCTCGAAGCGCGCCGCGTCTCGCCCCGGGCCGGCCACCGTACCGTCGCGGTATCGGGCCTGATTGCCGAGCAGCTGCGGCAGGCTTACGCCGATCTGCCGTCGGTGCCCATCATTCCCCCCGGCGTGATGCCGGCTTCCGAGGGCGACGCGGCAAGGCGGGCAGCCACCCGCCAGGCGCTGGGCTATGCCGAGAATGATCTCGTCTGTCTGCTGGTGGCGCGCAATCCCTTGCGCAAGGGCCTGCCTGCCGCGCTCGAGGCGCTGGACCAACTGCCTCAGGACGTCAAGCTTCTGGTCGTCGGCGGCAATGCGGCCGTGCGCGAGCATGTGGCTCGGCGCAATGCGGACGACCTAGTGTCCAGGGTGCGCCTGCTGGGCGAGACGCCCCACGTGGCGCAATACTACGAAGCGGCCGACGTCTACGTGCATCCCACCTTGAACGACAGCTTCGGCATGGCTCCGCTCGAAGCCATGTCGTTCGGGCTGCCGGTGGTGCTGAGCCCGGCGCCGTGGTGCGGCTTCGCGCAATACCTGGCGCAGGGGGACGAGGCGCTCATCCTGAACCATCCCGAAGATGCCGGACAGCTTGCCGCCGGCATCCGGCGCTTGATGGACGAGCCGGCATTGCGCCGGCGCCTGCGCGAAGGCGGGGCGCGCGTCGTGGCGCGCCACAGCTGGCCCCGCGTGGCGCAGCAGTACGAAGCGTTGTACCGCGACGTGCTGGCCGAGACCGCTTCGTCCACGAACGGCTGACCCATCTGTCATTTCGCATGAAAATCCTCATTACCGACATACACCATGGCAACGGCGGGGGCCACGTCACTTATGTTCTCAGCCTGCTGCGAGGGCTTAGAGGGCATTGCGACCTGACGCTGGCCTCGCCTGCCACCGGCCGCCTGTTCCAGCAGGCGCAGGCCATGGAGGGAATCCGGGTCCTGCCGGGGCTTTACACTTCGCGGCCGCTGACCCTCGTCAAGGAGGTGCTGCGCCTGAGGCGCTTCCTGGCGCGCGAGCGCTTCGACGTGGTGCACGTCAACGGCGGCGCGGACCATCGCCACGTGATGCTGGCGCGCCTGGGATTGCGGCATCGTCCCGCCATCGTGTGGACCAAGCACAACACCAACAAGGTGGACAGTGTCGGCAATCGCCTGCGCGCCCGATTGGGCACCGATCTTGCGATCGGCGTCAGCGAATACGTGGCGGCGCAACTGCGCGCCTCGGCCTACGGCCGATGTCCCGTCCATGCCGTGCATCATGGTGTGGATGCTGTGTTCTTCGCACCGCCCGACGCGGGCGAGCGCCAGGCATATCGCGGGTCATTGTTCGGCGCGCTACCGGACGACGCCGTGGTCTTCGGCAGTACCGGAGGCACCGACCTGGAAAAAGGCTGGATGCTGCTGGCCCGGGCCGTCGCGGCGCTGCCCGCGCCGCAGCGCCGGCGAGTGCGCATGGTGGTCGCCGGCGATCCTCCTTCGGCATCCACCCTGGCCGAGCTTGCCCGGCTCGGACTGGATGCCGCCCAAATAGTCTTCCCGGGGCTCGTGAAGGACGTGCGGCCGGTCCTGGGCGCCTGCGACGTGGGGTTCGTGCTGTCGTACAAAGAGGCGGCCTCCTATGCCCTTTACGAAGCCATGGCCATGGGCTTGCCCGGCCTGGTGTCCGACGCGGGCGGACTGCCTGAAGGGGTGCGCGAAGGCGCCGAAGGATGGATCGTGCCGGCGGGAGACCTGACGGCGCTGACACAACGCCTCGAGTCGATTCTGCACGAGGACAAGACGACACTTGCCCGCATGGGGGCGTCAGCCAGGGCAAGAATCGAAGCGGCCTTTTCCGTGCCCGTCTTTTTGCGGCGCATGGAGGAAATCTATCGCGAGGCGCGCAGCAGGGTGGCCGTTGGCGGAGACGGCCGGCGGTAGGTTGCAAGGAGGCGGGTCCGCAAAGCCGCCGGGGTGCATCCGAAAGGGGGCTGCCGCCCAGGGCTCAGGGCCGGGTTTCCTGCTCCAGTCGCGTCAGCCAGCGCATGGCGTGTTCGCGCCCCGGTCCGCACATGGCCCGGCTCGGCTGCAGCGAGGCGCACACCGCGGGTCGCTCGGGCCGTCCGAACAGCATGCAGCGTTCGCTATCGTCCAGCTGTACGCAGCGCATTCCGGCGGGCTTTCCGAAAGGCATGCCCGGAATCGCGCTGGAAATGGACGGCGCGGTGCAGCATGCTCCGCAGCCTTCGCGGCACGAGGCGGCGGCTTCGTTCAAATCCAGCCCCGCAGCCAATAGACGAGCAGGCCGGCGTACTCCTTGATGATGGAGCGGGCTGCGAAAAAAGTGCGTTCGTCCGGCAGCCAGAAGGAAAAATCCGGATCGTTCGGCACCACGATCTGGGGCGCCGAAGGCGCGGCGATGGGGGTCAGGCCCTGTTTGCTGAAGACCGCCATGGCGCGCGGCATATGAAGGGCGGACGTCACCAGCAGCACGCGTGAAATATTGCGCTCTTTGAGGATGGGGGCCGAATACAGCGCGTTCTCATAGGTGGTGAAGCTCTTTTTTTCAAGCAGCAGCGCTTCGGACGGAACGCCGTCCCTGCGCAGGGCGCTGGCCATGAATTCGGCCTCGCTCTGGGAGCCCTCCAGCGCGGCGCCCGACAGCAGGATCAAGGGCGCGCGTTCGGCCTTGTACAGGATGGCCGCCGAGTCGGTCCGCGTCAGCGCTTTCTCGCGGTCGTAGGGCTGGAACCAGTTGAGGCGTCCCCCCGCCGTGTTGCCGCCCAGCACGACGATGGCCTGGGCCGCCGGCAGCTCGGAAGGGGGCGTATAGGGGTAAAGCTGCTCGAGCCTGCCCCCGGCCCACAGTGTGGAGGCCGGCAGCGACCAGAAAAGCCCCCATGCCACGCTGAGCGCGATCAGTGCGGCCGCGATGCGCCGCCGTCCCAGCATAAGCAGGACGACGGCGATGACGAGCAGCGTCACACACAAATTCAGCGGGATGATGAGGTTGGCGAAAAAGCTCGAAAAAGACATGCTTTACAGGACGGATTCTGTTGTGAGCCGGGTCGCGCAATCCAGCACTTCGGGCAGCCCGGGCCATCGATTGAGCGAACCCAGGCAGGTGGCGTGCGGAGACCATGGCCCCGTGCGCTGCGTGTCGGTGACGCCGAAAAGGGTGAGCTGGCGCGCATTGGCGGCGGCCGCCAGATGCGAGACGCCCGAGTCGTTGCATATCACCAGGGCCGACAGCCGGGTCAGTGTAGCAAAAGCGCCCAGCCCCAAGGGCGGCAGGCAAAGCGCGGTGGGGGCGGCCTGCAGCGCCGCCTCGCGTTCGGATGCGGGCGGGCACATGGCGACGACGTGGCCTTGCTGCTGGAGTTCGCGGGCCAGCGCGTCGAAATGCGGCCAGACTTTGACGCGTCCCCGATGCAGGCCCGTCGCCGTGGGCGCGATCAGAATGAATCCGCCCGGAGTCAGGCCGGCCGCCCTGATGGTTTCCTGCGCCTGCTCTTCGTGCTGCGCGGTGGTTTCCAGCCCCAATGTGGTGGGCAGGGTAGCGGGCAGCACGGGCAGTTTCCAGCGCTCGAGCGCCTGGCTGGCAAGCTGGAACCACGATTGGGCGGCATGCGTGCCCGGGCCCGGCTTGGAAATGGGCCAGCGTAGCAGCAGGCTGCGACCGTCGTCGCGATATCCCGCGCCAGGAATGCCGGCGAACTTGAATACCAGCGCGCTGGACAGTGAGTCGGGCAGGATCAGCCCGCGCGCATGCGTATGGCGGGCCTTCTTGCGGAAACTGGCCACGCGGGCCCGGTCCTCGCGCCAGCGCCCGCTCATTTCAATGAAGCCAGCCAGCTGGAACGCCGCGAGCAGGTCTCTGGCCCAGGGGCGCGCGCACACCACCACAGGCACCTTCGTGTTCAGCAGAGCGTGCAGGCAGGGCAGGCTCATGCATACATCGCCTATCCAGTTGGGCAGGCGCACGTAGAGGGCGGAATAATTGGGCATGGAGCGGGCAGTCAATGGGATTGGCGTCTATTATTAACCGTTTTTCAAGAACGTTAAAATGATACGTTCTTTGGTTTACCCATACAGAAGCGAGTCAGTCATTGAGTTCAGTCCCTTCCAGCCAGCCCTCGCATGCGGCGCCCGTGCGTTTCGAGATGTGGCGACGTATCTATTCCCGTCTGGGTCCCTACTGGAAGGCCGCCGTCGTCGCCACCTTGCTGATGAGCGTCAGCGCCGCCACGCAGCCGGGCCTGGCCGTGATCATGAAGCCTTTGCTCGACGAGGGCTTCACGGGGGCCAAGCCCTATTACATCTGGGCCATTCCTTTGGCCGTCATCGGTTTGATGCTGGTGCGCGGCCTGTGCACTTTCGCCAGCAACTATGTATTGGCGTGGGTTGCCAACAACATGCTGCTGGGCATTCGGCGCGAGATGTTCGAGCGTCTGCTGGGCCTGCCCGATGCCGAGTTCAAGCGCGGCGACACCGGCAGATTGCTGAACCGCTTCACCATCGACGCCAACAACGTCACCAGCCTGGCGACTGAAGTCATCACCGTCATCATCCGGGAAACCATGATCGTGGTGGCGCTGCTTGCGGTGCTGCTTTACATGTCCTGGCAATTGACGCTGATCGTGCTGGTCATGCTGCCGCTGTCGGTGCATGTATCGCGCATCTTCATCAAGCGCCTGCGCCGCATCAACCGCGACACCATCAACATGAATGCCGAGCTGACCCGGGTGGTGGGCGAGGCCATCGACGGTCAGCGCGTCATCAAGCTGTTCGACGGCTACGAGCGCGAGTCGAGCCGCTTCCAGTACGTCAACGGCCGCCTGCGGCGCTTCGCGATGCGGGCGGTTTCAGCCGATGCGGCCATGTCTCCGATCACCCAGTTCTTCGTGGGCCTGTCGGTGTCGGCGGTGATTGCGGTGGCCTTGTACCAGGCCAATACCGAAGGCCTGACGGTGGGCAGCTTTGCCGCCTTCATGGCCGCGCTGGGGCAGATCTTCGATCCGCTCAAGCGGCTGACCAACATCGCTGGGGCCATGCAGCGCATGCTGGTGTCGGCCGAGAGCGTTTTCGCGCTGATCGACTACGATCCCGAAGAAGACCGCGGCACGCATCGCTTCACCGGCCAGGCTCAGGGCCGGGTTGAATTCCGCAACATCGTCCACCGCTTTGCCGACGCTCAGGCGGATACGATTTCCGACGTGTCCTTCGTTGCCGAGCCGGGCCAGACGGTGGCCTTGGTGGGGCGCTCGGGCAGCGGCAAGACCACGCTGGTCAACATGCTGCCGCGCTTCGTCATGCCTACCAGCGGGCAGGTCCTGCTCGACGGCGTGCCCGTCGAGCAATGCACCCTGCGCAGCTTGCGCGCGCAATTGTCCCTGGTCAGCCAGGATGTCGTGCTTTTCGACGGCACAGTGGCCGAGAACGTAGGATATGGTTCCTTGCACGAGGCCAGCCGCGACGAGGTTCGCGCGGCGCTCGAAGCCGCCAACCTGGCCGAGTTCGTCGACAGCCTTCCCGAAGGCATGGACACGCAGGTGGGAGAAAACGCCAATACCCTGTCGGGCGGCCAACGCCAGCGCCTGGCGATTGCGCGGGCGCTCATCAAGAACGCGCCCGTCCTGATCCTGGACGAGGCCACCTCGGCTCTGGACAGCGAATCCGAGCATCAGGTGCAGTCTTCGCTCGAGCGCCTGATGTCCGGACGCACCACGCTGGTCATTGCGCACCGGCTGTCCACGGTGCAGAAGGCGGACAAGATACTCGTGCTGGACGGCGGGCGCATCGTCGAACAAGGCCGCCATGACGAATTGCTTTCCCAAGGCGGCCTGTACGCTTCTTTGTATCGCATGCAGTTCCGGGACGCGACCTGAGGCGATGCCGCCGATACAATCATTCCTCGAACAGCCACAGTCACCAGAACACAGCAAGGAATCTCGCGCCATGAAGAAAGCCTCCCTGTCGATTGCCACGGCATTGCTGCTGGCTGGATGCGCCGGCCCGAACCAGGGCATCGGCCTTTACCAGCTTGAGACCGCGCCGTACATGCGCGAAGACCGCAAGCTGCCCATGGATTTCGTCCAGATCCAGCGAGCCGTGTTCAAGCAGCAGGCCCGCTGCGGCTCGACCCTGCAGTTCAAGGTCGACGAGCAGCATCCCAGCTATGCGCGCGTCACCCAGCCCCTGGTCGAGGGCGCCGGGCCCGAAGACTGGGACAAGCAGCTGGTGCTGGGCCTGACCCTGCTGCAGAATTCATCGGCCAAGATATTGGGCGTCACCTTGCGCGAGGGCGACGAGCCGTCCACGCGGGCGCGGCTCTACAGCTATTACGCGCCCGGCAAAGAGCGGGTCAGGGCGATCTACAACGCCCTGTTGCATCCCGACCTGTGCCCGGGCGAGACGCCGCCCGAGAAGCCGGAAGAAAAAGAGGGTTCCCGCGACCGCTGACGCTGTCAGGACGGTGGGGTGTCGGTTCAAGCTCTTTAGCGTTTGAGCGGGGTATGAACGCCTGAGGTCCAGGCTGCGTCGTCACCCGTGGCTCAGATCAGCACAATATCGTATTGCTCTTGCGAGTAAGAGCCCTCCAGCTCCAGCGAAACCGGCTTGCCGACAAAGTCTCCCAGCATGGCCAGGTGGGCGCTTTCTTCTTCGAGAAAAAGGTCGATGACGGCCTGCGAGGCCAGGATGCGGAATTCCTTGGGATTGAACTGGCGCGATTCGCGCAGGATTTCGCGCAGAATCTCGTAGCACACGGTTCGAGCCGTTTTGACCACGCCGCGCGAGTCGCAGGTGGGGCAGACTTCGCACAATTGGTGCGCCAGCGAATCGCGGGTTCGCTTGCGGGTCATCTCCACCAGGCCCAGCTGGCTGAACCCGCTGACCGTCATGCGCGTGCGGTCCTTGCGCAAGGCCTTGTTCAGCTCGCTCAGCACAGCCTCGCGATGCTCGGCGTCATCCATGTCGATGAAGTCCAGGATGATGATGCCGCCCAGATTGCGCAGCCGCAGCTGGCGGGCCAGGGCCACGGCGGCTTCCAGGTTGGTCTTGAATATGGTGTCGTCGAAGTTGCGCCCGCCGACGTAGCCCCCGGTGTTCACGTCCACCGTCGTCAAGGCTTCGGTCTGGTCGATGATGAGATAGCCGCCTGACTTCAGCTCTACCCGGCGCGACAGGGCGCGGGCGATTTCCTCGTCGACGTTGGCGGTGTCGAACAAAGGCCTTTCGCCGCTGTAGTGCTTGATGCGGTCCACCACCGAGGGGGTATAGGTGCCGGCCCATTCCACGAGCTTTTGAGCGGTGCTGCGTGAGTCGACGAAAATGGTGCCTGTTTCAGGGCCCACCATGTCACGCAGTACGCGCTGGGCCAGGGTGAGGTCGCTGTGCAGCAGGGCCGGGGGCGGCTGCGTCTTGGCCTTGCCCTGGATGCTGCTCCAGAGTATGCGCAGATAAGAGATGTCGGCCTCCAGCTCCTGGTCGGTCGCGCCTTCGGCCTGGGTGCGCACGATGAAGCCGCCGTTCTCTTCGGCCGGGCGCAGGCGCTGCACCCGCTCGCGCAGGGAAATGCGGTCTTCTTCGGAGTCTATCTTCTGGGAAATGCCTATATGGGGATCGTGGGGCAGATAGACCAGCATGCGCCCGGCAATGCTGATCTGCGTGGAAAGCCGGGCCCCTTTGGTGCCCAAGGGGTCCTTGATCACCTGGACCATCAGCGGCTGGCCCTCGAAAAGCAGCTTTTCAATCGGGGTGTGCGCCATGCCGGCGGCTCGCTCGCTGCGATTCTGGCGCAGGTCGGCCACATGGATGAAGGCGGCGCGCTCCAGACCGATGTCGACGAAGGCGCTTTGCATGCCCGGCAGCACCCGAACCACTTTGCCCAGATACAGATTGCCCACGTGGCCCCGCTGTATGCTGCGCTCGACGTGCAGTTCCTGCACCGCGCCCTGTTCGACGATGGCGACGCGTGTTTCAAAAGGCGTTACATTGATGAGTATGTCTTCGGTCATGTCTGTTCTCTATGGGCGCTGTCGGCCAATAGCACTGTAAAAGCCGACCCCTGCAAGATACAACAAAAAGCCGGCCATAAAGGGCGTCCATAAAGAGATCGTCGGAGCGAAAAAAATATTTCATTGCGATGAAAAAAATATTTCCTGCGACCGATCAAGGGGTTAAGGGCGGCGGGGGCGGTTTTGGGGTGGGCAGGCGGGTGGAAGGGGCGGTTTTGCAGTTGCACGGGCTAAAAATGCTTGCTATAGTTACGTTCTTTCGCAGCCACCTGCATCAGGGTTAACCCCAAGGGGTAGTTTGATTCAGGAACGTGATTCAGGAAAGTGATTTTCGGGCCGCGACGCCGCAAGGCGGTTTTAAAAGCGGGGTGTGTTGTTGGCGCCTTGGGTTTTAAAGCCGGCGAGAGCGGGGGCAGGGCAGGTTGGTGAAGACGGTAGCGGTGCTAGACCAGAAGGTCCCACACAAAACCGGTTCACTTGACAAGCTAAAAAAACTGCTTCATAATCTCGTTTCTTTGCAGTAACGCAGTACTTGC
>Ga0180220_1001434_pt1 | contig 17696 bp, 15 predicted proteins | sample eDN5th37CBELigBY_FD_151335 | JGI IMG/M metagenome (GOLD analysis project Ga0180220, IMG submission 151335) | Enriched backyard soil microbial communities from Emeryville, California, USA - eDNA 5th pass 37_C BE-Lig BY (version 2) (version 2) | ecosystem: Environmental > Terrestrial > Soil >...
TTCGGATCAAAGCATGAAGCCGCGACGCCGCGTCGACGGTCGTTCGGCGCAGCTCGGGCGTGAACTCGACCCGGACCTTGCGGCGGGTCTTGCCGTAAAAGATCTCGCCGAAGGGAATGGGTCGGCCGTGCATTTCCTCAAGGCAAAGGGCCTGGGCGCAAAGTTGAACACGGTCGCAGTCGTTCCTCTTGGGCCGCCCTCGCTTGTACTCGACGGGGACGATTTGGCCGCCGACGCCGCGCTCGTAGCGCGCGACGTCGGCGATCCCGAAGAGACCAAGCTTCAGACTTCGAACCGGCAACGACCGCGCCGCGCGATCGCCCCCGCGCGACTCCGATTTCCCCGAATCGGCCCGTTTATGCAAGATCCTCCCCTCGGCCGTGAGCCGATTTTCAACCCAAAGCCGCTCGACGTGGATCAAGGCGCACTGACGCTCGCAAAATATCAAATGCTGAAGCGCCGAAATGGGGAGGAGGTCGTCTTCGGAGAACGGCATCACGAAGCCTCCGTCAATCACAGCTTTTCGAATCCGGCGGGATCACCCGTAAGATCGATTAACTCAACGCCGCGGGGAACTCGCTCGGCGTTCACTTCGACTTGGTAGTGACCAAACCGTCGGGGTTCCGAGAGACCGTCCGCCCGCATGGCCTCCTCGTCGTGCTTAATCTTCACGACTTCCTCCAACAGGACGTGGGCGGGGGCGCAACCGAGCGCGGCCTGGCGAGCGCGGTTGTCGGCATTGCCGTCGTCTGTGCCCACATGTTTGAAGACGAAAACCCGACGCATCGTCATAACCCCCTTACTCGCCGATCGATCGTGCTCATACATGTTGAGGAGGGCTTCGAAGAGCAGCTTCAGGTCGTCTCGCGAGAAACCGGTTTGTGCGGCCAGATGGGCGCTGATGAAACCCTTGCCGACGTACAGCCCATAGGGGATCATCGTTTTGCGACCAATCGTGCGGAGTTCGTCCTCCGGTTGCTCGGCCTCCCATTTCTCGTAGTCGGCCACGGTTTTGAGAGTTCCCTTGGCGTCATCCGCGACGGCCATTCGGGTGATCGCCAGGTCGAGCGAAAGAACCGGATCAATGGACCTTGCAAAGGCAACCTGGACCGGTCCGCGCACCTGGCCGGCGTTCGGACCCGTGGACATGACGGCGCCGAAGGCTCGAACGTCGAAGAAGTTCTCGCACATCCACCGCCGCGCCGCGCCCACATCCGCCTTGTTCGCCTTGGCCTTGCCATCCTCCTTGCCCGTCTTGGCCTTGGTCGCGCCTCCACGCTTTTTGGAAGCCTCGGAGTCATCCCGGGATTCATTGGGGGCCGGGGCAGGAGAGCCATTCGCCGTCGCCTCGTGAGCTCTGGCGATCTTGGTGTTGAGGTTGGTGGAGTGCTCGATGAAGATCGCGTTCGGCATCTCGTTGCCTCGAGCAATCTGCACGTAGTTGCGCAGTCGACGTTTAATCGCCACGTCGGAGACGAGTCCCCGCATGTCTTGAGGGTCGATGCGCGGCATGTTCCCGGCGTCGGGATCACCGTTGGGGTTCCCGTTCTCGCAGTCGAACAGGAACAGGAATTCATAACGGTTGGAGATCGGATTGGACACGGCTTGAACACCTCACGGGCTAAAGTAAATCATGGCAACCAGTTCAATCTTGTTTGGCGGATTCCGCCTCGTCGGTCTTCTCGCGTCGCGCTTTCTGGTGGTAAAAACCAAGCGCGAAAAGCGATTGCTCCTCAAGCGAGAGTACGCGAGGAGGCGAGTTCGCAAGGCTCGCCCATGCATCGGTCAGTCGCTGATCGTGCCATTGGCGCAAAGCCGGCGACTTGATTTGCGGCAGATGGGCCTTATTGGCGAGTTGGACGAGCCTGCCCAAAACCAATGCGGGGGTAGTGCTCGCCGCACCGTAGTAACGTTGAACGATGCCCACATCCACCGTAGGGTTGGCGGCGCGTTGAATATCGCCGAGGATGGCTAGGATGCGACCGGCGACATAGGCGGAATTGGAGCAGTGTTCGTCGAGTTCTGGTCTCATGGCGATGCCCTTGGTTCGAATGCAGTAGGATCGAAGCAGGCCGTAACGAGCGTGGCTAGGTGGGGTGTCCTTGACGATGTCGATGCGCAGGCGATTAATCGCCATCACCGCAACCTGGGACGGAATGAGGGTGGACGTTCCTCCGATCGCACACCGCCACAGAGCGGTCTCGATGGAACTTGGGATGTCCTTGAGATCTCGAGCAAGACACCCAAGAACCGCGAGGAACTTGGGATCCCTCGCGAACGTTTTTCCATTTCGACTGATAATGCGCAAATCCTCAAACCACTCATCCACCGCCTTTGCCAACTGCTCGAACCGGCCTTCCATCCAGTCTCGGACGACGACGCGTCCCGAATTGGCCGACAGGGTAAGGGCGTGGTAGCGGTAACTCAGAAGGTTCTCGCGGCCGGCGTCTCGGATCGCTCGCACCAAAGAGCGAGCGAGGGACTCGGCCTGGGAGCGCTCAGCCTGGCCTTCAGCCGTGACCTCACGGACATCGGGTGATCCCTCGTCCTCGCCCTCATCTTCGTCATCCTCGTCGGGTTCGAGTCCCGCGTTTTTGGCGCGTAGGAATGGATCAAGTTTGGGAGGAACTTGGCCGTTGTACCAATAGGCGACCTTCGCGCCCGCCAGGCGTTCCGCATTATTGCGCAGAAGGTCATCGAGGGACGCAACATAGACGGCCGCCATATCCTCGCTCATCGCGGCGTTCTGGGCTTGCGAAAGCCCGAACGAGGTGAAAGCGCCTTGCTTGAATGAAGCGAGTCTGTCGCCGGACGATTGACCGCCGACATCCGCCAAGCCCTTGATCGTCCCATGCGTCGCGACCGGTTGGACGCTTTCACCGCTGAGAAGGCAACGCATCAGCAAGGCCGACGGCTCGGTCGCCGGGCTGGCCGACGGCTTCCGCTTCGATGTTTTTTTCGGCGCTTTCTTGTTGGCTCGCTGTTTGCCGAGCCGAGCCCGAAAACCACGCCACCAGTCGCGCCAGGAATCCTGATCGACGATTCGATATATTTTCGATTCGTTGTCGAGAATGGCGACCGTCGCATTGTCGGTCGGCTTTGGTCTGGGGGAACCGCTCGCCTCTAATTCCTCGTGGATCTTCGCCAGAACCAGGTCGGAACTTAAGGACGCGGCGATCGGCCCCAGCCGAGGTTCGGCGGTGGCGGCTTGCTCGAGCAAGTTGACGAAGTACGCGTGTTTGGCCGCGAGCTTGTCGTCAACGGCCTTCGACCAAAGCACGGCGACTTCAAGGGTGTCGACGAGGAAATGTCGACAACCCGCTCCCCCGGCTTTGATCTCGGGTAGGCTCAGATCGGGGCATCCGGGGATGAGTTCGCCGCCGCCGTCGTCTCCCGGAAGCGGATGGACGTTCAGAAATCTGCCGTCCAAGCCGAAGATCATGAGCCAGCGGACAGACTTGCTCTTGAAACCGGGTTCGACGGCGAGTTCTTGGTCCCGCGCGTATTGCAGCAAGGCGTGCAACATGTGGATTCTCCTCAGCGTCCCGGCTTCAAGACCTTGGGATCGTCGTAAGGCGGCACGTCAAGGACGCCGCCGCGAACTTCCGCGCGAAAAACGCTGATCGACGGCCGCGCGTGTGAATCGTTCAGTCGGCTCAGATCGAAAATGTCGTACGGGATGAAGCCAAGATCCTGGTCGTGGGAGATCGGCTGAACCGCGGGATCCGCGGGGCCGAAGAACGCCACGAACTCACGGCATCCAAGATAGGGCTGTTGAAAGCATTTGCCCGATTTGAGCCGACGCTCGAATTGATCGTCGAACTCACGCTGACGGGCCTGATGGTCTGGCCAAGGGCGAATCCGCGCCGAGAGGCGATACCGAACGTCAACCAGCGCCATCGTCTGTCGCTGCGTGCGCCCTCGTTCATCCGAGCCGGTCATGCTTTTGTCGGCATCCGCCAAAATCGGCTTCGGCTCCGCCGCGCCTGCCATCCAGTTAAATACGGCGTTCGTATTGACGGTCTCCTTAACTTCGTTCCGACGCAGGGCGAGATAGCGCGGCGGCTTGAGCATTTCGATTCGGATAACTTCCCACCGGAATTGTGGGCGGTGGAAATAGATGGCGTCGAAGATGCCCCTCGCCGCGCTCGGCGTGGGCAACGGATAACTCCACCGTTCCACCTTCATGGCGGGCTGGGAGAAACAGGCGAAATCACCCCAGACCTCGATTGTGTGGAGCTTCGGCGGCAAATCATCCATCAACTCCTCCTCTCATTGAAGCATAGAACCACGCTGGACAGCGCGCAATCAGCTCGACGGCCATTTCGCTCGACCGGCGCCCGGCCCACATCAAGTCTCCGCACTCCAGGTCGCTCAATCCGGGTCGAGGCGAGCTTTCACCTCGGCCTCGGCGAACTTCAACTACCGACTGAACATGCCGACTCTCCTCACGTGCTTGAAACCTAAACCCAGCGTCGGGCGGAATTCGACGCGAAATGTGCCGCCCACAGCGAACGGACTGCTCGCGAATTCGACCGAAATCGGCCTGCACGGCGATTGAGTCTTTTCCATCTCCACGCGGAGACGCTGCCTTTCAGCGTGCATCTGCTCCTCCTCATCTAGGGCCCGTGTTGGAAGCCTCCAAACAACTGCACCTCGCGCGGTGGCGAACCTCAATAGGTTTTCCGGCATAGGCATGGAACGCTTACGACAATGCGCTGCAGCGATCCATCACGTCGCATATAATTGAAGTGTGGCCGGCCAGGCCACGAGGATTGAAACCATGCACATGCAGGATTGTGCGACGCCAACGTGCTAGAAAGGGGAGACGGGTTCTCGCAACCCGCTCCCCTTCTTGAGATTCAGAAACACGACTTGAATTCGACATCCATCTTCAACCCCAGCAATTTTCGATCGTACAAGTCGCGGTCCAGGCAATAGAACCAATCGGCGTCAAGGTAGGGGCGGTCGTGGGCCCGACCGAAGAAGATTGGACACAGACGACTTTGCAAGGCGTCGGTCAACTGCTCCGGATAGACGCCCACAGTCAACGGCCGAGCTTTTCGAATCCACTCCCGATAGAAACCCGGCGGCTTGCCTTCACGAGAGTCCGAATCGATCGCGGCAACAAGAGTGTCGAAGGTCTCGACGCAATAGGGCACTAGAACATTGATTTGCCGCTGGTCAATCAGGCGATACTCCTTCGCGACACAAGCGAAATCGAGGCGTTCCAGCGCGTTGACGAGCGAGGGCTTGGTGAGCGATCCCTCCTTCAGATCGTATAGGAGCCTGTAATATTCGGCGATTCGCTTGGGATCATCGATCACTCGTTGATCGTCGAGCATCCCAAGCTTCCGTAGCAGCGTCATGGTCGCGGCCGCCGCGGCCTTGTAACCCCCGGGAGGGTATAAGACCTTCTCGTCCTCGGGATGAAACACAACAACATCACCCACGGATGCAAGCTCGCAATGCCGATTACATCGACCCGCGGCTTGAGCAATTGCCTCCAACGGACCCAGGGCACGAAATACACGGGGAAACGAGAGGTCAACGCCCGCTTCGATGCATTGAGTCGCGATCAGTCGAACGGGTTTTCCAGCCGCCAGCCATCTCTCGACGCGCTTCAGCACCGCAGCGCGGTGGCATGGGCACATCTGCGTCGAGAGATGCAGTAACCCCTCGGCTTTCGTCTGCTCCAACAGTTTGAGCACCCTCGTCGCGTGACGCTTGAGGTTGACGATGCAGAGGACTTGTCGATTCTCGTCCCTCGCCAACTCGCTCGCGAGATCCTCCCAAGAGGTGGGCTCGTCGATTCGCCAAGAGACGCGGGTTCGACGCGATGTCTGCTCGAAGAGCTCACCCGCGAAGTCGATAAGCGGCCGGGGAGCCCATCCCGAGGAGCAGAGCGACTTAACCTTGTCGTCCAGGTGCGTGAAGGCGGGCTGGGTGGCCGTCGCGAAGACGATGCTCGAGCCGAAACGTTGGGAGAGCCGAGACAACGTGGCCAGCGTGGGAACGATCAGGTCGATGGGAATCGACTGGACCTCGTCGAATACAATGACGTTTCGCGCCATGTGGTGCAGCTTGCGGCAGGAGGACGGCCTATCGCCGTGCAGGCTCTCAAGGCACTTGACGCTGGTGGTGAGGACAATCGGCGCATCCCAATTCTCTGCGAGCAGCCGGCGGAGACGTTCCGGGTCATCCAACTTGGCCGCATCGCCGGGACCGGACTTGTCGTCCCGTCGATTCGTCCAGTCCGCCAAACTATGATCCTCGAGAATGCACTCCTCGCCAAATTTCCCTTCGCCGCAAAGCACGTCGCGATACGTCTGAACCGTCTGGTCGAGGATGTTCAGGAATGGAAGGATGATGATGATCCGATCGAGCCCGTGCTCGACTGCATGGGCCAACGCGAAAGCCAACAAGGCGAGCGTCTTCCCGGTGCCGGTAGGGGCTTCCAACGTGAACAGGCCGATCGGTTGGTCGCGCCCCGACCGAAGGCACGAGGAGAACAGTCGTCGGCGAACCGCTTGGAGGCCGGGATCCCCCTTTGCCGCGCTTTGCAACCGATCGGCCTCCGCCTCGACAAGTCCCAAGGCCCTCGCAAAATCCATGATCGGCGCCGAGTCGCGTTCACGGCGCGGCGTCGTTCCGTCTCCGTTGAAATGGCCCTCGGTCTCCAGGAAGTCGGCGTCCACCAGACAGGAGAAGAGCATGCGGATGTCGAGCATGCGAGATGCGGTATGAGATTCGCTCTCAAGCGATTCATCCCGATTGAGCCTTGGTATTTCGAGACCATCGGACTTGAATCGGCTGAGTAGCGTCCCGATATCCACGTCCGTGAAGCGAGACGGCTCGGACTCGAATAATTTATTGAGTTTTTCGGCGTAAGTCGCAAGATCCCGAGGCATTGGCAGGCCGGCATGGTGCCCCTCGATTGCCGCCGCAATCGCGATCGCATCTGACCCTCGCCGCTGGAATTTGCACAAGGCCGCATAGGCCCCGATCGACCAGTGGTCGCGGCCAAGCTCCGATTTCCCCCGCAGCCGATGCTGCATTTGGTCGGCGTACTTGCCGAGATCGTGGAGCATGCCGGCGGCCCCCGCGAGAGAGCGAATTCCAAGCTTCTCCCCGAACTCCCCCGCGCGTTTCGCCGTCCCGACGAGGTGATCGCGGAGGAACTCCGGTATGCCCGCCCCCCGATCGTTTGCACTGTGTCCCCAGTACTCTTCAGGCATGATGGCTCCCTACAATTCATTGTGTCTTGACAAAATCACGACCCAGGCGCGGGCCGGCGGCGGAGGCGGCCCGCGCGGGATGGGTTGCCGGACTACTCCGCGGCGTCGGCGCGGGCTTTGGCGGCGGCTTTGCGGCGGTCGACGGCGGACTTGCGGGCTTCGCCGAGGATCTTCTTTTGCGCGGGGGTGAGAACGTCCTCGCAGTCGGACATCTGACGCTCGCGGAGGCCTTCGATCTTCCGCTCAAGCTCCTGAATCTGAGGCACGTACTTCGCTTGGATCGCGTAAATTTCCTCCCTCTGCTCGGTGGACAGGCCGAGGCTCCCGAAGTATGTGGGAACCCGGCGCGTGGGGTCGGGGGCCTTGCGGGCGCTCTTGGCGGGGGCGGCGTCCTGCGCGGCGATGGAGGGAATCACCCCGCCCAGGGCGAACGTCAGAAGCGCCGCGCTGGCGGCCGCGGCGAACGAGCGTCGAATCAGCGGCGTCATGCGAACCATCCTTTCTGGATGCGTCAAAACAAGGTATCACGCAGGCAACACGTCATTTACAATATGGCGCGCGAGACGCTGGATCCAGAAACCTGTGGCTTTAAAAGAACGCGATGAGGTCCCTTTCCATTTCGATCCTTCGGGGATGGCCGAACTCGGCCATCTCAGGCAATCAACGCCGAGCCGAAATTCAGGCGGGCGCTCGGGCGCGAGGTCTTCTCGGGAAATTCAAAAGGCGCGGGAATCCCACGGGAGGGGGTCAAGATCCGCCGGGAATGCGCGAATGGATAGGGAGCGTTGGGCGAGGGGAAAGCGACGGGGAGAGGTCGCGGCGGGCCTCGGCGACTTTCCCGCCCCGGGTTGGGGGGCTTTACCCCGAACGGGGGGGGCGTTACCATTTTCGGCTGGTTAGAGGGGTTATCCCCCTCGGATCGTTCGCCCCCTCGGGGGGCGTGGTTGGAAACAAACAAACGCCGCGTGGAGAGCCCTGGTCATGTCTACGGACGCGAAAAGTTCCACCTCCAATCCCCGCTCGTCAAAGAAGCGCGAGAAGGGGGTGAAGATCTTCATGTGGCCGAAGCTGATCTACATTTACCCATCGGCGATCGTGTCCCTGATCTGCGCGCTGGGGATGTATTGGCTGCCGCATAAGACCTACGACCCCAGCAAGCCCGAAGTGGGGGTCGTTCAAACCGTTCCGGCGACGGGTCAACCGCAAGCCGGAGCGGTCGAGTCTGGCGAGACGGTCGTCGTCGAGTCGGCTCCTCAAGCGCCGACCCGGCGCCAGCGGTTCAACACGCCTCAGAACCTCCTGGGCGTCTTGTTCCTGGGTGTGCTCGCCTTCAACATGGTGGTCATGGCGCTGGACTTTCCCCGATTCGAGCTGATCGGGATCATCCTGGCGATCCTCTTCACGACCTTCTTCCTGCTTTGGCTCGGCTCGTATTTCGACCTCGACTTGTTGAGACCGCTCGACGCGGCCCTGGCGAACGTCTACGTCTTCGCCAACGCGGGCTTCTACTTCATGTACTCGCTGGTGGTCTTCGCGGTGCTGGGGATCGTTTATTTGACCCGATGGCTCGACTACTGGGAGATCCTTCCCAACGAGATCCTCCACCACCACGGCCCGATGAGCGACCTGGAGCGGTATCCGACCTTGAACCTGAAGTTCGACAAGGAAATCCCCGACGTGCTCGAATTCCTGATGCTCGGCGCCGGCAGGCTGGTGCTGCGCATCCCCAACGTCGATAAGGCGCTGGTGATGGAGAACGTCCTGTTCATCAACTCCAAGGAGGAGGCGCTGAAGCGCCTGATGAGCCGCCTGAACGTCCGCATCACCAACGAGAACGAGGGGGGTTAACGGCAATCGCGGATCGCGCCCGGCGCGAAACGCTAAGACGTCGCGAATTGGGACAAGCCCGTCGTGGACGGCCAAATCTAAACCGACGGCTATTCACGGCGGGCGATGCCCGCCCTACTGGACGACCAAATCTAAACCGACGCCTATCCTCCGGCGGGCAATGCCCGCCCCACCACCTTGCTGGGAAAGGTTTTCCGTAGGGCGGGCATTGCCCGCCGGCCCAACCAGCTTGGGATTGGTCTACTACTACAGCCTTGCGAGTAAAGGGTTTTTGTAGGGAGGAACCGCGGTCGCGGATCCGGCGCGTGGGCTTTGGCCCATGCGCGGCCCCTCGACCCTCTTCCAGCCGTTCTGGCCACCTTCCCCGGGAAGGGAGGCGGATGAGCGGCCTGGGAGAGCGAGGCTCCCGCCGAGCCCCACGCCATGCGTCGGCTCGGCGGGAGCCTCGCCCTCCCGGGCTCGATACGGAACTTCCTCCGTAAACCCCTTGCCCCTCATCCGAACGATTGGCGGCGGCCGCTCTCCGGCGGGCGATGCCCGCCCTACGGGCCTCTCTCCATTCACCGTCATGCGCGGATGTCGCGGATTTGGATACACCCGTCGAGGAGCCGTGGGCGCGGCTCCGGCGCGTGGGCTTTGGCGCCTCCGCACATCCCTCGTCCCTCATCCGGCTCAACGAACGCGGATTCGGCTCAGACGGGCCGGCCGTGTTCCGGCTGGCCGCTTCGCGCGATCGAATGAGACGCCAGGCCGGGCAGGCGTGGTTTGAGAAGCGGCTTGGGGATCCGAGAGGCTTCGAGGGGGATCTCCGACGAAGGGCCGGGGCCTCCTTCGCGAAGCTCGTCGAGGATCGGACCGTGAAGAACCTCCTCGATGTCGCGGAGCCGTCTGGCGACGTACGCGCCGTCGAGAACTCGGTGGTCGTAGATGAGCTTCACCATCACCCGGCCCGCCTCGGGGTCGATCGGCCCGTAAGTCAGGGTCGTGGTCAACGGCGAAATCGGATGCATCTGCTCGGCGCCGAGCGCTCCGTAAGTGCTCAGGCCGAACGTCCCGAACCGCTTGCAGCGCTTCCACCCGGAGACGTTCAGCGTGCTCCACCAGAGAAACCGTCGGACCGGCCGGGGAACCTTGCCAAGCCGAAGCGCCTGGCGGAAAAACCCAACCTTCTCCAAAGGCTCGTTCTTGTAAAATTGAAGCGCGTCTTGAAGCTGGGCCAGCGACTGCCGCTCGGGCGCCCGGAAGAGGCCGACGAAGACCCCCTCCTCGCCTCGATACGACCGCTCGATCGCCAGCGCGCAGTTCATCCACGGATGCTCGTAAAGCCGAGGCCAGGGGAACTCCAGGTACGACCGGCGCAGCGGGGGGTTTTCGGCTCCGACCAAGGCGTACGCCTTCATGAAGAGGCACGACCAGGAGGGCCGGGACGGATGGCGCACCCGCGCCTCGCAGAGCGCGGAGACGTTGAACGGCCGACTCACCGGCGCCGAGGGAACCTTGTGCGCGAAGTGGACCAGATCATTGATAAACCCTCTCGGGCCGGCCGGCGAAAGGTATCGTCCCTTCGGCTCGTGCATCCATGCACCTCGCATCAAGACGATCGGGGGAATACAAACAGGGGGCGACGGCGGAGCCCCGGGTTGGGACCGTCGGGGAGGCTCGTCGGAAATCCGGCGGCCTCGGCGCGGCGATCGGGGCTCAAGAGACCGGACCGTACCGGAAATTCCGAGGCCTGGGAAGGCGAAGGACCGGGATTCTCCGCGACGGGGAGATGGAGGGGCCGCGCGAGGGGGCGAGTTTGCTGGGAATGAACCCGCGGCGGGGGCTCCCCAGAAGCGGCCGATTGTGCCATAATCTCGGTGGGCTTGGAGTTTGGGTCGTGAGATCGCGCCCGTTCGGGTCGACTCTCACCCTGAGGATGAAGGGGCGGATCGCGGATGGTCTCCGTGCATTTACTTCCTAGTTTAATCCCTCCGGGGGCGCTCCGCGGCGGCGTGGCGGTGGTGATCGACGTCCTGCGGGCTTCGACGATGATCGTCCACGCCCTGGCGCAAGGTTGCGAGGCGGTCATTCCCTGTGGCGAGATCGACGAGGCGAAGCGCGTCGCCGCGGGCTTGCCCGCCGGCTCGTTCCTGCTGGCCGGCGAGCGCCGGGGACTGCCCATCGACGGCTTCGACCTGGGGAATTCGCCGTCGCAATGCACCCGAGAGGTCTGCGGCGGGAAGACGCTGGTGATGACCACCACCAACGGCACCAAGGCGATCCTGGCCAGCCTTGAGGCCGAGTTGGTGCTGATCGGCGCCTTCGTCAACTTCGCCCCCACGGTCCAGCGATTGCTCCACGATGAGCGCCCGGCGCACCTGATCTGCGCTGGGACCGATGGAGCGATCAGCTATGAAGACTCCCTGCTCGCCGGCGCCCTCGCGGCGCGCTTCGCCGACCTGGAGCGGCCGATGGGGAACGACCAGGCCGAGATCGTCCGGGGCCTCTGGGCCCAGGTCGAGGAGGCCTCGTGGTTCAAGGGCGGAGTCCATCCCGAGTCCGAAGACCTCGTCCCCCTGGCCCGGCATTTGAAGCGGGGGAAGGGGGGCCGTCGGGTCATGGAGCTGGGTCTGGAGGCCGACCTGATGGACTGCGCGCGATTGAATCGCCCTGGTTTTCAAGTGGCCGTGGAGCTGCTCCGCGACCGCGACCCCGCGCGGTTGGTCGCGGCGCGTTGAGTTGGGATCGGGAAGACGGCCAAACAAATCGAACTGAGTTGTCGCAACCCTGTTGGAAGGCGGGATCGATCGATGGAACTGGAAATGGACAAGTTGGTTTCGCTCTGCAAAAGGCGCGGGTTCGTCTTCCCTTCGAGCGAGATCTACGGGGGTATCAACGGCTTCTGGGATTATGGCCCGCTGGGCGTGGAGCTGAAGCGGAACATCAAGAACGCCTGGTGGCGCGACAACGTCCAATCGCGCGACGACGTGGTCGGCCTGGACTCCTCCATCATTATGAATCCCAAGATCTGGGAGGCGTCGGGACACCTCGGGGGCTTCAGCGACCCGATGGTCGATTGCCGAGCCTCCAAGGAGCGGTATCGGGCCGACCAGATTTACGTCTTCGCCTACGTCTTCCCGGCCGTTAACCCCAAGGGCGAGCCCACCGAAGCCTGGCTGGCGGGCCTGGGCGGCAACCCCGAAGAGGCCGCCGAGGGCCCCGAGAAGCGGGCCGCCAAGCTCGCCAGAAAGTTCGGCAAGCCGACCGAGCCGCCGACCATCATCCCCTACTTGGAACTATCCGTCGAAGACCGAGCGAAGGTCATCGGCCCCTCGACCGACGAGCGCGACACCCTGACCGAGCCCCGGTCGTTCAACCTGATGTTCAAGACGTTCGTCGGGGCGCTTGAGAACGACTCGAACGTCGCCTATCTCCGGCCCGAGACGGCCCAGGGGATCTTCGCCAACTTCAAGAACGTGGTCGACACGGCGCGGGTGAAGCTTCCCTTCGGCATCGCGCAGGTGGGCAAGAGCTTCCGCAACGAGATCAATCCGCGCAACTTCACCTTCCGCTCGCGCGAGTTCGAGCAGATGGAGATCGAATTCTTCTGCCGCGGCGAAGAGGCCGCCGACTGGTACGCCTACTGGCGGAAGGCCCGGTTCGACTGGTACACCAGCCTGGGCCTGCGCTCGGATCGGCTCCGGATGCGCGACCACGACGCCGAGGAGCTGGCCTTCTACTCCAAGGCGACCGCCGACATCGAATACGCCTTCCCCTTCGGCGTCAGCGAGTTGGAGGGAATCGCGCATCGAGGGGACTACGACCTGAGCCAGCACATGAAGTTCAGCGGCAAGGACCTCAGCTACTTCGACGAGGAGAAGAAGGAGCGGATCGTCCCCCACGTCGTCGAGCCCTCCGCCGGCGCCGACCGGGCGACCCTGGCCTTCCTCTGCGAGGCGTTCACCGAGGACGAGGTCGGCGGCGAGTCGCGCACGGTCTTGAAGTTCCACCCCCGGCTCGCGCCGATCAAGGCGGCCGTCTTCCCGCTGGTGAAGCGCGACGGAATGCCCGAGAAGGCCCAGGCGATTTACCGCGAGCTTCGCAAGAACCACAACGTCTTTTACGACGAGAAGGGCGCCATCGGCCGCCGCTACCGTCGCCAAGACGAGGCCGGAACCCCCTTCTGCATCACCGTCGACAGCGACACGATGACCGACGACACCGTGACCTTCCGCGACCGCGACAGTTGCCGACAATGGCGCGTTCCGGTCGCCGGAGCGGCCCGAGCCCTTCGCGACCTGCTCGAAGGCGAGGCGATCCCCGGCGGCGAGTCGTCGTAATCCGTCGCGACCCATCAAGGGGAGGGCGAGGCTTCCGACGAGCCGGGACTTCGCGTGAAGCTCGGCGGAAGCCTCGGCCCTCCCGGGACTCGCAACCCGACGCCAATGGATTCTCCCTTCACGACGCCAGCTTTCAAAACGGACTCGACACATGACACCCTGCATCAGCCAGGCGACGACGATGAATACTCCGTTCGAGGCCGACCTGACGGCCTACGGACGGAGCGGCTGGACCGTCGTCGAGCTTTGGCTGACGAAGCTTGAAACGTATCTCCGCGACCACTCCATCGCCGACGCCCGGGAGCTTCTGCGCTCCAGCGGCCTGAAGGCCGGCGCCGCCGCGATGCAAGGGGGGCTGCTCCTGTCCCGGGGGGCCGAGCGAACGGCCCACTGGGAGCACTTTCAGCGCCGGCTCGACTTGCTCCAGGAACTGGAGGTCCCCGTGCTGGTGGTCGCGGCCGACTTCAACCGCGAGCTGACCGACGACGACTTCCCCCTGGCCGCCTCCTCGCTGGCCGAGGCCGGCGAACGAGCCGGCGAACGCGGCGTGAAGCTCGCCTTGGAATTCCAGAAGTCGGCCCGGTTCTGCGCCAGCCTCGACACGGCGCTGGCTCTGGTCACCATGTGCGAATCACCCCACGTCGGCGTGTGCCTGGACCTGTTCCACTACTACACCGGGCCGAGCAAGTTCGAAGATTTGGCCGATCTGAATCGAGACAATCTCGCCTGGCTTCAGATTTGCGACTTGAGCGGCACGCCCCGCGAATTGGCTGGCGACTCCGACCGGATTTTCCCCGGCGAGGGGGATTTCCAGATCGAGCCGATCCTCGACCACTTGGGGGCGATCGGCTACGACGGTCCGGCGTCGTTGGAGGTGCTCAACCCCCACCTTTGGGCGATCCCGGTCGACCGCGTCGCCGACATGGGCTACCAGGCCGTTTGCCGAACCCTCGGACGTTGGAACGATCCCCGGCCCGAAGACCAGGCCGACGGTTCGCGGGGAGGAGTCTGAGCGTGTCGAGCGTGGCGACCATGCAACCCGCCTCGGCCATCTACCACGAAGAGCAATACTTCGACTGGAAAGTCTACGCCCTGCTCGGTCTGCTCGAAGTGGCGGCCGGCGCGGCGCTTTTGTGGTGGACCCATCGGGCCGATCCCTCGGTCCTCCAGGCGCGCGCCTGGTCGCCTGAGTTCCTCCTTGGCCTGACGGCGGGGTTGGGCTTGCCGTTTCTGCTGATCGTCTCCATCCTGCACATGACCACCGAGGCGACGGCCGACCTGGTGACCGTCTGGTACGGCTGGCTGCCGATCTACCGCCGCTCGGTGGCGATTTCGAGCATCCGAAGCTGCGAGGTCGTCGACTACCGGCCGATCCGCGACCACGGCGGCTGGGGCGTCCGGTCCTGCCGGAGCGGCGAACGCGCCCTAACCGCCCGCGGCACCCGAGGCGTCCGCCTGACCATGATCAACGGCGACCGGCTCTTGATCGGCAGCCAGCGGCCCGAGGAACTGGCGAGGATCCTAACCCAGTCCATCCGAACCGAAAGCGCGTAGGCGGCGCTGAGGACAAGACCGGCGCGCTGAAAAGCTTGAGCTTGTGTCGCCCCGCCCGAGCGCGGCTCCCGGAATCCTTGCGCCACAAGCATCCCGCTCCCCCGAAAGTGGGTGGCCGGAACGGCCGGATGAGGGGGAATTAGCCGGCTTCCGGTCGCGCCCACCTCATCCGCCCCTTCGGGGCACCTTCTCCAATACTGTTCGGCACGACTTGCATACGCGGTGGCCGCGAGGCGAATTTCTCTCTCCCAGGGCAAGATTATTCACCGCCGACGCAACTCCGCATCCGACGGACGGCCGGCGCGCCGAAGCCGCGCGAGGCCGTTGTGAAGGTTGGTCTTTTTAGCCCCGAAGGGGCGACCGTCAATAGCCGGGGGTGTCAACCCTCGTTGTACTACACAAGTTCACTGCAAGTCCGAACACTGACGCCGTAAGTCCTGTAATCGCCAAGATTTGCGCCGCGCTGCATCCATGTGGGATCCAGGGCGCAAATCCTTGCAACGCAAGACTTTACGATTTGTGTAGTACGACGAGGGTGTCAACCCCCGGAAACCCGAGGCCCACGGATGATCCGTCCGGGGAGCCCCGAAGGGGCGACGGAAACCCAATTGTGGACGGAGTTTCGGTCGTCCCCGCCGGACTCGACGGAGCGGGGCGAGACGCCCCGCGAGTCCGGGGGTTGACACCCCCGGCTACCGACGACCGCCCCTTCGGGGCTTTCGGCCGCTCTCCCGCGCGTTGGCCGGTCTGATGGATTGGGTTGCCTCGACGGTGAATAATCTTGCGGGAGGGGAGAAGGATGCTTGGCGAGGCTTCCGCGTGGACAAGCAAATTTCGAGCTGAACAGTCTTGGCGCCTTCTCCCGCGAGGGGAGAAGGGAGAACACACCTCCGAAACTCCTCTGGGACCACTTCTCATGAACTGGGTTGGTTACGCCCTGCTTTCGGCCCTGTTCGCGGGGCTCACGGCGCTCTTGGCCAAGATCGGCGTGGCTCAGGTCCCGTCGAACCTGGCGACCCTGATCCGAACCGTGGTCGTGGTCGCGCTGGCCTCGGCGTTGGCCGGCGCGCGGGGAGAGCTGTCCGCCGTCGGCTCGCTCTCCGGCCGCGACTGGGCCGCGCTGATCGGCTCGGGGTTGGCGACGGGGGCCTCGTGGCTCTTTTACTTCGCGGCGCTCAAGGACGGCCCAATCTCCGGCGTCGCCCCCATCGACAAGCTCAGCTTCCTCATCGCCATGACGCTGGGGTTCGTCGTCCTCAACGAACCGATTCGTCCCTTGACGCTCCTGGGCGCGGGATTCATCGCGGTCGGCGTTTTGCTGACCCTCCCCTCGGTCCAGGATGGATTGCTCGGCCTGTTTTCTTGAGAGCGTCTTTCCGGCGCGCGTACCAGCCCCACGGAGTCCGGCCACAAAAAAAGCGGGGAACGGGGCGAGCGAGGAGCAAAACCCAGCCGCCCACACGGAAAAACCGACAAATCCGGCGAGGGATTCGCTAAAGTCCTGGGACAGCCCGACCCGATACCGGGCCCTGGTGTTCCGGATTCGCCGATACGCATATCGAGGCCGCCCTTTGTCGCGCGTCGACCCGACGGAGTCGCCCCGTTTTCCCCCTTCGCCTCCGCGCCGACGGTTCGGGCTGGTCTGGCTGGGGATGCTCGCGACGACCCTCGCGTTCGGCTGCTCCGCCGTTGAGCCGAGGGCGTCGGCCGGGCCGCCACTTCAGATCGCGGGCGTCGCGAATCACCACCATGAATCGCTCGTCTCCCAGGCCAAGCGGACGCGTGCCGAGGGGCGCAAACTGGAGCGTCGGGGCGAGGCCGCCTGCGTCGATCGCTATTACAAGGCGGTCGTCCTCGCGACGGCCGCGCTTGAGGCGGTCCCGGTCGACGGCGACGCGGATCTCTCGAAAATTCGAGACCTCTACAACGAGAGCCTCGGCGACTGCCTTCGAGCCGCGCGGACGATGCGGCGAATCGATCCCCGGATCGGGCTCGTGGTCAACGGGCCGACGGGCTCGATGACGGTTCCAATCGCCCACCGCGGCTTCGTCTGGAGGCCTGAGGATTTTGGAAGACTGATCGCGCCCGAGGAGGTGACTCGGCTTCGCACCACGCGCGCGGATCACGTTTACCCCGGCCTGGGCGCGGCCGTGGGAGTGGAGCGGCCCAACCCACGCGTCTCGCCTTCCGACGGGTTCCTGCCGCGCGTGGCGGTCTTCAACGCCACGGCCGTGCTGCGCCCGGACCTCGACGCCTGGCTCGGCGCCGCGGCGGGCCAACGCCCCCCGGCCGATATGTTGGAGTTGGTCGATCCCCTTCGCGAGCGGACCATCGCCTTCGCGTCCCGCGTCCAGCCTTTGGCGGCGAACTTGGAGGTGGCCAACTCCCGCCTCCACGAAGATCAAGAGTCGTTGGAGTCGTTCGCCGTGGCCGGATTCACCTATCCCGGACGGATGCTCGACCAGGCCGAGATCCTCATGCTCGAGCCGTTTCAGCCGGGCAAGATTCCGGTGGTCTTCGTCCACGGACTCTTGGCCGATCCATTCGTCTTCCACGACATGATCGTCGCCCTACAGCGCTCCCCCGGCTTCCTGGACCGTTTCCAGATCTGGGTGTACCGCTATCCGACCGGCGCGACGCTTTTGCGGGTCGCCGCGATCCTCCGCCGAGAGATCCAAACCGCGACCGCCGCCTTCGATCCATCGGGAACCGATCCCGGAATCCAAAACATGGC
>Ga0180220_1001435_pt1 | contig 17688 bp, 19 predicted proteins | sample eDN5th37CBELigBY_FD_151335 | JGI IMG/M metagenome (GOLD analysis project Ga0180220, IMG submission 151335) | Enriched backyard soil microbial communities from Emeryville, California, USA - eDNA 5th pass 37_C BE-Lig BY (version 2) (version 2) | ecosystem: Environmental > Terrestrial > Soil >...
TGCCAATGCTCAGCTTCGAACCGGTCGATGGCTGCTGCATCGCGCAAGGTCATGCCGATCATGTCCAAGCCATCGACCAGCATCCGCTTCTGCCTGGGTTGCAAATCGAAGGGATATTCATCGCCCTGCGGCGTGGAAACGATTTGCTTCTCCACGTCGATGGTCAGGCGCTTTTCCTGGCCATGCGCCACGCTGTCCATCAACGCCTGGACCTGCTCCGGCGGCAAGGTGACAAGCAGCAGGCGATTGTTCATCGCATTGAAATAGAAGATCTCTCCGTAACTCGGCGCGACGACAGCATCGAACCCGGCCTGCTGCAATCCCCATACCGCGTGCTCCCGGCTCGATCCGCAGCCGAAGTTCGCCCCGCCCAACAGAATGCGCGCGCCGCGATATTCCGGACGGTTGAGCACGAAGTCCGGGCGAAGCCGCCCTTCGGTGTCGAAACGCAGGTCATGCAGCAGTCCGTCTGCCAATCCGCTCTTGTCGATCCCCAGCAGGAACTGCTTGGGCATGATCTGGTCGGTGTCCAGGTTGCCGATTGGCAATGGCGCCGCCACGCCTGTGATACGGTGCGTTTCGCTCATGCACGGAACTCCTTGCGAATGTCGACGATGCGTCCGGCGATTGCGGCAGCGGCAGCCATGGCCGGACTCATCAGATGCGTGCGGCTGCCCCGGCCCTGCCGACCCTCGAAGTTGCGATTGGTCGTAGAGGCGCAACGCTCGCCCGGCGCGAGTACGTCGTCGTTCATCGCCAGGCACATCGAACAGCCCGGCTGTCGCCATTCGAACCCTGCCTCGACCAGCACCTGCGCGATCCCTTCGCGTTCGGCCTGGTCACGGACCAGCCCGGAGCCAGGCACCACCATCGCCCGCACGCTTGGTGCAACCTTGCGCCCCTGCACCACCCGCGCCACCTCGCGCAGGTCCTCGATGCGGGCATTCGTACACGAACCGATGAACACGCGGTCGATCGGAATACCTTCGATCGGCGTGCCAGGCGCCAAGCCGATGTAATCCAGCGCCTTGTGCCAGGTTGCCTTCTCGATATCACCCGAGGCGTCGCTCAATGGCGGCACGGTGCCATTCACCGGCAGCGCCTGGTCGGGACTGGTTCCCCAGGTGACATAGGGGGCGACCTCGGACGCATCGAAGCGATGCTCGGCATCGAAACGCGCCGATGCGTCCGTGCAGAGTTTCCTCCATGCGGCACGAGCGGCCGCCAGCGCAGTGTCATCCATATCACAGATCCGCTCGCACACGTAGTCGGACGTGATCGCATCCGGTGCGATTAGCGCGGCGCGGGCACCGGCTTCCACCGTCATGTTGCACAAGGTCATGCGCGCCTCGGCGGACAGCGCGGTGATAGCTTGGCCGGCATACTCGACCGCATAGCCGCGTGCGCCTTGCGCCCCGATGCTGGCGATGATGTGCAAGATCAGGTCCTTGGACGTCGTCCCTTGCGGTAATCGGCCATCGACCACGATCCGCATGTCCTTGGCCACGCGATACACCAGCGTCTGGGTGGCCAGCACGTGCTCCACTTCCGACGTGCCGATCCCGAATCCCAGCGCACCCAAGGCTCCGTAGGTCGTGGTATGGCTGTCGCCGCACAGCACCACCATGCCGGGACGGATCAGGCCAAGTTCCGGGGCGACCACATGCTCGATGCCTTGCATGGGATCGTGCACGTCGAACAGCTTGATTCCTTGCTCGGCGCAGTTGCGGGAAAAATTTGTCGCCTGCCGCGCAGCGGGGGGGATGTCGATCGTGCGCGCCGCGATCGGCACCGGGCGCGTGGGAATGACGTGATCGACCACTCCCATTTGCTGGTGAGGGCGCCGCACCCGCAACCCACGCTGCGCCAGTCCTGAAAAAGCTTGTGGACTGGTGTATTCGTTCATGATGTGAAGGTCGACATAAAGCAGCACGTTGTCGGCGTCCAGGCGTTCGACAGTGTGCGAATCGACCAGTTTTTGGTATAGCGTTAGCGCTGGCATGACAAAACTCGGGGACTGTCAGGATCAGGAAGGCAGGAAGGCAAGGACGTGATCGAGCAACACCTCGGGCGCTTCCTCCGGGATGTAGTGGCCGCAGGGCAGCGCCATGCCCTTTACGCGGGGATTCCAGCGGCGCCACTCGGCCAGAGGGTCGAAGCAGCGTTCGATCACGCCATCGCGTCCCCACAACGCCAGGAAGGGACATCGGATCTGCTTGCCTGCGGCAAGATCGGCCTGATCGTGTTCGAGGTCGATGCTTACCGAGGCACGGTAGTCCTCGCAGATGCCATGTGCGGTTGCCGGATCGGACAGGCAACGCAGGTAGGCGGCATAGGCTTCCGGCGCGAATGGCTTCAGGCCAGCACTGCGGGCACCGATCGTCTGCTTCAGGTAGAGATCCGGATCGGCCCGGATCAGCGTCTCCGGGAAGGGCGACGGTCGCACGAGGAAGAACCAGTGCCAGTAGGCACGCGCGAATTCGAATGAGGTCTGCTGGTACATCGCCAGCGTCGGTGCCACATCCAGCGTGACCAGGTGGGATACCGCATCCGGGTGATCCAGCGCCATCCGCGCCGCGACCCGGCCACCCCGGTCATGACCGATCACCGCGAACGTCTGCAAGCCCAGCGCCTGCATCAATTGCACTTGGTCCAAGGCCATCCGACGCTTGGCGTAGTTGGCATGGTCCGGCTCGCCTGCCGGCTTCCCGCTGTCGCCATAGCCGCGCAGGTCCGCAACGACAACCGTGAATTGCCGCGCCAGCGTCGGGGCCACCTTGTGCCAGATCGCGTGTGTCTGAGGGTGTCCATGCAGCAGGAGCAACGCCGGCCCGGCGCCGGCCATCAACGCATGGATCTTGATGCCATCGATCGTGGCGGATACGTCGGAAAAGCCTTCGAACATCACCTTGCCTCCATGTTCCGACGGCCATTTTATTGATGTATTGAATCGGCGTTATTGAATTATATTTATTCTATTGATAACTCATAGGAACGAATTGGAGCATCATGGCCGAGTTCTCCGACATCCGCCTTTTCACCCTGGTGGCGCGCCACCGCAGCTTGGCTGCGGCCGCGCGCGAACTCGGCGTCACCCCGCCAGCGATCAGCAAGCGCCTGGCACGACTTGAAAAACGCCTGGGCGTGCGCCTGACCCATCGCACGACGCGACGCCTGACGCTCACCCCGGAGGGAGAACGCTACCTGGCCGAGGGATCACGCCTGCTTGGGGAATTGCAGGAACTTGAGCAAGAGCTGATCCGCGGCCATGCCGAACCGGCCGGACTGCTCCGTGTCAATGCCTCATACGGGTTCGGCCGTGCACGGGTGGCACCTGCAATTTCGGCGTTCGTTGCCCGCTATCCCGCCGTACGGGTGCAATTGCAATTGACCGACCAACCCTTGAACCTGCGCGAACACGGCTATGACATCGGCATCCGCTTCGGCGATCCTCCCAGCACCCGGATCAACGCAAGGTTGTTGCTGCGCAATCACCGCCTTGTATGCGCCTCGCCTGCCTATGTCGCCCGGAACGGAAAACCGGCCGTTCCGCATGATTTGGTACGTCACGCCTGCTTGATCGTTCGGGAAAACGATGCGGCCTATGGCGCTTGGCATTTCCATCGCGGAAAGTCCACGGAGACGGTCAAAGTTGACAGTGTGCTATCGAGCAACGATGGCAATGCCGTGCTGCGCTGGACACTGGACGGCCATGGCATCGCCATCCGCTCAGCGTGGGAAATCGCCCCCTACCTGGCCCGGGGCGAACTGATCCCATTGCTGGGTGACTGGAAGCTACCCAACGCCGACATCTACGCGACCTACCTGGAGCGCAGCGAGGTGTCGTCCGCCAAAGTGCGCGCGTTCCTTGATTTCATAGCAGAATATTTGACGACGAGTTGCAACGCCATCAAAAGGTAGCAATAAGCATTATTGGGAGTCATCGTGACGCCAAGGGCGATCACGCGCTCAATCGGCGTTGCCGATGTGGATGCAGTCGTCATCCAGAGGCCGATGCTGGCAGATAACACATCGACGTTGTTGCAATGCCCCATCGCTAACGCCGACTCCACCATCTCCGGCAGCAGACTGCGCTGGATGAGATCGCGCTTGAGCCCTTCTCGCCAAGGTTGTGCCGCCAGAGTCCAGCAACAACCGAGGCAACGGACCTCAATGCTTCGTTTGTGATGCGCACAATCCGTCGACGCTCCCCCATCCTGGTACGCGTGGTCACGCAAGCATGCAACCCAGCGGTCGGAGGTGAACGAGGTGTCGCTGGGGAGCGCAGACGATTGCATGGCTTGAGCGGCAGTTGCGGCGGCAAGGCACAGTTGACATTGGCATTGCTACCCAATAGCATTCAACCTAACGATCGTTAGGTAGCATGAAACTGATACTAGTTGTTCACTGATACGAAATCGTCGCGTGGAGAGCCCTTAAATGAATACTGTTGCAATGGCGGTCGATGGTGAGCCAGCAATGAAGATCTATGACTTCCCCATAGGCCCCTATCCGACCCGTGTCCGGATCGCTCTGGCGGAAAAGAACCTCCAGTCGCGCGTGGAATTCGTGATGGTCGATCTGCGTAAAGGGGAACACAAGGATCCCGAATTCATTGCGGGGAAAAACTACTCTGGCACGGTTCCGGTACTTGAGCTTGCGGATGGAACTTGCATTGCCGAGTGCACTGCCATCACAGAGTATCTCGATGCGCTCGTCGGGGAGCCTGTCTTGACGGGCTCCACTGCGCTTGAGAAGGGAATGATCCACATGATGAGCAAACGTGCCGAACTCGAGTTGCTCGACGCCATCAGTGTTTACTTCCACCATGGGACGCCGGGCCTGGGTCCGCTGGTGGAGCGATACCAGAACCCGGAATGGGGGTTCAGGCAGCGTGACAAGGCCTTGCGTGGCATGCATTATTTCGACGATGTGCTTCGCAAGCGAGCTTATGTTGCCGGCGACGCGTTCTCCATGGCCGACATTACGGTCATCGCCGGACTGGTATTCGCTGATATCGTCAACTTGGCGGTACCAGCCGAATGCACGGCGCTCTTGGCATGGTACGAAAGAATGAAAATGCGCCCCAGCGTAAAGAGCCAACCTGCATTTGTTCGCAGGTAGGCCGTTCGACGTATTCGTAACCAAACGCTCGCAAGACAAAATACCGCCGTGGAGCGTTATTACACAAGTCGAGGGCGACAGCCGTGGAGAGTCAGAGAAACACGAACTCCAGTGACAAGATCTTGTCCATTGCAACACGAATCGCCCAAGCACACGGTTACGGTGGCTTGAACGTGCGCCGCTTGGCCGAAGAAGTTGGTGTCAAACCTGCAAGTCTTTACCATCATTTCCCGAGCAAGGCGGCTCTTGCTGCTGCAGTTGCCAGACGATACTGGGAAAATTCGTCGACGCAATTGGAAGAACTGTTGAATCGGTTTCCGGACCCCACAGATTGCTTGCGCAGATATCCCAATATGTTCAGAAAGGCGCTGGAGAACGACAACCGCATCTGCCTATGTAGTTTCATGACGGCTGAATACGATGACCTTCCCGAGAATGTGAGGAAAGAAATTCGAACATTCTCTGATGTGCATATCACATGGCTGGCTAAGATTTTGGCGAGCACCGGGATTGCCAATCCAAAAATCGCGAAAGAACGCGCGCAGGCCATCTATGCTGCAATCACAGGAGCGCAGCTGATGGCACGTGGGCGTTCCGACTTAAGTCTTTTCGATACGTTGGTCACGAGCTACAGGGTAGCCGGACTTCTGCCGACATAGAGGCGAGGCCGACGGACGCACCACGAAGACAAACGGCTCTCTCGCGTTTCGTGTGGAAAGAGCCTGATCATGATGCCGCAGGTTTCAGCCATGGATTGCGCGGTAGGTGTTTGAGCTTGGCGCACAGCAGGTAGGCGATCGCGGTCAGGTTGTCGTTGGTGGCGTAGCCTTTGGCCCGGACCTTGGCAGCCTGGATCTGCGCATTCATCGCCTCGACGAAGCCGTTGCTCAATCCACTGCGGAAGTGTTCGAGGATGCCGTGCCTGTGCTCGCGCAAGGTGGCACCCAGGCGCTTGAACGACGGCAGCCGGCAGCGACGCGCCCAACCGATCCAGCGATCCAGTTCGCGCCTGGCCTCCTCGTGCGCGCGAGCCACCGCGTAGAGGCTGCGCAGCGCCTCCTTCAAGCGCCACGCGCGGGCCGTCTTCAGGCCGCTGCGCTGCAGCCAGTGCAGGGTGCAGACCTGCTTGTGGCTCCAGCGCTGGGCGTCCTTGAGCAGCGCCCAGCGGCTGCCCTTCAACGCTGGCTCAACCTTGACCTCGGCCCGGCGCACTTCGTCCAGCGCCCGGCTGGCCAGGGCCACCACATGGAAGGGATCGAAGGTCAGCCGTGCGTTCGGGCAATGCGCGGCCGCGCCCGCCTGGAAGGCCTTGGACAAGTCCATGCTCAGGTCGCCGATCGCATTCGCATCACCGCCGTGCATCTTCAGATCGGCCACGAACGACTCGAAGGTCGCCGCATCGCGCCCGGGCGTGGCGAACAGCAACCGCCCCGCGTCTGCGTCATGGAACAGCGTGATGTAGCGCTGGCCGCGCCGGCTACTGGTCTCATCCACGCCGACGCGCCTGACCGCGCTGTAGTCCTCCCGTGCGCATGCCCGGTCGACGTGATGACGCAGCACGCGCCAGATGCGGTCATCCGACACGCCTACCAGCCGCGCCACGTGCGCCACCGGCATCGCCTGGCACAGCGCGATCACGAAGGCCTCCATCACCAGCGAGAAGCCCGAGCCCGGACGCGCCCATGGCGGCTGGATCTGGCCGGTCTTGCCGCACGCCGTGCAGGCCACCCGCGGAAGACCGGCGTGGATGAAGGCCTTGAACTGGAAGAAGTGCAGGTGCTGCCAACGGCGCTCGATCCGGTCATGGATCGGCTGGTCCGCCGCTCCGCAGGCCGGACACCCCAGCCGCTGCGCTTGGCACTCGACGGCAAAGTGGATGGCGCCCTCAGGCCGCCGGAAATCCACTGAAGTCACCGCCCAAGGCGGACTCAGGCCCAGAGCCTGCGTGAAGAGAGGTTCCATCCAGCCACACTGCCGCACAGGCTCCGATCAAGCAAGGCACCTTCCACACGAAGCGCGATTGATCCAGACAAACGCACGACTGCTGTTTGGGCAAGGCAACCGCCACGTCAAGTTTGGGGCGCGTCCGACGCGCCCGGCATTCTCAGGGCTGGGGGACTCAGGGGCAACCTCAAGCCGTAGTGCTCCTATGCATGAGATCCCACGGCTGCGTGTCGTCGAAGCTCATGCTCAGATGCTCGATGAAACGGCGAACTTTCAACGACACATGGCGCTTGCTCGGATAGATGGCATGAATCGCCAAATCCTTTGTTTTGTGGTCAGGCAGCAGGACACGAAGCGCACCGCTGGCGATGGACTGCTCGAACACAAAGCTAGGGCCGTAGACCACCCCCGCCCCTGTCAGCGCTGCCGCGAGCAGCATCTGCATGTTGTTTGCAGCGAGCCGGATCTCACCATCAATGTGATATGTCTGGCCGTTAGCATCCGTAACGCTCCAGTCTCCGGCTGAAACCGCCTGGGAGAAAGCAAGCCGAGGTGCCTGGCGGAGCTGTTCGATGGTTTTCGGCTCGCCATGTCGTGCCAAAAAGGATGGGGCTGCACAGAACATCATGCGACACGAGGCGAGCCGCCGAGCAACGAGGTCGGAGTCCTGCAGACGGCCGATGCGGATAGCAACGTCGATGCCATCTGCCAGTAGATCGACATAGCGATCGCTCAGCGTGGTCTCGATCGAGACATCGGGGTATTCAGCCAGATAATTCGATACAACACGACCAAGATGCAGTGCCCCAAAGGTTGTCGGCGCAGCCACGCGCAAAATTCCATGCACACTCTGTTGCGCGTCCTGGGCTTCGCGGTTCGCGTCCTCGTATTCTTCCAGCAAGCGCTTGCATCGCGTGTAGTAGGACCTTCCTACATCCGTTAGCGTCAACTTGCGCGTGCTGCGTTGAAGCAACCGAACTTTCAGCTGTTCCTCGATCGCGGAAACGTGCTTGCCCGCCATCGACGGTGACAGGCCAAACCGTCGAGCGGCGCTTACCAAGCTGCCTTCTTCGACTGCGGAGACGAACACCGCCATGCTGAGCAATCTATCCATACCACCTCATTCGATATCCTGATTATCAGGTGGTGATAAATCTAGGCCTATTATCGTCCGAATGGAATGGGTCTAGCCTAGCACTGTAGCCAGCCGATCCCCGGTGGGCTTTAGCAAAAGGATGTTCCAATGAAGGTCGAATCGAACAGCATAGAGATCCATGTCGAGGAGCAAGGGCAAGGCGATCCGTCACTCGTTTTTCTGCATTACTGGGGCGGCTCCTCCCGCACTTGGAAGCACGTCTGCTCCAGGCTGGCGCCGAACTTCCATACGCTTGCTCTCGATCATCGCGGCTGGGGTCAATCCGACGCGCCTTCGATGGGCTACGGGCTGGCAGACCTTGCAGCCGATGCAGAGGGCGTGATTGCAGCGCTGCACCCGAAGCGCTACGTTCTGATCGGTCACTCGATGGGGGGCAAGGTCGCTCAGCTTATGGCTTCGCGGCGGCCTGCCGGACTGGCCGGGTTGGTTCTCGTCGCTCCTTCACCGCCATCGCCAATGATCTTGCCGAAAGAGGCACGCGAAATGATGGCAGGAGCCTACGCAAACCGTGAAACAGTGGAGGCGACTATCGATAACGTGCTGACGGCCCTCCCGCTGTCAGCGGAGGATCGCGAACAAGTGATCGCGGACAGCTTGCGTGGCGCGCCAGCGGCTAAGCTAGCTTGGCCCAGAGCGACCAGCTTGGAAGACATCACTGGGCAGGTAGGTGCCATAGACGTACCTACGCTTGTTATTGCGGGTGAGCTGGATCGCGTGGATTCGCCCGAGGTACTGAGGAAAGAATTACTTCCTCGCATATCGCAAGCCGTCATGACCGTAGTACCAGGTACAGGGCATTTGTCCATGTTGGAAACACCGGATGCATTGACACCATTGATTGAGCATTTCTGCCGTTCGTTGCCTGAGAGGGGGTGAAGCGGACATTGCGGCGGGGCGCAATCGAAGCCCCTCACAACTAATACGCGGCGAAAAGCCCCCGGGGAGCGTTGCTGTTGAAGAAGTGTCGATAGTTCTGCGTTATATCGCTGGCAGCAGCCGTGCTGCGCGGGGGAAGCGTCTGCTCATGCGCCGTGAGTGCCGCTTCAATGCCACAGGCATTATCCCCTAACGCTGGCCCACTGTTGCTCCCCAAGCATCTGTGCTACATCGAGCATGACGGCGCTGGTCGCGATGGCGAACCGAGTCAAGCCTATGGGGCACAGACCGATAAAGTTGACCTCAAAGTCTTCAAGGAGCGGACGGCCGACAATCGGCACAATTTCTGCTTCAACTTCTCCCTGGAGGATAACACCAACCCGGACGGCCTGCCCACCTCGGGGCTATTCCAATTTCCTGGGTAATCTGCAGCGACTGGCCTCTGAACGGCGAGCCAGTTCAATGCCCATCCGCTTGAATTAGGGGCTGTATTTCTTTCGTTTCATGGACACTTCTTTTGCTCGATATGGGCTTGCTCGGAAGTGTCCGTGTTAACGGGGTGGAATCTCATGCGCTGTTCTATGAGGAGAGCGCGCCGGCAACGGCGTGTTCTTACCCGAAGTCAAAGTCAGATCCTGAGCGAAAGTCCGTATCGCTACCACACTGGATCAGTGCAACGCCTTTTCGCCCGGGCGCAGCGTCAAGACACGCACACCGTTCCCGGTGACAGCAACGGTATGCTCGAACTGAGCCGACAATTGCCCATCGCGCGTAACCACCGTCCAGCCGTCGTCCTCAGTTCGAATGGCACGTCGTCCTTGGTTCACCATCGGCTCTATGGTGAAAACCATGCCTTCGCGCAGTACTAGCCCCGTTCGCGGCTTGCCCCAGTGCAAAACCTGGGGGTCCTCGTGCATTTCACGACCGATACCGTGCCCACAGTATTCCCGGACGATCGAATAACCATTCCTGCGGGCATGCCGCTCGATGGCGTGGCCCACGTCACCGAGCGTGGCACCTGGGCGGACAGCCTGGATGCCTTTCCACATCGCTTCATAAGCCACTTGCACGAGCCGCCGTGCCGGCTGCGACACCTGGCCCACCAGATAGGTCTTGCTGGAATCGGCGATGTAGCCATTCTTCTCCAGCGTGATGTCGAAATTGACGATGTCCCCGTCCTGCAGGATGTCCTCGGCGGAAGGAACGCCGTGGCAGACCACATGGTTGCGGGAGGCGTTTAGCGCGTAGGCGTAACCGTATTGCCCTTTGCTGGCCGGGCGTGCGTTGAATTCATGGACGATGAGGTCATCGACCAGATCATTGACCTGCATCGTGGACATGCCAATCAGATTCAGCCGATCAAGATGGCTGAACACCTGTGCCAAAAGCTGGCCTGACTCCGCCATCAGCGCGATTTCTTCTGGCCGTTTGGTCATGACGCCCCCATCTTGATGGGTTGCGCCACAACGCCCGCGGCCCGCAGTTCACGAGCAACGATATCGTTGAAGCTTTGCGTTGGATTCATTTCACACAGCATGCCGATCCTGATCCAGAAGGCTGCCTGTGCGTTGATCGACCGGCACGATACTGCGCTGGCCTTGCGCAGTTGGTCATGCAGATCGTCGTCGATGTTCACGATGCCCATGTATCTAGTCGTATATGAGACATATACGAATCATATAGTAGTCTTGGCCGTAGCGCAAGTGAACTGCGCTGACGTGACCAAGTCGACGCCATGATGGTTTCCTAGGAGCCGGTAGCGCAGGCCTGACTCGGCGCGATAGCAATGGCGGGCCGAGTTCGCCGATCGGGCTATGACGGCATGGGCATCGGCAAGCTCGGCCAAGCTCCACTCTCGACCGAGGGCGTCGCCTTGACCTCGAACCTTCAGTCCCTGGCAAAAAAGGCATTCATGCCCGGCAGGTCGGACAGGTAGGTCTCGATAGCAGCGATCTTGCCATCGCGCAAGGTGCAGACCGTAGCCAGATGCTCGTCCAGTACGAGGTCATTCCGGCGTGCAGTGTTATGCAGCGAGAGCGCGACATTATCCCGGCTTACCAGAATGTGCTTGAGCTCGAAATTCAGGCCGAAGCTGGCAATTAGCTCAGCTCTGGCAACGACTGCTTCCGCACCGACCGCTGGACCAGAGATCTGATTGTCTCCGGGCAGAACCCAGGTGGCATCGTCGGTAAGAAGCTTACGGATCGCCTGCCAGTCGCGGCGGGTCAGTGCGGCATGAAACTGCTTGGCCAAAGCAAGCTTTGTTTCGTAGGTATGCATGACTATTCTCCTGTAGCAGGGTGTACAGCGAGATTAGACAGCGCCAGGAATGGATCTGTAAAATTGATATTTGATAGTAGCTAGCAATAGATTCAAGTTATGAAGAAGCACGACATGGGTCTACTGGTGTCGTTGGATGTTCTGCTTGAAGAGGCCAACGTCACTCGTGCAGCACGACGCTTAGCCATCAGCCAGCCTGCACTCTCAGCCCAACTGGCCCGCTTGCGGCAGGTGCTTGATGATCCTTTGCTGGTGCCGGCCGAGCGCGGCCGAGGTATGCGGTTGACGCCACGTGCAGCGCAGCTGAAATCACCCCTGCATGAGTTGCTGACACGGCTTGAGGATCTTGTCGAGGCGCCCTACGCTTTCGATCCCAGCACGGCCAAGCGCGATTTCACGATCGCCCTCAATGACAATGCCGCGATGACGATTGGACTGGATCTCATCGAGTGCATTCGGAAGCAGTCGTATGCAGGCATTAGATTGGCCATGCTCCAGATACCCCGGGATGAGGTCCTGGATCTTGCAGCTCGCGGCCGCATCGACCTGGTGATCGGCACCCGAGCCTTCATGCCCCCTGGTTTGCGCACCCATGATCTGGTCGACGACAGGTTTCAGGTGGCCCAACGCAAAGGGCATCCTCGCGGCACGGCTGCAATGACGCTGGAGCAATACTGCGCTTATGAGCATGTGCTGGTGTCTACCAATGGCGGTTATCACAGTGGGATCGATGATTTTCTTGCAGAGCTGGGGCATTATCGACACACCACGGTATCCGTGCAGTACTACACAGCGGTGCCACCGATACTTGAGCGCACGAACTGCCTGGCGACGTTACCTGAGCGCTTCCTACACCGCTTTGATCACATGATCGACCGCTTCGACCTCCCATTCGCATTCGATCCGTTCCAGCTGCAGGTCGGTTGGCATCCGCGCTTTGACGAAGATTTAGGACATCAGTGGCTGCGTGAACAGCTGATTGCGGTGAGGCCCTTCTAACGCATGAAATGACGGGTACTCAAGGGGCTCGAAGCCCACGGGTAGTTGAGTTTCGCATCGGCCGAGTTTGCAGACAGGAAACCGTGACCCGATGGAAAGCATTCCTGGGGCGTATGCAGGAAATTGTGCCGTGGAAGCTGCTGGCGAGTGTGATCGAGCCGTTCCAACGGAGGGCTGTTGAGTTCCATGCAGGGCATCGTCCCATTGGCTGGAGCGGATGCTTCTCATGGGCGCAACTACGTCCACCGCAGTCAATTCTTGCCGGAATAATAGCCGGAGGCAGTCGCGTGCAAGTTAGTCGAATTCTTAGGCTGACGAGTCTGCGATCGGCATGCCGGAAGCCCCTGTGCCCATAAGAAATGGAAGCATCGCTGCCAATACCTCTTCTGGCGACTCCTCCGGTTGAAGGTGGCCGCCCCGGATGGGTACGCCTTGGACGTTGTTGGCCCATCGGCACCAGATGTCGATGGGGGACGGGCCTTCCCACCCTTGTGGCCAAAGCACAAGCACGGGGCAGGACAGCTTCCTGCCTACGGCACGGTCGGCCGCATCGCAGGCGCGGTCCTCCTGCGCTGCTGCCCGATAGTCCTCGCAGATGGCGTGCCGAACATCGGGATCTTGGAACGCACGCCGATAGGCCTCGAGAGCGAACGGCTCGACATTGCCCAGCCCGCCCGCCATACGGGCCAGCGCAGCATCGATGAATGCCTGCGGGTCGGCGGACAGCAGCTTTTCCGGGAGCCCGAATGGCTGGGCCAGGAAGAACCAATGGAAATTGGTGCGTCCAAATCGTTCGTCCACCAGATCCCATGCATCCAGGGTCGGAATCACGGCCAGCGAGGCGAAGTGCGTCACATGCCCCGGGTAATCGAGCGCAAGGCGGTATCCGGCGCGTGCCCCCCGGTCGTGTCCCACAACGGCAAACCGGCGGTGTCCAAGTTTGGCCATCAAGGCAATCAAGGCGTTGGCCACGCGGCGCTTGGTCCAGCGCGGCCGATCCGAGTCAGCCCGACTGCTACCGTAGCCGGGCAGGTCCGGCGCCACGACCGTAAACGACTGTGCCAGCCGTGGCGCGACATGACGCCATGCAAGATGGGTTTGTGGGTAGCCGTGTAGCAGCAGCACGGGCGGTCCTCCGGAGCCGCCAGTGACGCCGCGGAACGCCACGCCGCCCGCCTCGATGTGCAACTCTGAGAATCCAGCAAATGAGTTCCACGATGCAATGCCGTCGATACCCGACATCATCAACTCCGTACGGTATGGATCGCTAGCGTGAAAGAGCCATGCGAACGAAATCCGACAGGTCCCGGTTGAAGCGCTCCGGTTCTTCGAGGAATGGCGCGTGTCCCGAATCGGCATACAGCTCGCTGCGGATTCGTGGGTTGAGGCTCTTGGCCCTGGCGATACTGGGCTTGGCCTTCACGAGCGCGTCCTGGGCGCCGTAGAGCAGCAGGAGCGGAACCTCGGCCTTGCTCAATCCTTTGGCTGCCTCGACCGTCATCGACTGCACGGCACGTTGCATGTCCCACGATGCCAGCGCGGCGTTGGCCAGCAGCAAGGAGAACGTGGTCGCGTCGGGCTGGCGGTGGAAGCACAGCCTCAGGAAAGCGCGCTCGCCGTCCAAGTGGGTTTGCAAGTCCGAAGCGATCATGTCGCGATAGACTTCTGGGTGCGCCACGATCTGGTCGGGCTTCAGTTCGATCACTCCGTCGACATAGACGGCGCCGGCGATACCTTTGTCGCCATAGGCCGCCAGGTAGTTCGATATCACGGCACCGCCCAGCGACCATCCCACGAGCACCGGCTTGCGCGCGTGTGTCGATTCGATGATCGCGGCCAGGTCATCGGCCCAGCGGCGTCCGTCGGTGTAGGAGCTGGCCTCGGCCGGCTTGCCCGACAGGCCGTGCCCGCGCAGGTCGTAAGTGATCAATCGGTAATGCTGGAGTCGAGGGTCCTGTAATTGCTTAGTCCAGTTCAGCCGGCTACCCAGCAGGCCATGAATGAAAATGATGGGAGAACCCTCGGGATCACCAGCTTCCTGGACGGCCAGCACCACTCCATCGGGGGCAGTGACGGTGTAATCCCGGGTTGCGGCGAACGTAGCCGGTGCGGCGGCTAGTAGCGCGAATGTCGCTATCAGTGCGCCGAGTGCACCACGAAGCTTCGACAAAGACATAGACACGTACTCCTCGGTTCCTAGAACACGCCTAGTCTCAAGCCTCACATTGATGTGAGTGTCAAGCGGGGAAATGGTACAGTGGGCCCATGTCCAAGCCTCAAAGCCCCATGACCATTGGCGAGCTCGCCCACAAGACAGGAGCAAGCCGGCGCTCGATCCGGCATTACGACGACAACGGACTGCTAGCTTCCGTACGCGCGGAAAACGGCTATCGGATGTTTCTCCCAGTCGCCGTCACTCAGGTCCGTCAGATCCAGAGGTTGATCGCCACAGGCTTCAGCTTGGCGGAAATCCGCGGATTTCCCGATTGCATGCGCATGATCGAAGGCGCTGCAGCATGTCCTGAAACGAGTGAAGTGCAACGCCGGAGACTCGCTTCCATAGAGCGGCAGATCGCGGACCTTGAACAGCGACGCGCACGGCTGCGCCAGATGCTGGTAGAAGAGGCCTAGCAGGCTTCTGAAGTACCCCTATCCTCGATAGTCGACCGACGTCAGTGAACCGTCCCGAGATTTCCGGAGACTTGTTGGTGTGAGTCACGCCGCCATGGCGATCTCACGCGTCTGTTGATAGTAGTTTGCTTCGGCGGCGGCCGGCGGGATGTCGTCGATCGGCCCAAGCAGCCGCTTGTGGTTGAACCAGGCTACCCACTCCAGGGGGGGCAACTCGACGTTATACAGGTTCCGCCAGGACCGCCGGTGGATGACCTCGGCCTTGTACAGGCCGTTGATCGCAGTCGTGTCGAATCATGTGTAGGCACAGATCCATTCCGGCTCACGCGCCTGGGACACCGTGGCCCCGGGGAACGTGCAGTAACCGTTGCCGGCACGCGCGGAGGGCAACAGGACGTGCTCTCGTAGTGGTGGATTGAGCGCGACGCTGGCGTCGCTGCAGCACGCCAGTTCGCCGATGGAGAGGAGCGCGTGGGGGCCCGGTTCATGGGGCATGGATACGCCGTTTCACCCGCTTGACTCTCACATTGGTGTGAGGGTCGAGACTATCGGCATGTAGCCAGCGGAGTCGCTCCACGGTCCGGCCATCTGCGTCGGGGCTGTGGCGGCCCTCCGGTCCGATCAGGCTTGTTGCGAAGCAGCATGCCCCCCTCATTCCGGAACATTCCGTTGCCGAGACGCTGACCTCCCCTTGCAGAGAACGACGACATGATCGAGTCCAGCCATCCCGCGCAGCCAGGCCACGCCACGCCCGCGCCCCCGCAGAAGGCGGCCTGGGGTGCCGTATTCGCCCTGGCCCTGGGCGTGTTCGGCCTGGTCACAGCGGAGTTCCTACCGGCCAGCCTGCTGACCCCGATGGCCGCCAGCCTCGGCGTGACCGAGGGCATGGCCGGCCAGGCCGTGACCACCACCGCGGCGCTGGCCCTGGCCACCAGCCTGGTGATCGCGGCGGCGACCCGCGGCATCGACCGGCGCTGGGTGCTGCTGGCCTTCTCGGTGATGTTGATCGGCTCGAACCTGCTAGTTGCCTTCGCCCCCGGCCTCGGTGCCGTGTTGCTGGGACGTGGGCTGCTGGGCATCGCCCTGGGCGGCTTCTGGACCATGGCCGCGGCCACGGCGATGCGCCTGGTGCCGGAGCAGGACGTGCCGCGAGCGCTGTCGATCGTGTTCAGCGGTGTCTCCGTCGCCACCATCGCGGCGGCGCCGCTGGGCAGCTACCTGGGCGATGCCGTGGGATGGCGCAACGTGTTCCTGATGGCGGCGGCGATCGGCGTGCTGGCCCTGGCCTGGCAGTGGCGTACCCTGCCCAGAATGGCGCCCAGCGGCTCGGCCAGCCTGGGCACGCTACTGGAAGTGATGCGGCGGCCGCAGATGGCGCGCGGCATGATGGCGGTGCTGCTGGTGTTCGTCGGCCACTTCACCTTCTTCACCTACCTGCGGCCGTTCCTCGAGCACGTGGCCGGAGTGGGCGTGAACGGGTTGTCGGCGATCCTGCTGGGCTTCGGCGTGGCCAACTTCGCGGGCACATCGCTGGCCGGCGCACTGCTGCAGCGGAACCTGCGGCTGACCCTGCTGCTGATGCCATTGGCAATGGGGCTGATGGGGCTGGCCTTCGTCGCCCTAGGCCAGGCGCCGCTGGCGGACGGGCTGCTGGTGGCGCTGTGGGGCATGGCCTTCGGCACAGTGCCGGTGACCTGGTCCACCTGGATCACAGTCACCGTGCCGGACGAAGCCGAGAGCGGCGGCGGCCTGCTGGTAGCGACAATTCAACTGTCGATCGCGGTGGGTGCGGCGGCGGGTGGCGCAGTGTTCGACGCGAGCGGGGCGCGTGGCGTGTTCCTGGCTGCGGCGATGGTGCTGCTGGTGGCCGCGCTGACCATTTTCACCGGACTGCGTACCCATCGAAGCGATAGAGGACACAGCAAGGCGGCTTGATGAGCTGGCGATAGCGCGACCGCCCAAGTTCCTGCGGTTGGCTGCCGCTTTCCGAGTGATCGGCCAACTGCTCGACGTGTCCGAAGACGCGTCCGATCGGGTTCACCCCCGATATCACGGACACTTACAAGGAGGCCGATGAAGGCCCTGAGGAGTGTTCATGTCGAAGCGAAGGAAGTTCAGTGCGGAGTTCAAGTGAGAACTCGTCCAGGCAGTTCAGCGCACAGGATTAAAGGATTTTCGATAGGCCGTTGGGCTGACTCCCACGATCCGGCCGAAATGTTCCCGCAGGGAGGTGGGGCTTCCAAAGCCCACTGCACTAGCGATGTGCTCAACGGGTAGGTTTGTCGTTTCTAGCAAAGTCTGCGCACGCCTGACACGCGCCCTTAGAAGCCACTGGAGAGGGCTAGTGTTCAGTTGTTCCTGAAACCGTCGATTCAAGGTGCGGCTACTCATCGCAGCCCGCCCAGCCATGTCCTTCAGGGTTAAATCTTGATCTAGCCGCTCTTCGATCCATTGCAGCAATGGGCTGAGATTGGAAGATGCGTCTGGGGGATCGTAAGCGATGAACTGCGCCTGCCCGCCATCTCGTGCAAGAGGCATGACGGCACATCGTGCTGTGTCTGCTGCAACGGCATTGCCGCAGTCTTGTCGAATCATGTGTAGGCACAGATCCATTCCGGCGCACGCGCCTGCCGAGGTGAGTATCCGACCGTTGTCCACGAAAAGAACATTGGGGTCGA
>Ga0180220_1001437_pt1 | contig 17659 bp, 13 predicted proteins | sample eDN5th37CBELigBY_FD_151335 | JGI IMG/M metagenome (GOLD analysis project Ga0180220, IMG submission 151335) | Enriched backyard soil microbial communities from Emeryville, California, USA - eDNA 5th pass 37_C BE-Lig BY (version 2) (version 2) | ecosystem: Environmental > Terrestrial > Soil >...
GTGGCTGGTTGGATCATCTTAGTTATTTCGATCTTGCTTATTGTTCTTGTTATTCTGTTATTTGCAGTTGGGATGTACTTTCTTTTTAATAGTTATTAATAACATTACGGGACAGTCTTCCTCACAAGAGACTGTCCCCTTTCAATTAAAATCCCACACAATTTTCCATTCATCATCATGTTGTACCGCATATACATCTTGTAAGACTGTGAACGTGCCAAATTTGCTCTTAAATTTTAGTTCGATTGTGAACCGGTAGGCCGTTTGGAATGCTTCTTGATCTTTGGCCATTTTCCAGTTTTGAACCTCTTCTTCGTCTAAAATCTTATACTGAAATGTTGATACTCCATAGTGGCTCATATAGATATGGGAGCGCTCTGTTACATAGGCATTTTTTGAAAAACGCTCCTGCATGACAGGGTGAAACAGTTCCCACGCGCTGCCAAAGTCACCCTCCTGCTCTTCATGATAAAAGGATTCCACAACTTCATTTGGACTCTGTTGACTTGAGAAAAATAGCTTTAAAAAAGAAAATATGATAAACAAAGTTAAACAAAAGAGTAATAGGAACAATAGCTTTTTGGAAGATTTTTTCCTCATCAAGACACACCTCTTTGCCGGTCTACTAAAACAACCCTATGTCAGATTGGTTGTAATTATTCATTAATAAAAATTAAACCGTAAATGTTGCATCCACCTTTAACTATGCCGCTACATGTAAAAATCGTCTTATCAGATCTACTTCTTTTTCCATTCTTCAAATAGTGTAAAATAGACTCGTTGTAAAATATCATTTAATCCTAATGAGCCGAAAGCTAACAGCAACTAATTAGTTTTTCATTTTCATTTTATTAATTTCTATATTCCATTTCCAGGAAGTACCTCGACATGCTACTTAAAAAGTTAACAAAGATTTTACTTGGTCACACTCATGATTAAAAGCCCTCTTCTTTTATGGAATGAGGGCTTTTAATCATTATTTTTCTTTTGAAAAACTTGCTTTTATTCTTGAACTTTCATATAATCCTGACTTCGTAACAGATACATACACTTGACCAGCTTTTTTACCTAATTGTTTTATACTTACCTTCGTACTAGAGCTTGATGCAGTTGCCTTACCTAATAATTTCCCTTTAGTAGAAGCATTATAAACTTTTACAATATCTCCTTTTGCTAACCCACTAACTGTAATGACATCTGACTTCCCACGATTGTTAGCAATTTTAACCTGCGATGTTTTAAGGGATAAAGATGTTTCAGCCTTAAATGAAACGGAAGTCTTGGCACTTTCACTATACCCTGACTTTGTAACAGTTACGTATATCTTTCCAGCCTTATTTCCTAATTCACTTATAGAAAGTGATACAGAGCTTGACTTTGCTTGCGATGAAGTTGCAAGTAACTTTGATGCAGAATTATAAACCTTCACAATATCGCCTTTGGCTAATCCTGAAACTGTTACAACGTCAGCCTTATTATTGTTATTTGTTGTTTTTACACTGGTTGCCTTCAATCCGTTTGATGGCTCTCCTTTATATGAGACCTTTGTACGTGAACTTTCTTTATATCCAGGTCTCGTGACAGTAACATAAACAGTTCCTGCTTTTTCGGATAGCTGTTTCACATAGACTGCGGCACTTGTAGAAGTAACTGCCGGTGATGTTGCTATTATCTTACCACCGGATGCTGCATTGTAAATCTTAACAACATCACCCTTTGAAAGCTTATTTACCGTAATTTTATCTGACTTGCCTTTATAGTTTTCAATTTTTACATTTCCAACACTTGGTGCGGCTGTTCTTGCTTCAATCATAAATTGATAAGGAGCATCCTCAGCTGAGCCGGAGCCGACCTGAATATAATATGTTCCTGCTTTTAATGTTAACCCTTCTTTTTGGTAACCTGAAGCTGATTGATTATAGTCTGTATAGAAATAATCAACCTCATTGCCGTAAGAATCAAGAACTGTTACATCCCAGCTCTTTTGGTACATTTTTTTAAAAAGGATATTAACTGACATTGAACTAGGTAATGTCATCTTATAAAAATCTTCATCATAATAAGATTGAATAACCCCGTTATAATACTGATTTAATTTGATTGAATCTGCTGCTTCGAACGAGTCATTAAATTCTTTTTCATAATAATCACTTTTTACAAAACCAACTGTAAATTCATATGGGACACTTTCTGATGATGAGTAATCATCTATTTTCAGATAGTATGTTCCCTTAGGAAGACCCACACTTCTTAATTCATTTCCTAAAGCTGTACTGCTGTAACTGGTATGGAAATATTCATATTCTTCACCGAATTCATTAAGAATTGTTACTTCCCATGAAGAATTTGTTTTTCTAGGTAACGAAACAGTTACATTTCCATCATTTACAAGGGTAAATTTATAAAAATCAGGATCATAGTATGAGTATTGAATATTGCCTTTATATGTTTTGTTCAAAGCCACAGCATTAGCTTTTTCCAATGAGTCATTTACTTCCTTCTCGTAAAATTCACTCGCTGTAAAGTCAACCGATAAATCAAATTTAGTATTATAGTTTCCAGAATTATGTACTACTTCAATATAATAAGTACCCTTAGAAATGCCTGTCTCTATTTCTGTTTTACCTAACGCATAACTACCGTCTTCTGTATAAAGTCTATTTAACTCATTTCCAGCTGAATCATATAAAATAGCTTCCCAACCAGAATAGGTATTATTACCCATGGATATTTTTAAGTTTCCATTGGAAGTAGTTGTTAGTTGATAATATTTACGATCCCACTGATCGCCAAATGAACCTTGAACTGTATCATCAGGTTGAATTGTTTCAGCACTGTCAAAGCTAGCTTGAGAGCTTTCTGGGTAAATCGTAAATAAAAAAAGCATAATCGGAATTAGTGATAGTAATTTTTTCATCATCTTTCTCCTTTTTTCATTTATAAAATCCGATAAATAAAAACAATCCAACGATTTCCCTCCATCACACTCCCGTAGATCTAATATTTTCCTAATATTACTAAAATATAATAATATTTTCCTACAAAATATACAATATCTATTTTTTTAATACCCAAAAATATACGGCTTATGAGGAAACAGCAATCCTGTTATAATGAGATGAATATAAGTAGAAGTGAGTGATGAAATGAAAGAAGGAATTTTATTTCTTGTTGAGATCATAAACAATTTGCACGATATCTTAATCGTGATCATCAATGACATTTTAGGCTTACAAATGACTGATAAAGATATGCACTTTTGGATTATGGGTGTGATCGGGATGGCGACCTTCGCAGCAGTTTATATGGTCTCAAAATGGCTAGCGAAGTTTCCATTCGGACTTCATTTGATTGCCTTTTTATATACATTAACATTTATGTTCGTACTCGTTTTCGCCATTGAAATTCAACAAGCGATTACAAGCAGAGGAAATATGGAATTTGTTGATGCTATTATTGGTTTATGGGGATATATTGCACTATTCCTTGTGTACGTTGGAATTATGGTGTTTTTTATCCTTGTAAAAATGATGTTCAGAAACGGCAAAAAGAAAAAAGACGATTTGGATGTGTAAGAAGCAACAGCCTAGCTGTTGCTTTTTTTTCAAGATCCGCGTTTCCCTCTTTTTTGTAAGTTCGGTCCACTTTATTGCGACTATTTGAAGTTCTCTAGCAAACTTTCAAATATTTTTGCAAACTAGAAGACAATTTTGCAAATACCGGCCACTTTTTTGCAAACCATATGCAAAAGCCCCTCATCATTGATTACAACCTCAAAAAATTGACAAAACTAATCATGAGAGGAGGAATTAACATGGATTTAAGAAGAATCACGATCTTTGCCTTTATTCTGTTGTTTATTTTATTTTTAGCTAGTAAATATGCTTTCACTGGTGCGGAAAAGTCTGTTACGATTCACAGTCCTCAAAGAAACATTTCAAAAGAATTATCTGAGCCGAATAAATCGGTTTTTCGTCAAACACAGGTTGAACATGTTGCAGTAACGGAGCAAAGTAATTCACTAGAAGAGATAAAAGGAAAATATAAGAGGAAATTTGAGGAACTGCAAGCAAAAACAACCAAACAGATCGACGCATTGGTTGAGAATGCCATCCATGATTTCCAAGTCTACCTGAGCGAGGAAAGCCATGATGATTCAATAAGAACACTCTACCAGAGCTATTCGTCTGAAGGGAAAAAAATAGAGCAGCAAACAGAGGAGAGTTTTCAAGTTTTATATAAGGAGCTTCTCACAGAGCTTGTTCAAAATGGCTATTCAGAGGATGAAGCTCAAGAATTCAAATTGGAATATGAGCAACAAAAAGAAGATATGAAGTCAGAAATACTGAAAAAGGCTATGTCAGTTGTTAGTCAATAAACAGAGTGGGACAAGGGACCTGTCCCTAATGTCCCACCCATTGTTTCCTAATAATTTTCCAGTTCGGAATTAATATCTCTAAGTAGAATGTCTATCTCTACAAGTGCAGCATCTTCTTCAGTTGGGAATATTGATGGTTTAACCTCGTCTTTTTTCATTCCTACAAGCCATCGATCAATAAATTCATATAAATCAATTGCTTCTGCCCTAAAACCTTTCCATTCCTTTTTGGCGCAATTTTCTGCAAATTCTTTTTTAGGAAAAAACGGAATAAGCATATGCCCATCGTCATCCTGTGCAGTTGCCCAACCTTCATCATACAAGCCCCAAACTTCTTCAAAATCGACCACTTTTTTAATGAAATACTCATATCTTATATTTGCGGGTCTTTGAAGTAAAGCCTCAAATTCTTTTTTTTTCAAAATAGGACACCCTTTTCCCTAGAAAATGGATTAGCTATCTAAAGTTTACCACTTTCATTTTTATGTAAGTTACAAAATAACTTCAAATTTAAACTGTTTATCTGTTAAACATAAACGCTGTGCAGGTGTGAGTTTCTCCTTATTAGCTGTTTTATTAGGCAAACACAAAACTAAAAAAACAGTAACAAGAGTCTATATATAACAATGAAAACAGACCATTCCACTAATGCAAAATGGTCCGCGATTTTACTATTTTGCCCCATCAAGAGAACCCGTAATAAGAAACCCTTGCTCCCTTACATCCCAGCTAACTTCTTCTTTAAGTCCGTCTCCATCATTGCTAAGTCCTGTTCAGCTTGAAGTCGTTTGGCACGGCCTTCTGCTTGGATCCGCAATGTTTCCTCTAGAGTTGAAATTAAATGATCTTGAACCTTTTTCAATGTATCCACATCTACAAGCCCTCGTTCATTTTCCTTCGCTGTTTCTACTGTGTTTACCTTTAGCATCTCTGCATTTTTCAATAATAAATCATTTGTCGTTTTCGATACGAGCTTCTGTGCTTCTACGGCATCTTTTTGACGAAGTAATGTAAGTGCGATTGCCACTTGATTTTTCCACAATGGAATCGCGGTCGTAATAGAGGACTGTATTTTTTCAACTAATGCTTGGTTGGCACTTTGAATTAAGCGAATTTGCGGGGCACTTTGCATCGTGATTTGTCTGCTTAAGACAAGGTCATGTGTCCGCTTTTCCAATCGATCGGCAAATTGCATAAGGTCATTGACCTCCTGAAATGCCATTTGGTCCTGTGTAAGTTCAGCCTTTTTCTTTAGCTCGGGAATCGTTTTGGTTTGTAATTCTTCAAGCTTAAGCTCGCCAGCAGCAATATAAATATTTAACGCATGAAAGTATTCTTTGTTTTGCTCGTAAAGCTGCTCAAGAACCTGGATATCTTGAAGTAATCCTGTTTTCGAATGATCGAGCTTTACGCTAATACGGTCGATTTGTGCGCCGGTTTTTTGATATTTCGTTAAAACTTCCTGAACAGAGTTCGAGATTTTTCCGAACATCTTTGAAAGAAGTCCACGCTTTTCAGGCTTTAATGCATCGGGATTTACCTGCTCGAGCTTCTTCATTAAATCCCCGATGATATGTCCAATTTCACCAGTATCCTTTTTTTGCACATGATCTAGCATTGAATGTGAAAAGTTCAAAAGCTTTGATTGTGCTTGTGTTCCGTACAGGGCAACAGCTTGCTGGTTTTTCGGATCAATTTGCTCTGCAAGCTGAATCGCCTTTTGACGGTTTTCCTCTGGCAATACATCAAGCAGCTTAACAGGCTTTGCTGGATCTGCTTCTTTATTTACAACAAGCTCCTCCTCCCCAAACGGATTTGAAAGCAGTTCATCTAGTTCGTTTTTTGGATTGTTCACTTATAGACCTCCTTTTATTTTTAGTTCTTTTTTAATAAATTGTTGTTTTTAATAGCTTCTCTGAACAAAAACTATTTAGGTTGATTGGAGCGAAAGGTGCGAGACTCCTGGTAGAAATGCGAAAGCGCCTTGGTCAGCCCCGACAAGCATAAGACGATTTAGAATAGAAGGCGCTTGCGCCGAGGAGGCTCACCGCACGCCCCACGGAAAGCCAAGCATCCTGTAGCGGAAATCTACCACTCATATACTTCTTATAAACAACAAAGTTTGTGAAAATAGACTATTTTTTCACCGACTTATCAATCGTAAGCTTTGCAACATCCAATTCAAAATTCAACTGAGAAATATCCTTCGATAATACATCATGCAAATCCTGTTCGAGTGAATCCGAAAGCTGTGAAATCGTTCGGCGTGTTTCAGTTAATGATTGTGACAGCTCCCTTGTTTTCGACGGCTGTCCTGCTAAAAACGCGTATTTTTCACTTAACTCAACAAGTGAATCTAAATGTGAATAATAAAACGATTCAGCTAAATAAAAACGCTTAGGCTCTTTCTTGGTAATCGAGTAAATCCGATTGACTACTCGGTATATCTCAATATTTTGCTTAATCGTTGAAACTGTACGTATGCTAAAAAGCGCCTTACGTAGACGTTTTATTTTTTGATCTGCTTCCTTTAAATGACGTTTAATATACGCATACTCTTTTCTAGACAGCTGATTTTGCTTTAAAAAATGCTGATGTGTTAAAGCTTTTGTTGAAAAAAATACAGCGGTTCCCCCGCCAAGGGCATATGCGCTTGACAATAAAAACGTCTGATCTAATGGGAAAAAGCTAATCAACCAAATCGTTCCGGTTGACATGGTTGCAGCTGTTGACTGAATAAAAAAATGGACAACTTGCTTCATCAACATCGTCTCCTATAGGTAACTTTCACTTCCTACTTATTAGTACGAACAATTTACGTATAAAGTTTCAATTATTATAAAGTTTTCATCTTATGACTTGAACATACCTCAGCTTTTGACTAAAATCTAATTTTGTATACTTTGCTCAATATAAAAACTTAGTTTAATATATATAAAGGATTAGAAAAGCGCAAGCGCCTTGATTAGCCCCGACAAGCATAAGACGATTTGGAATAAAAGGCATTCTTTGCCTTCCATTACAAATTGGCTTATGACCTCGAGGGGCTAGGCGCTGGAGCTAGACACAAATACTAAGTACAAAATTTATATTCCTTAAACGTTTAGAAAAGAATGATAGGTGATGAAAGTGGAACCAAGACGAAATGACCCGTGTATATGTGGAAGCGGGAAAAAATATAAAAAGTGCTGTATGAACAAATCTAGTGTCATTCAGCTTCACGAAGTAAAAGAAGAACGATTTTACCAGCAAAAGCACGGGCTTACTTTAAAGGTAAAAGACTTCATATTTAAAAAGATGTCCGTCAGTCAGCAATACAAATTACATAGTGAGTTTAAACGAAGAACCAAACACTCATTATCCAGCAAAAATGATCAGCCATTTTTTGAATTCTGGCTTATTTTTTTCCATCGCTATGAAAATGGATTGCGCGGAATTGAATGGTTCATCTTAGAACAAGGAAAACGCCTCCCGCAAGATGAACATGAAATGGCTCAAACATGGCAGTCTCTGACTCCAAAGCTTGTTCAAGCTGTTGACCATCGAGAAAACAGCATTATTTTTAAGGATATGTTTACAAATGAGCATTTCCCACTAGCAAATATGAAAGAAAATATTCAAGATCTTGTCGCACCATGGAACGGTACTTTCGGTCTTATCGAACCATTTGACACATTATACTATTTTAATGGGGTGCGATTGTTTGCTGGTCCAGAGAATATCGACATCGCGATGGATTATGTAAAAGATCTTCAAAAGGAGAAAAACCTTGCTCCTGAAGAGATTATGACAGACTATTATCCTGAAGTGTTAGCAGCATTCAATACAGGTAGAGTTCGTGAAAACGAGGAAACAAGTGAAATCACACAATTTATCCAAAAATATCAGATTGTCAATCAACAGGCACTTTACGAATTGCTTCAATCTGAACCTCAATTTTTAATCGATAAATGGGAGAATCAGCTAAAAGTAAGCAATTGGGTGAATACTTGGTATCAATATACTGACAGCTATCTGTCAGAACCCATTCATATTGGAAATGTAATTGGTACTCTTACGATTGAGAATGATACTTTAACATATGTTACCTTAGAAGAGGATACAATAGCGGAATTCCAAAACATTTTTAAGCCGGATATCATCACATTGCAGGAGCAGCACCAGAAATCACTAGAAGTTCCAACAAATATCATGATGAAAAACACGGTTGCTTCCCTGCCAGAGGATGCTCCACAATATATGTTAATTTACGCAAACCATGATGTTCGCTTAGATTTGGATTTACCTCTTCCGCATCTAGGTGATAAATCTGTACGTGAGCTGATTAGTGAAGGGCAAACAGAAAAGGTTGAAGCGTATTTACAACAAAGAGAATATAATTTATATACGCAAGCACAACGTGAATATGGACAAGTCGAGATCACAGCGGATTTCAACAGTGTTCGAAAAGAACTCGGTTTCCCTCTTTCTCCATTTGTTACAGGTGGAGCCGAGCGTGAAACAGCAATTAACGAAATCACACCATCTGCTTCAGGGAAATCTGTTGTAAAAGAAGAGGATATACCAGTCTATGAATTACTAGGCTTTACACCAGCAACGGTAAATAACTTTTATTCAGAAGATCTTGTTACATTCTTTAAGGAAAAAACAGATGGAAAATCAGATCTAACTTTGAGAAAATATCGCAATTGCTTATTTGATCTAAGAGAAATTTTAGAAGGACATTCTGTTGATAGCTGGGATGCATGCAATGAAGACTTTTGGAAGCAAGTCTGCTTAAAAGACCTACCTTCCCTATATGATCCGTTAAGTAAAACGGTTGTAAGAGATTTTATTAGTACCATGAAAGCATTAGCGAAATGGCTTGTCAAAGAAGAAAAAGCTTCTGCCATTTCAAAGGCCGTTGTCAAGGTAGCAAAGGATGCCGAAGAACAATTAATCGAGTATGTTGAAGAACAAAAAGTAAAGTAAGTTTCTATTTAGGGACTGTCCCCGATACTTGAGGACGAGTCCCTTTTGTTTTTGAAAACGAATCTTTGGTGGGGATGGTTAAGCTAGTGTGAAGCACCTGCTCTTGTGTTTCGGTCGATTTTCTTTCATATTGCGAGAACAGGTTTTAAGCAAAAAAAAAGAAGAGTGCGAACTCGCAACTCTTCCTACGCAGCAACCTCTTGATGATCAGGTTGATTTGATGTTTTTTTGATAAAAGCACCAATGATCACTCCCACAATCGCTGGTAAAATCCAGCCTACACCTTGTTCATAAAGAGGAATAGTCCCTAATATATCATTTAACATGCCATTTAAAAACGTAGTATTCATTGTTTCAGTGATACTAAAAACAGCTGTAAAAATCGTTGCAACCAAATACACTGAATGACTCACACGGTTCCCTGCAAGTCCAAGTAAAATCAACACAACAGCAATAGGATATATAGCCCCTAAAATCGGAACTGAAATTGATAAAATTTGGTTTAACCCTAAGTTTGCAACTAATAAGCTAAGCAAAGCAAGAATGACAGCCCACTTTTTATACGAAAGCTTAGGAAATAGATTGGTAAAATATTGGCTGCATGAAATAATAAGACCGATACAAACACATAAGCAAGCCAGTGTGAATAACAGACCAAGTAAAACAATTCCAATCCCGCCAAATAATTGATTCATGACAATCGTTAATCCTTGAGCACCATTTTCAGCTTCACCAAGTGCAGCACTTGATGCACCTAAGAATCCTAAAATTGTATAGATGGAGGCAAGCAATATTCCGGCACCAAGACCTGCAAAGCCCATATATTTAGAGACAAGCTTTGTATCTTTGACACCTTTTGCTCGAATCGTATTTGCCACAACAATTCCAAACACTAGGGCAGCTAATGCATCCATTGTTAAATAACCATCCATAAAACCTTGGAAAAACGAATTATTTTGATAGGCACCCGTTGCTTCTGTAAAGGCACCCATTGGCGTAATGAGGCTTTTTACAAAGATTAAGGCGATCATGATTAACAATAGCGGTGTTAATAGCTTTCCAAAACGATCGACAAGTTTAGATGGTTGTAAGCTTAGCCATAATGTTAGAGAGAAAAAGACGACCGTATAAACACCTAACATGACTGGCTGATTCATCATTGTTTCAGGCAGAAACGGCTTCATCCCCATTTCATATGCAATCGATCCTGCTCTCGGTATCGCTAAACCGGGTCCAATGGATACATAGATTAATAATGGAAATAAAAAAGCAAAAAATGGATGAACGCGGTTTGCGAGTGTATGAAAACTACCAGCCTTGGCAACAGCTAAAACACCAAGAATTGGCAGACCAACAGCTGTCGTAATAAAGCCTGCTAGAGAAAGCCAAACATCTTCTCCGGCAGATCTTCCTAAAAATGCTGGAAAGATAAGGTTTCCTGCACCAAAAAACATCGAAAAAAGCATAAAACTAATAAAAATAAGTTCATTTTTCTTTAGCATGGTTACCAAGCTCCTTCAATATAATAGGCTGAATTATAACAAGGAGACGCAATAAAATCTAGTCTATCAAAAATAGATAGAGTATTAAAACAATTATGATTATTCTAATATAAGTATTATTAACTGGAAGTTATTATAAAATTTATTTTTTTCTATAAAATTCTTATAATTTGTGCTAAACTATCCTTTGTGTCGAATTTTAGGGAATTTTATTACTATAGTTTTTCAGGAGGAAATTATGATAAAAAATCAATCCGGTAAGCAAACACTTGTTATCGGTTTAATGCTGTTTGCGCTCTTTTTAGGTGCTGGAAATATGATTTTCCCACCAGCAATGGGGCAGCAGGCTGGTGAACATATTTGGTTAGCTACTTTAGGTTTTTTAATTACAGGTGTGGGGCTTCCTTTTCTAGGCATTGTGGCTATTGCTTTATCTGGAAGTGACATACAAACAATTGGAAACAAAGTTCATCCAACATTTGGTCTGATTTTTCCGATTATTTTGTATTTAACAATTGGTCCATTTTTTGGAATTCCAAGAACAGCGACCGTTGCATTTGAAATTGGTGTAACTCCGTTTCTACCAAGTGAGTTCGTTGGACAGAAGATTCCTCTTCTTATTTATACAATCATTTTCTTTACGGTTACATTCTGGCTTTCGCTCAATCCTAGTAAGCTTGTGGATCGCATAGGAAAAATGCTGACACCTGCATTGCTTATTATCCTTGTATTATTAACAGGAAAAGCATTGCTCACACCAATGGGCAGCCTCCAAGAGCCACAAGGAGCTTATGTTGAAGGAGCCTTTTTTAAAGGATTTTTAGAGGGCTATTTAACAATGGATACGTTAAGTGCTCTGGTATTTGGGATTGTTGTGATCTCTGCGATAAAAGAGCAAGGAATAAAAGACCGCCTGGCGATTACAAAGGTTTGTATAAAAGCAGGGCTTATTGCAAGCACAGGGCTTGTTTTTGTGTATGTGTCATTAGCATTTATCGGCGCAACAAGTGTTTCAACGACAGGATACTTAGACAACGGCGGCGCAATTCTTTCGTCAACAGCGAGCGTTTTATTCGGTTCACTTGGAAAAACGGTGCTGGGACTCGCGATCACGTTTGCTTGTTTAACAACAAGTGTTGGCTTAGTATCTGCTTGTGGAAATTACCTTTCAAAAGCATTTCCACGTTTATCATATAAAAAAGTGATTCTTATTTTGTCAATTTTTAGTGCGTGTGTAGCAAACTTTGGGTTAACACAGCTCATTTCTGTGTCTGTTCCATTATTAATTGCTATATATCCTTTAGCCATTGTCTTAATTCTTTTATCGTTTTTAAACTATGTGTTACCGACAAAATCGATTGTTTATGTTATTAGTTTAGGTATTACAGCTGTTTTCAGTATCATTGATGGATTAAAGGCGGCTGGTGTAAATGTGAATGGCTTGAATTTAGACTTTATCCCGCTATTTAATATTGGGATTGGTTGGTTAGTTCCTGCTGCTATTGGTACTATCATTGGTTATATGATAAGTATGTTTAAACAAAATTAACCCTTGGAGGTCATTTCCTTCAAGGGTTTTTTTGTACAATTTGTTGATTTTGAATTTGGATAGGGTATGAATGATTCCTTCTCCAGAGATGCTCATCTTAAGTGGGGCGTGCGGTGAGCCTCCTGATATGAGCGAAACTGTCTAGGCTCCCAAACGGTAGTTACAAAGTTCTTTTACTTAATATTATTTTAGATCTTGATTTCACTCAGCGCTTCTCATTGCTCTGCGCCGATCGTGCAGCACCATCAGGATGACCATTCCCATCATAACTCCCAAGACGCTACCTAACTCCGTGGTCAGTTCATGTGCAAGCGGGTACTCCAGTGCAGGTTGTGTATCGGGACGAGTGGCAGATAAGCGATTGAAGAGGTTATAAGAGAACAGCATTCCCGACGAGATCCATGCTGCGGCCATAGGTGGGAAAAAGCTCTTCGACCCGCGACGGGTGGTCAATACCCATAAACCCCAAGACCCTACAAAGGCCCACACACCGGTACTCAACGACAAAAGGTGCCACCACAAATCTCGGTTATCCAACATAGCTGGGTTGATGCCAATCGTTCCACCAGCCGCCCAGAAAACCTTAATAAATCCAAGAAGGATACAGCCAGCTGAGACAAGTCTAGCTAAGGTGATTTGCAGTTTCTGGCTGTTTCCTGGAAGTAATTCGATATAGATTGGACCAGTAAATACCTCTGGCCAACGCATCTTAGTGTATCCTGCTAAAGTGAAAGGTAGACAGATCCCGACCCCAATCAGTGAAACTATTACGAAAATTTGCTCATATATCCAAACATCGGCAGCCCCAGCCTGCTGATCACGTATGATAGCAGCTGGACTAAGCACCGGCGCCAACAACAACATAGGAATAAGTAAACCAGTACCTACCCAGACGGGAAAGGCAACTAACCAGGCAGGTAGCTTCTCTCCCCACCGCATGCTGAACGCAAAAGCTACCAAAATACCAACCGCGGCGAGAACGATTGTGATGGCGTTTGCAGTACGCCAACTTGGATCTCCCATTTGTTCGGTCGGCATAAAGAGTCCGAAAGTCCAGGCTATTTTGATGAACAGATAAGGCATTATTGCTACAGCAGTACTATAACCCCATATTTTACGCTTCTTAATCAATTGAGAAATTGTCTTCTTTACTGTCATGAGAGCACCTCACCATCGAAATCCTATCAAACTGCTCCTCTCGCTAAAATACTAACATCATATTCCAACCACAAATCCCTTATTCTAAAAATCTAACAAAACAAAAAGCTTCGCCTTCATCGACAACATTTCACCTATATAAAAATAACAACCTTATAAAAAGGAGTCTTTCATTAATAAGAGAAGTTAATAATGAATACATTTAAAACAGAGACATTCGTGGGTCAGGGGGACAGGTTCATTGTCCCATTCTATTTGGGACAATGAACCTGTCCCCGCGTCCCGCAAAGGAGATGAGGAGTATTCAGCACATTCGGCTAAAAGCGGCTATTGATCAGGAGCAAATTCAAGATCGCATAACCTATCACCCAGATATTATTGAGCTGCATTTAACAGAGAAAAATCTGCAGAACCCAAATGAAATGGTCAGTTATATTCGGCTATTAAAAGCTATGGGGATTCGCGTCTATCTTCATCATCCAATGAAACACCATGGACGCTATTTAGATATCATTAGCTCCAGCCCTGAGATGCGGCAGTTTTATGATTGGTCTTGTGAGCTACTAGCGTTTATTTGCCGGGAGGAACATATTAAATGTATCATCCATTGCCATTACTCAGATTCTGAGTCTACATTTATGGACAAAGCAAATCGATATGAAATGAGAAGGCGTATTGAAGAAATTTTACATATATGTGATCGATCCTTTCTATGGGAGGATACAACACACGGAATATTTTCAGCTCAAAACCCACACCTGCTTACTGAAATTGTCCAACCGCTTCATTTGCCTTTAAATATTGACATCAGTCATTCATTTATTGCGTTAAAGGGAAATAATAGAGCGTTAGAGCAACATCTGGAAACATTCGCTTCCCACGCCCACTACTTCCACCTTGTTGACTCACTCGGAATTGAACATGATTCATTGCCGCTTGGAAAAGGAAACATCAACTGGAAGATGGTGAAGCCATTTATTGGAGATACTGACTTCATTTTTGAAATTGATTTGAGTGAAAGCCATTATCTTGATTGTCGGCTAATGATTGAAAGTGCGGAGTATTTTAATAAGGTGTAAATTAGAAGAGTGCAAGCACCTTGAATGACTTAAACAAACGTTTATTTATAAAATAAATAAAGCCATTGTTGATAAAAATCATCCAAATTCACTGATTCATTAACCCCCTTGTAGCTCACTTTACAAGGGGGATTACCTTAACAACCTTCGTACATCCTCCTCAGGCAGAGGCTTACTAAAATAATAGCCTTGCCCTAATTTACAGTTATTTTTCAAAAGAAAAGCAACCTGTGTCTCTTCTTCAATTCCTTCAGCAATAACAGTAAATTTCATAATATGTCCAATATCAATAATGGCTTTTGCAATTAAGCCATTGTGATTTGGATCCACAATATCATCCACAAAGGATTTATCAACCTTGATTTTATCAATGGGAAGATGCTTTAAATAGCTAAGTGAAGAATATCCTTTACCAAAATCATCAATCGCTATTTTTACACCTAGCTTCTTTATATCATTTAATGTAACAATTGAATGATTAATATTTTGCATAATGCTTTCTGTAATCTCAAGCTCAATCATTTCCGGATTCACTTGATATTCGTCAAGCACTTGCTTCACACTTTTCACAAATCCCTGATCCTGCATTTGTCGTACGGATATATTGACTGCCATCTTTATAGGCCTAATTCCGTTTTGCTTCCATTTAGTATGATCGTGGCATACTTGTCGTAATATCCACTTTCCGATTTGAACAATAAGTCCTGTTTCTTCTGCAAGTGGAATAAATTCAATAGGAGAAATTGGGCCAAGCTTTGGGTGCTCCCAACGAATCAATCCTTCCACACCAATGATCTTACCTGTTTCTAATTCATACTGCGGCTGGTATACCATCCTAAACTGATTCGTTTCAAGTGCTTTTCTTAATCCAACCTCCAACTCCATTTTTCTTGTTGATTGGGTGTTAAGGCTTGCATTATAATACTGAAAATTATTTTTCCCACGCTCTTTCGCCAGATACATGGCAGTATCCGCATTCTTAATCAATGTTTCCTGATCTTCCCCATCATATGGATAAAGGCTAATGCCAATGCTTGTTGTGACAAATACCTCTTCACAACCAATAAAAAATGGACAAGAAAAAACATCAATTATCTGCTGGGCAATCGTTTCAATCTCTTCCTTTTTCTTTCCTTCAAGGAGAATCAAAAATTCATCTCCCCCTTGTCGTGAAACAAGGCCATCACTTTTGACGACACTTCTTAATCGATCCGCAACATCCTTTAATAGAAGATCTCCGGTTGAATGCCCTTTTGTATCATTTATCACCTTAAACCGGTCCAAATCTAAAAATAAGATCGCAAGCTCTTGATTTGGTTCATTTTTTGCTAAGCTATTATTTAGATGTTCCTTAAACATATTCCGATTTGGAAGGTTTGTGACCGAGTCATAGTAAGCCATTTTATGAATGATTTGCTCAGCCTTTTTTCGCTCTGTAATATCCCGGCCAACAACAAGCTTTGCGGCTCTTCCTTCATATAAAATCTTCATGAGTGACACTTCCGCATCAACGATACCATCATTTGGCAGTGCTAGCTGACATTCGAAATGATTTTTTTCAATATCTTTATCATCCATCTCTTGGACAATATCCTTTATCCTGTTCACACTTTCAGGAGAGACAAATTCAAATACATGGCGGCCGATAATATCAGAAGTATTAAAAAGCTCGCTGCCCGCTTTATTGACAAACACAAACTTCCAATCCCTAGTAACAGCAATAATATCAGGAGACATCTCCACTAACCCGCGATAGCGTTCCTCTCGCTCCTTCTGCTCTGTTACATCAAATAAAACACTTGTAAAATAAACAAAATTTCCTTTTTCATCATAGGTTGGAATACCTCTATCACGAATCCAACGGACCTCTCCATCCGGCCGAACTATTCGATAAAAACTTGTAACAGGCTTCTTTTTGTTTAATTGCTCTAACCGATGATCAATAACCTTCTGATCCTCCGGAAGGATCACCTTTCTCCATAAAAGATGGTCCTGATAAAAATCATCCAAAGAATACCCATACAGCTTTTCGATTCCAGGTGTAATTAACAAATTATTTGATTTCATATCATGTGACCAAATCGCGACATCTAATGAATCAAAAATATTATTTAATCGACTATTACTATGACTAAGCTCTTTCGTTGTTTTATTCATCACAAAAATGAGAATTAAAATGAGGACAAATGTAACGATACTAACAGTGATATGTAAGATAGATAACGCCATATGTTTAATAGGAAAGAAAATATATCCAATTTGCGCTAAAATCTCTATTAACACAACTAAGCTTATCAGCGACCACTTTGATTTCAATAAAAACATATAGACCCACCTACCTTTAAAACAGACACATTTGAACAAATTTAGACAAAATCATAAGTGTTTTTTTATTATCTCCCATTATACATGAAGATATATGTCAAAATATAGAACTACTCTAGGAAGACAGACCCTTTTTTTGTATACTATTTTAGTAGAAAAGGTTGACAATGTTAGTATGATATATTGAATAGAGGGTTGGTTTATTCCTTCAAGAATAGGATCAATCAAAGGGAGTCATTTTTTCCCTACCCAATGATTATAATGTAAACGTACCTTTATATATGAAGCTCTATCCGCAGAAGCTTATTGAAAATTGCAGTGTTGATGTTTCCCAAACATAGCCATCTTTTAACAGGTGTTTGAAATGGACAACCATTTCTTCAGCATTTCATAGGAGGATGATCAACGAATTGTTTGCAGCACTCTACTAGATAGTAAGAGTAAAAGATGATCGTGAGTCAGTTCCCAAACAACAAACAGCACTATGCTGAACGATACGAAAAAATGTATAGAACATAAAGGGAGGATACCAAAATGAATCTCATTGACGTTCAACCAGTCAAATTTAGTTTTTTTGAAAAACCGCCAGCTTCATCTATTAACCAAGCATTTGTTTATACAAATGAACAAAACAATTTTCAGGTTGTAAAAAATGGCGATCGCTTGAGCCGAAGTGATCTTCGTGCTGGAAAATACA
>Ga0180220_1001440_pt1 | contig 17634 bp, 13 predicted proteins | sample eDN5th37CBELigBY_FD_151335 | JGI IMG/M metagenome (GOLD analysis project Ga0180220, IMG submission 151335) | Enriched backyard soil microbial communities from Emeryville, California, USA - eDNA 5th pass 37_C BE-Lig BY (version 2) (version 2) | ecosystem: Environmental > Terrestrial > Soil >...
CCGGAGCTGATCGAAGCAGGGGTGACTTCGTTTAAAATCGAAGGGCGCCTGAAAAGCCCGGAATACGTCGCGAACGTGGTCAGCAAATATCGCAAGGCAATCGACCGCTACTTCGAAGGAGACGACACGAAGCCGAGCAAGGAGGAGATGCGCGAGCTGCAGCAGAGCTTTTCGCGCGGGTTCACGCATGGTTTCCTGGAAGGCACGAACAATAAAAAGCTGGTAGACGGCACGTTCCCGAAAAGCCGCGGCGTATACGTCGGACGGGTAGAGAAAATTCTGCGCGACGGCGTCGTGTGCAAAATCGAAGCGCCGCTGAAGCGCGGCGACGGCATCGTGTTTGACGCCGGGGACCCGACCAAGCCGGAAGAAGGCGGACGCATTTACGATTTGCGACGCAAAGGCGTTAAAATCGAAGGCGAGGCAGACGAAGGCTGGATCGTCGACATCGTTCCCGGCCGCAGCGACGTGGACCTGCATAAGGTGCATGTCGGCGACCGCATCTGGAAAACGAACGATCCGGCGCTGGACAAACGCCTGCGCCAAACGTTCGAGACGGACAAGCCGTACCGGGTCTTTCCGGTGCATGTGAGAGCATTCGGCCATGCCGGCGGCCTGCTGACGACGATCTGGACCGATGTGCAGAAAGGCACGACGGTCCAGGTGGATTCGGAGTTGGAACTGGAAGTCGCCAAGAAACGGCCGATGGATTATGCGCTGCTCGAAGAGCAGTTCGGCCGTTTGGGCGGCACCGTGTTCCAGCTGGAGAAGCTGGACGTCGACCTGCAAGGCGACGTCATCGTGCCCATGCGCGAGCTGAACAGCATCCGCCGCCGCGCGGTGGAGCTGCTCGCCGGCGAGCGCCCGAAGCCGCCCGTATACGTGAAACGGGCGGTGGATGCGTTCGGCGATGCGGCGCGCAGCGCATCGCCGGTGGCGCGCGGTGAGGCGAAGCTCACCGCGCTGTGCCGCAGCCTCCCGCAGGTGGAGGCTGCGCTGGAAGCCGGCATCGAATTCATCTACGCCGACTTCGAGTTCATCAAGCAGTTCAAGGAAGCGGTGGAGCTCGTTCGTGCGGCCGGCAAGCGGATCGCGCTCGTGACGCCGCGCATCCATATGCCGATCGAGAACGGCATCCACAAAAACATCCTGCGCCTCCAGCCGGACGCCGTGCTGGTGCGCAACACCGGCGCGCTCTATTTCTACCTGCGCGAGCGGATGCAGAACCCGGATGCCAAACATCCGCAGCTGATCGGCGATTTCTCGCTGAACATCGCCAACCATAAAGCGGTGAACCTGTTCCTGGAAGCCGGCTGCGACATCGTCACGCCGTCGTACGACCTGAACATCCAGCAGATGGTCGATCTGCTCGAACGTTCGAACACGTCGCGGATGGAAATCGTCATCCATCAGCATTTGCCGATGTTCCATACCGAGCACTGCGTCTACTGCACCTTCCTCAGCGAAGGCACGGACTACACCAACTGCGGCCGTCCGTGCGAAGAGCATCGGGTATCCTTGCAGGACCGCATCGGCATGTCCCACCCGGTCCGGGTAGACGAAGGCTGCCGCAACACGGTCTATAACGCCATCGAGCAATCCGGCGCCGAATACCTGACGAACTTCATGAACCTTGGCGTAGCCAATTACCGCGTCGAGTTCCTCGAGGAAACGAAGGAACAGGTACACGAGGTCATCGACCTCTATAACCGCGCTCTGCGCGGCGAAATCAGCGGCACGCAGGTCTGGAAAACGCTGAAAGCCACCAACCAGCTCGGGGTAACCCGGGGGCAGTTGGTGAAGTAACGAGGATTATAAAGAGCAGGCCCCTGCACTGGTCATTCGTTTTGATCAGGCAGGGGTCTTTTTTGTTTTGTGATGAAATAGCAATAGCATTTATCATCGATGCATATATTTCATTAAGTAATTTTTACCTAAATGATTCCAAGAGCGTTCTTATTTGTTATAATGAGTAAGGATACAAATTGTATCTTTTTTTGAAGATTAGAACTTCCTGTTCAAGTGCTGATTTCACCCTCCCCTTCAACTCTTTTTAATCGAAATAAAGCATCTTCATTGAAGAGAACAATACCGAATTCTTTCTCTGGCATTTTTAACATCGAAAGAGGCAGCTCATCAATATCGGAAACCGCTCCAAGGTTTGCTTCCTTTTTCGAAACGACTTGCACCTATGTTGCCAAATCATGATTAGTAATGGATGGTTTAATGTTTGCTTTTCAATATACGTACTCATTCCATTTGGGAGGCATTTATGAAAGCGATCATTTTGGCTGGCGGCACGGGTTCCCGCTTATATCCCTTAACCAAAGTTACCAATAAACATCTCCTTCCCGTAGGCAAATACCCCATGATATTCCATTCCGTTTCAAAATTGAAAAAGGCAGGGCTGAACGATATTTTAATCGTTACGGGAAAAGAACATATGGGGGACGTTGTCAATTTACTGGGAAGCGGTCAGGACATGGGAGTATCCTTTACTTACAAAGTTCAAGACGAAGCAGGGGGAATCGCTCAAGCGCTTGCCTTATCCGAGCAGTTTGTCCGTGGAGACAAAATGGTTGTTATATTAGGCGACAACGTCTTTGAAGATGATATTACCCCGTTTGTCGACAAGTTTCGTTCGCAACAGAGCGGGGCCAAAATATTAATCCAAAAGGTCCAAGATCCATGCCGATTTGGCGTTCCGGAAATTCATGCGGACCGTATTTTATCCATAGAAGAGAAGCCGCAATTTCCTAAAAGCATGTACGCCGTCACGGGGATCTATATGTTTGACAGTCAAGTATTTGATATTATCCGAACGTTAAAACCTTCTGCTCGCGGCGAATTGGAAATTACGGACGTCAATAATTCATACATTCAACGAAACGAATTAACCTTTGACGTTTTGCAAGGCTGGTGGACGGACGCAGGTACTCATGCATCCTGGTCCCGCGCGAATGAACTCGCCCAACAGATCGTTTTCGGCGATGAATTTGGAAAATTCAAATTATAGGCAGGGGGGCTCGTAGCAAATGAGGGTTTCTTCTTTACAATTACAAGGCGCATGCCTTATCGAACCGGTTGTCCATGGAGATAGCCGGGGTTTTTTTATGGAAAGTTACAACGAAGCCGTTTTGGAAAAGCAAGGCGTCAAATTCAACTTCATCCAAGACAACCAATCCCTTTCGGCTGAGCCGGGTGTAATCCGTGGACTCCATTACCAATTGAACCCCAAAGCGCAAACGAAGCTGATCCGCGTCCTCGCAGGCGCCATCTATGACGTCATCGTTGACGTCCGTAAAAGCTCGCCTACCTTCGGTAAATGGGTGGGGGTTATTCTTAGCGAACATAATCACCGCCAGCTGCTTGTGCCTAAAGGCTTCGCTCACGGATTTTGCACGCTTGTGCCCAACACCCAAGTCTTGTACAAGGTGGACGAATATTATTCCCCTGAAAATGACCGCGGCATATTATGGAATGACCCGGCATTGGGAATCGATTGGCCGACATCGAGGCCCATTCTATCGGACAAAGACCAGCGCCATCCGCTGCTGCGGGATGCGGAATTGAATTTTGACTAGGAGGCCGCGTTTGACATGAAACTTCTCGTTACCGGCGGAGCCGGATTTATTGGCAGTAATTTCGTTTTATATATGCTTCAGCAGCATCCGGAGTATAAGATCATTAATGTGGATTCGCTGACCTATGCAGGCAACCTCGAAAACTTGAAATCGGTCGAAAATCACCCGAACTATACGTTCTCCAAGACGGATATTACCGACGCCAAGGCGATTGACGCCTTGTTCCAACAGGGCATTGACGTTGTCGTCAACTTTGCTGCCGAATCGCACGTGGACCGCAGCATTTTGGACCCGGAAGTATTTGTGAAAACCAATGTTTTGGGAACGCAGGTACTGCTGGACGCAGCCAGAAAATACGGCGTAATGAAGTACGTGCAAGTATCTACCGACGAGGTATACGGTTCGTTAGGGGATACCGGCCTGTTCACGGAGGAGACGCCTCTGACGCCGAACAGCCCTTATTCTGCAAGCAAAGCAGGCGGAGACCTCCTTGTTCGCGCTTACCATGAGACTTTCGGTCTGCCGGTGAACATCACCCGCTGCTCCAATAACTACGGACCGTATCAATTTCCGGAAAAGCTGATTCCGCTGATGATTTCACGCGCTTTGGAGGATCAGGCGCTTCCGATTTACGGAGACGGACTGAACATTCGCGACTGGCTGTATGTGGAAGACCACTGCAGCGCCATCGATCTGGTTATTCATAAAGGCCGTGTCGGCGATGTATACAACATTGGGGGCAACAATGAACGGACGAATCTTCACATCGTAAAAACCATTTTGGCAGAGTTAAATAAACCGGAATCACTGATTACCTATGTAGAGGATCGTCCCGGGCATGACCGCCGTTACGGCATTGATCCGGCCAAGATTACGCAGGAGCTTGGGTGGAAACCGAAGCATAACTTCGAAACGGGCATTAAGGAAACGATTCAATGGTATCTCAAAAATAAGGACTGGTGGACCCGCATTCGGTCTGGTGAATACCAGGATTATTACGCCAAGCAATACGGCGAACGGTTGGGCGATTCCGTATGAGAGTTTTAGTTACCGGAGCATCGGGACAATTAGGGAAGGATGTAGTCGCTCTTCTTCAAAAAAAGGGGCACGACGTCATGGGGTGCAGCCGCGCTGAATTGGACATCACGAACCTGGAGCAATGCCAGCAAGTTATAGGCGGATTCCAGCCCGATTCTATCATCCATTGTGCAGCCTATACCGCGGTGGATGCCGCCGAAACCGATGTAGACGGAGCCTACAGAGTAAATGCGGTCGGCACAAGGAATGTGGCGACTGCAGCCGAAAAGGTTGGCGCCAAGCTGGTCTACATCAGTACGGATTACGTGTTTAACGGGCGATCCGCTGTCCCTTACCAGGAATACGATAATACGGATCCGCAAAGCGTTTATGGCAAATCCAAAAGAGCCGGCGAAGTGCTGGCGCAAAGCTTATCCTCACGATATTTCATCGTCCGCACGTCTTGGGTTTACGGGCTGCATGGAAATAACTTCGTGAAAACGATGCTCCGTCTGGGACAGGAGAAACCGTCGGTTCAAGTCGTTAATGACCAAAAGGGATCTCCGACGTATACGGTGGATTTGGCCGAGTTTTTGTCGGAACTGATTTTAACCGAGAAATATGGGATCTACCATGCGTCAAACGCTGGCGAATGCACGTGGTATGAATTTACGCAGGTTATTTTTGATGAGGCCCGGAAAGCGGGGGTCGCAATTACGGCAAAGCTTGACCCATGCACGACCGACCAATTCCCTCGCCCAGCCCCTCGTCCGGCTAACTCTTCGTTGGATCATGTAGCGATTAGAACGAACGACTTGCATGATTTGAGGCATTGGCAAGAAGGTCTTAGAGATTTTATTCATGCGATGAATAGGTCATAATGTTAAATAGAACGAGAAGCTTACCCCCTGTATAATCTCCTTATATCAGGGGATTTTTTATTGCGCATTCTAACCATTATCATTACCTATGAACTTTCTGATGTTACAGTTCCTGAACCGGCATCGAAGTGAGAACTTAGGGGCTTTTTCAAATCAACTGGAAATTCCATAAAAATGTTCGCATCGAATACGAACAAGAAATTGACACTACCCTTGCGCTGACATAGACTAGATTTATGAGAAAAAGTCGTGGAGGAATGACGTTTGAAGCAGATGATCAAACCATGGAGACATGTTTTTAAGCTGGACCCGGACCGGGAGATCGACGACCCGGCGCTGGAAGCGGTATGTATGTCCGGAACGGATGCCATCATGATCGGCGGCTCGAGCGGCGTGACGTTCGACAATACGGTCGATTTGCTGTCGCGGGTGCGCCGATTCGAGCTTCCTTGCGTGCTTGAGGTATCCAATCTGGAGATGATCGTGCCGGGTTTCGATTTGTACATGATTCCGATGGTGTTGAATACCGCGGATTCGGCGTGGATTACCGGCCAGCACAAGCAGGCGATCGAGGAGTACGGCTATATGATTCCGTGGGATCTGCTCGTTCCCGAAGGCTACATTATATTGAATCCGGATTCGACCGTGGCCCGGCTGACCGGAGCCCAAACCGGCCTGGACGCGGACGGGGCGGCTGCTTATGCCCAGGTAGCGGACAAGCTGATGTCCCTTCCGATCGTTTACGTCGAGTACAGCGGCAGCTTCGGCGACATGGACACGGTCCGGAAAATCCATCAGTCTGTTCATGGCGCAAAGGTTTTTTACGGCGGAGGAATACATGATCCGGAAACCGCGGCCGCGGCGGCGGCCGTCTGCGATACGATCGTCGTCGGCAACGCGGTATATGACGATTTGAAACAGGCCCTGCTTACCGTCAAGGCCGTGAAGTAGTTTTCGCCGGATCAGAATGACATGAAGGAAGGAGCATGCCTGCATGCAACCGATAGATATACATCAAGCGATTCAAAAATTAAATCCGCAGCAGCGGCAGGCCGTCGAAGCGACGGAAGGCCCGCTGCTCATTTTGGCCGGCGCGGGAAGCGGCAAGACCCGGGTGCTGACGCACCGGATCGCTTACCTGATCGCCACCCGCAAAGCTCCGCCATGGGGCATTTTGGCGATCACGTTTACGAACAAGGCGGCACGCGAAATGCAGGAGCGCGTCACCAAGCTTGTCGGCCATGAAGGCCGCGACATTTGGGTATCGACGTTCCACTCGATGTGCGTGCGCATTCTCCGCAAGGATATCGACCGGATCGGCTTCAATTCCAACTTTACGATTTTGGATTCGACGGACCAGCTGTCCTTGGTGCGGAACTGCATGAAGGACCTGAACCTGGACACGAAAAAATTCGAACCGAAAGCCGTTCTTGCCCTGATCAGCGCCGCCAAAAACGAACTGATCACGCCCGCGCAATACGAGCAGAAGGCCGGAGACTACATGGAGAGCATTGCCGCCAAGGTATACACCATGTACCAGCGCCGCCTGAAAAGCAACAATTCGCTGGATTTCGACGACCTGATCATGGCGACGATCCAGCTGTTTAAAGAAGTGCCTGAAGTTCTCGATTTTTATCAGAAAAAGTTCCAATACATCCACGTTGACGAATATCAGGATACGAACCGCGCGCAGTACATGCTGTGCCGGATGCTGGCCGACGGCCATCACCGCATTTGCGTCGTGGGCGACAGCGACCAGTCGATCTACCGCTGGCGCGGGGCGGACATCAGCAACATTCTGAACTTCGAGGAGGATTATCCGGAAGCCCGCACGATCCTGCTCGAGCAGAATTACCGGTCGACGTCCACCATTTTGAACGCGGCCAACGAAGTCATCAAGCAGAACAGCGGACGCAAGTCGAAAAATCTGTGGACCGACAAAGGCGAAGGCGCCAAGATCAAAATCTACAGAGCCGATTCGGAACATGATGAAGGATATTTCGTCACCTCTGAAATCAGCAATAACGTGAAGCAGGGCAAGTCGTACCAGGATCATGCCATTTTGTACCGCACCAATGCCCAGTCCCGGGTGATCGAGGAAATTTTGATCAAGTCGGATATCCCGTATCAAATCGTCGGCGGCATCAAGTTCTATGACCGCAAAGAGATTAAAGATATTCTCGCTTACCTGCGCCTGATCTCCAACCCCGACGACGATCTTAGTTTGGCGCGCGTCATCAACGTGCCGAAAAGAGGCATCGGCGATACCTCGGTGGCCAAGCTGACGGCAGCCGCGGCCGAACGGGGCGTGTCGATTTTCCAGGTGCTTGCGGTCGTGGATGACCTTGGATTTGCCGGCAAGACGCGCAACGCGCTGGTGGAATTTTACGATATGATCGCTGCGCTTAATCAAATGGTAGAGTACCTTTCCGTCACGGAGCTCACTGAAAAAATGCTGGAAATGAGCGAATACCGCGTCGAGATGCAGCGCGAAAACACGATCGAATCACGGTCGCGCCTCGAGAACATCGACGAGTTTCTGTCCGTCACGATGGAATTCGAAAAAAACAACGAAGACAAGTCGCTGGTTTCCTTCCTGACGGACCTGGCCCTTATTGCCGACATCGATTCGATGAACGACGAAGACGAGGATCAATCGGATGCGGTCATTCTTATGACGATGCACAGCGCAAAAGGATTGGAGTTCCCGATCGTGTTTATCGTCGGCATGGAGGAAGGGGTATTCCCGCACAGCCGGGCGTTTTTGGACAACGAGGAGCTCGAAGAGGAGCGCCGTTTGGCTTATGTCGGCATCACCCGGGCGGAGCAGCAGCTGTACCTGTCCTGCGCGCAGATGCGGACGCTTTTCGGGCGGACGACGGCCAACCAGCCGTCGCGGTTCCTGGATGAAATCCCTGAAGAGCTCAAGGAGGAAACCGGCGTCGCCCGCGACCGGTACCGCCGCGGCGGCAACATCGGCGGCTCGTACGGCGGGCGGGGCTTCGGAAGCGGCGGAAGCAACTTTGGGCGAAGCAGCCAGGCTTCGTCGCTTAGCGGTTCCACGGCCCGGGCGATCGGATCGCCGGCGAAAGTGACGATGACGACCTCCGCGCCGCAACCGGCGGCTTCGGGAGACAAGTCCGATCTGACGACCTTGAAAGCGGGCGATAAAGTCGCCCACGGCAAATGGGGCACGGGCACGGTTGTTTCCGTCAAAGGCACCGGGAACGATACCGAGCTGCAGATCGCGTTTCCGGCGCCTGTCGGCGTAAAACGGCTTCTGGCCGGGTTTGCGCCGATTACGAGAGTGGAAGGCTAGATAGTATCTTAATTTTATATATGACGGAGGGATGGTCCGCGCATGGATCCGATGTCTACGATGGAGCAGCTCGTCGCCGAGCTGAACAAATTGAATTACCATTATTACACGCTCGACAAGCCGCTGATCAGCGATAAGGAGTACGATGCCTTGTACGATCAGCTGGTCGCTTTGGAGAAGGAGAGCGGCGTCGTTTTGCCCGATTCCCCGACCCAACGCGTCGGCGGCGAGCTGCTGAAAGGGTTCGTCCAGCACCGTCATTTGGCCCCGCTGTGGAGCCTGGACAAGGCGCAAAACGCGGATCAGCTGCGAAGCTGGAACGCGCGCGTCACCAAGCTTGTGGCGGACTATAACAGCAAAAATCCGGACAACCCTTTGCCGCAGCCAAGCTATGCGGTCGAGCTGAAATTCGACGGCCTGACGCTGAACCTGACGTATACGGACGGCAGGCTGGTGCAGGCGGCGACCCGCGGCAACGGCGTCGTTGGCGAGGGCATTCTGGCCCAAGTCAAAACGATCAAATCCGTCCCGCTCACCATCCCTTATAGAGACGGCACGATCGAAGTTCAGGGCGAGGGCATCATGAACCTGTCGGTGCTGGAGAAATACAACCAGACGGCGGCGGAACCGCTCAAAAACGCCCGCAACGCCGCGGCCGGCGCGCTCCGCAACCTGAATCCGAAAGTCACGGCCGAGCGCAAGCTCAGCGCGTTCTTCTACAACGTCGGTTATTCCGACAATATCCGCTTTGCGAGCCACAAGGACATGATGGACTTTTTGCGCGACAATCATTTTAAGGTGAACCCGTATATTACGTATTTCGAAAACTTCGAAGACGTGACGAAGCAGCTGGAAGACATCCAGGAGCGCCGTTCGGGACTCGATTACCTCATCGACGGCGCTGTCGTGAAAGTCGTCGATATGCGTACGCGGGAAGCGCTGGGATACACGGACAAATTCCCTCGGTGGGCGGTTGCCTACAAATTCGAGGCCGAAGAGACGACAACCGTGCTGGAGTCCGTCTCCTGGGAAGTGGGCCGCACGGGCAAAATTACGCCGGTGGCGCGCGTCGAGCCTGTCGAGCTGGCGGGCGTGACGGTCCAGAACTGCACGCTGAACAACATCGGCGACATCGAACGGAAAAACTTGAAGCATGCGCTGGGCACCCGCGTCTTTATCCGCCGCTCGAACGACGTGATCCCGGAAATTTTGGGCAAGGTGACCGAGGAGAGCGACGGGGAAGAGATCGTGTACCCGGAACATTGCCCTGCCTGCGGATTCCCGTTGGAGCAGCGCGGAGCGCATCTGTTCTGCAACAATCGTTTGGACTGCAAGCCGCAAATCATCGGGCGGATCACCCATTTTGCGTCGCGGGATGCGATGGATATCGAGACGTTCAGCGTCATGACGGCAGAGCAGTTGTACAACGAACTGAGCGTGCGCGAGCCTGCCGATTTGTACACGCTGACGTTTGAGGACCTGATCAAGCTGGACCGTTTTGGCGAGAAAAAAGCGAACAACCTGCTTGCCGCCCTCGAAAAAAGCAAAGAGCGGGATCTCGCTTCGTTCCTGTTTGCTTTGGGCATTCCGAACACAGGCAAATCGACGACCAAAATGCTGGCCGACCATTTCCGGGATTTGCATGCCATTATGAATGCGACCGTGGAAGAACTGATCGCCCTACCGGATGTCGGCGGCATCGTCGCCGAGAGTATCGTAGGCTTTTTCGCGGATCCGTTCATGAAGACGGGCATCGAAAGGATGCTGGCCTTGGGCGTCCAAGCGAAAGCGCCTGAAGCGCCGCAAGTGATCCATACCGATTCCTTCTTTAACGGCAAAACGGTCGTTCTGACCGGAACGCTGCACCAGTTGACCCGCGACGAAGCAGCCAAGAAACTGGAAGCATTGGGGGCCAAAGTCACCGGCAGCGTGTCCTCGAAGACGGATCTGGTCATTGCGGGCGAAAAAGCCGGCAGCAAATTGGCTAAAGCCCAGCAGCTTGGTATCCAGGTCATCGAAGATGAGGATGAATTCATCCGCCTATTGAATGCAGAAGATTAATTAACGAGATATACGCATCATATGGAAAAGTCCTGATTCAGTTTATGAATCGGGACTTTTTGCCGTAAAAAGAAGCTATAAAAATGGAATCTTTGTTAATATGAAGGAAATCGTATTACTTTGAATTCAGAAAGGACGCCTTTCCATGAAAAAAGAAACGATATTGCTCGTAGACGATGAAAAAGAAATCGTGAAGCTGCTCGATATGTATTTTACGAACGAAGGCTACCGGCTTCTCAAAGCTTACGACGGGGCCGAGGCGCTGCGCTGGCTTCAGGCGGAGGAGGTGGATCTCATCATTTTGGACGTGATGATGCCGCACATGGACGGAATCGAAGCCTGCATGAAAATCCGCGAAGAGCGCCGCATGCCGATCATCATGCTGTCCGCCAAAAACACCGACATGGACAAAATTTACGGCCTCAGCATCGGAGCCGACGATTACGTCGGCAAACCCTTTAATCCGCTCGAGCTTGTCGCCAGGGTCAAATCCCAGCTGCGCCGTTATCATCGTTTTAATAAAGATGTGCAGCTCCAAACGGATGAAGATGCGCTCGTGTTCGAAGATTTGATGATCGATACGGCGAAACATGAGGTGCGCGTGGATGGGCGCCCGGTCAAGCTGACTCCCCGGGAGTTTGCCATTCTCGAACTGCTGGCGCGGCATCAAGGGAAAGTGCTTAGCATGGAACAAATTTATAACAGCGTGTGGAACGAACCCTTCTTGGACGGAGGCAACACGGTCATGGTGCATGTGCGGAAAATCCGCGAAAAAATCGAAATCGATTCGAAACGCCCGCGGTACGTGCAAACGGTTTGGGGCGTAGGATATAAATTGGACACGCCGTCCTGAAGCCGGAGGGAGCATAACGAATGAATGCAAAGTACATAAGCACCGTCCGCTGGAAGTTCATTTGGGCTTTTATTTTAAGCATCGTTTCGGGTTCGGCGGTGTTGATGGCAGGATACCAGCTCGTCAACTTCATGGTTTATTCCAATTCGGCCCCGCCTTCGGCTCCTTATACGCGCATCCTGAAGTGGATCATCAACCATATCGGCTCGGGACCGTTAATGGCGGTTGCCGGCATCGTGAGTTTTTTGATTTTCTTTTTTATATTTACCCGAAAAGTCGTTTCCTATCTCGAAGAAATTACCGCAGGCATCCAGCAGATCACCAAGTTGGGCGAATCCCTCCGGATTGAGGTCCGATCGACGGACGAACTGGGGGTGCTTGCGGAGAACATCAACGTCATGTCCGAACGGTTGCAGCATTCCCTGATGGAGGAGCGAACGGCCGTTCAGACGAAAAATGAATTGATTACGGGCGTCTCCCACGATTTGCGGACACCGCTCACGTCGATCCTCGGATTTTTGGAATATATCGAACAGGATCGCTGCCGGGATGAAATGGAGATGAGGTATTACGTTGATATTGCCTACCAGAAAACGCTCGTGCTGCGCAAGCTGATCGACGATTTGTTCGAATATACGCGCGTGAGCGGCGGGGGCCCACCGCTTGTGCTGGAACGTCTCGATCTGAAAGCTTTTATCCGGCAATTGGCCGAGGAAGCAGTCCCGGAGCTGAGCCTGGCCGGCATGACGTATTCGATTCACGACCATGCGAAAGAAGCGCTTTGGATCGAGGCCGCCCCTTATGAGCTGGTTAGAGCCTATGAGAATCTGATCGCCAATGCGATACGTTACGGCCAATCAGGGAAAAAGCTGGAGATCTCTTTTGCCTGCGAAAAGGACGAAGCGGTGGTGCGGATCAGCAATTTTGGAGACATGATTCCGGAAAAAGATCTTCCGCATATTTTCGAAAGGTTTTACCGGGCGGAGCGTTCCAGGTCGCAGCATACCGGCGGTTCGGGATTGGGGCTTGCCATTGCGAAAGGAATCGTCGATCGGCATCATGGCACCATATCGGCTCAAAGCGATACCTACCGGACGGATTTTATCACGCGGTTTCCGCTGTTCAGGGAGCAAAAGGAATCGGCATAAAGCCATCGGTAACCCGCGTTCGGCGTTACACGATGGCGGTGAGCCGCAACAAACGGCTTCGCAATCGCAATAGGCCTGCATGCGTAATATCCCCTCAAATGCGTGCGATTTTAAGAGAATGTTAAGAATTTATGGGGTGTTTCTTAAGAAATGGCCGTTATCCTTTGTTGCATGAGGCAGCATTTTGCCTGAAGCAGCAGGAGGGATTGAAATGGCAAACAAGTTGCTGACGGTACGCGCCGCGTATCTGTACATTTTTATGGGGAGCATGCTCCTCAGCGGTCTTTTTCTTTTTGTTGCATATAAAACGTTTGGTCTTCTGTATTCCCATTTTGCTTCGAATTCGGAGGCCTTTGTCGTCCGGTTGGCTCATTGGCTCATCAATCATGTCGGCAAAACGCCGATTGCCATACTCTTGTTTTTGGCGGTATTTATACTCATGTTTATGCTGCGGTCGCAAAAAACGGCCGATGACGTCAAGGCGCTGCTTAAGGCGGCGGAAGAGCTGGTACGCAACGGATCGTTTCAAAAGCTCGAAGTCGCATCGGCCGGGGAGCTGCAGGTGCTTGCTGAACATTTGCGCGGATTGAACGAGAAAGCAGGTATTTGGCAACAAAGGGATGAAACGGCGGAACATAACGTGGAGGAAAAGACGGCGCGCCGGCTTGGGAACGAGGACATCATGGCGCTCGTTTTAAGGATCAAATCTTTGCAGCGGATCATCGATGAAGCCGATCGGGCCGAAACGGAGCCGGAACAAGCTGAACGTTTGAACGCAGACGCATTAAACGCCTTAAGGCGGGAAGCGCTCGGAATGGAAAGGCTTTTGGAAAGCCTGATCGCTGCGCCATGAGCGGAAAGATGGTTGAAGTAAGACGGATGCTCCTGAAGGGCTGTTATATTGCGTTTGATTTGGCCGTCATCGGCGCGGTGTTGATGCTTGCCGGGTTGTTCTATGTCCATGTCTATGGGCAAAGCGTCGTGTCGCGCCATCCGGAAAAGCTGATTTTGCAGGAATCGAGCGTTGTTACGGCTTCCGACGGAACGGTGTTGCGGAAAATTCCGCTGCCCGAATCGGGTTTTCGCAAGACGGCAAAGCTGGAGGAAATGCCGAAGCTGCTGATCGATACTTTTTTGGCGGTCGAGGACCGGCGTTTTTATGGACATCAGGGACTGGACTATCAAGGGATCGCGCGTGCGTTTTTAAACAATACGCTTCACATGCGGGTTTCCGAAGGAGGAAGCAGCATCACGCAGCAGCTCGCCCGGAATCTGTATTTAAACCGAAAGCAAACCTTGCTGCGCAAGCTGAACGAGGCCGCAATCGCGCTGGCGCTGGAAAGGCGATTGTCCAAACATGACATTTTGGAGCTGTATTTGAATCAGACTTATATGGGAGAAGGGCAATACGGGGTTAAAGCGGCGGCCGAGCATTATTTCGGCGTGACCCATTTGAAAGAGCTGGACACGATGCAGATCGCTTCCCTGGCAGCCATACCGAAAGGGCCGTCCATATACCACCCGGGAGATCGCGGCGGGCTTTCCGTTAAAAGGCGGGAGCTGGTACTCGGAATCATGCGGGAGCAGGGGCTGATTACAAACGAAGAAATGAAGGCTGCGCTGCATGAGGAATATCGTCCCCCGGCAGTGGTTCAAGAAAAGAAAATCGGGGCTTCGTACATCGATGCGGCTCTGGAGGAAGCGGCGAGGCTGACCGGCAAACCGAAAAAAGAACTGCAAACGGGCGGATATACGATTGTCACCGCAATGAACGCGGCGGCGCAGGAAGCGCTTGAAGATACGTTTTCGAATCCCGGCCTGTTTCCTCCGGATGGAAAAGACCGGCGGGTCGAGGCCGCCATGGTTATCATCGATCATCGAAGCGGCGAGGTCGTCTCGTTAACCGGGGGAAGGAAGCCTTTCCCGGGAAGCCTGAACAGGGCTATTGCCGATGCGCGTCAGCCGGGCTCTGCTTTTAAGCCGATCATCGACTACGGTCCCGCCTTGGAAAGCGGACGGTTTGCGCCGGAGAGCGTGCTGCCGGACCGTCGAGTTTCATACGGAAGTTATAGGCCGGAAAATCTGAACGGGGTATACCGGGGCCAGGTCACAATGAAGTCGGCTGTGCAGCAATCGATTAACGCGCCGGCCGTATGGCTGCTTCAGCAGGTGGGGATTTCCAAGGCGACGGCGTTTGCCGCGAAACTGGGCATCGACTTGCCGAAGGAGGACCGTAATTTATCCATTGCCCTTGGGGGGCTGCATCACGGGATTTCACCTTTGAAAATGGCCCAGGCGTACAGCGTGTTTGCAAGCGGAGGCGTTTTTCGAGAGGCGCATCTGGTGCGGCAGATCAAGGACTCGAAAGGAAACGTCGTGTATCAATCCGTTCCTCGTGAGCGGCAAGCCGTTTCGCCATGGACGGCCGAGCGGATGACGGAGATGCTGCGGAGCGCGGTTGATGAAGGAACAGGCAAAAAAGCGCGGCTCAGCCGCCCCGTAGCGGGCAAAACGGGCACCACCCAGCTGGACCTTCCGGGTGTCACTCGCAAAGCGAACCGCGACCTTTGGTTCGTCGGCTATACGACCGAATGGACGGCGGCGGTATGGATGGGATTTGACCGCACGGACCAAAATAATTACATGACCGAGGGCAGCGGGAAAGCTGCCGCTCTATTTGCCGCAGTCATGAGAAAAGTTAATAGGGAATAGGAAAAGGGGCGGTTCGTTTTCGCATGAATGACGACATGCCCCTGTTTCGCGGCCGGGCATGGCGGAGCCTAGCTTCTTTTGGCCCCCGGCAGCCATGCGTCTTTATCGTAGCCGCGCGCCTCCCAGTACCCGACATGATCTTCCGCGATGAGTTCGATCCTGTTCAGCCATTTTACGGACTTATAGGTGTACATTTGGGGAACGACCAGCCGGACGGGGCCGCCAAGCTCGCCTGGAATCGGTTTGCCGTCAAGCAGGACGGCCACCATGATGTCTTTCATTTGGGCCTGCTCCATCGTTAAGGCATCGGTATAAACCCCGTCCCCGGAATAAAATTTGACGGTATTGGCCGAAGGCTGGACGCGGGCTTTTTCAAGCAGTTGATGGAGCGGGATGCCCTCCCAAGTATTGTCGTACACGGACCAGCCGGTCACGCAGTGAAAATCGCTGACTTGGACCAATCGCGGCAGTTTGACGAATTCTTCCCAATTCCAGTTCATCGCATGGTCTACGAGTCCATCTATCGTGAACGACCAGTTGGTATTGTCAAACGTCGGAATGGGGGTCACGGTGTAGATCCGAAAACTGCCTTTGGAGCCGCCGCCAACCGGTGGAAGCGAATCCGCCGCAGGCTGAGGGTCGGGGATTAGATTGTTTTTATCCTTTTGGACAAGATCGTCGATGTTCGTCTCGGAGCTGAGGCCGGCAGCCAGCCATTTTACGAAAGAAGGCCCAAGGGCGACCGTAAGGCCCAGGCCGATCGCTGATCGCAAAAAGGCTCTGCGCGTATACAGCGGTTCGTTTCCCGTACGGGATGAGTCCGATTTGGTGGCTTGCCCCGTATGTACGGTTCGGCGATGGGGTTCTTTCAACCAGCGGGTACGGGTAAGGGAATGGTAGATGATATAGGGGAGGCCGATCCAAGTCAAAGCATCGTGAGCCGCCAGCGCAACATTGGACCAAGCCGGGCCAAAATAACGGAACTGCCAAAGCACCACGCCCGAAAGGAACCAACCTGCCAGCAGGGCAAGAACGATCACGACGTTCCATTTCTGTGCAGGGCGCCCCTTGAGCAGGCTCCAATGCCTGCCGGCAAGCAGCAAGTAATAGAGCACGGGCAGCAGCAGCGCCAAACCTGCGCCGGTGTGGAGCCATTGTAGCCATACCCTTCCTGCGCCAAGCCATTCCCTCCAAACGCCCCAGGGCAAGATCAATCCGCTAAAAGCCAGAAAAGCAATCATCCATGCATGCCAACGGTGGACGGCAGCCAGTTTTCTGCCCACGCCTTTTCGAATACGGTTCAGCCAATCGTTCATATTCATCTCTCCCCAAACCGGATTTGATCAAGAGAAGTAGAAATCCAATCCTTCATCAGATGGAAGCACTCTATTATTTGTAGGTTATTCGTGCTTACGCGGCAGGTTTCCTTTAAAAGAGCGAGCTCCGCGGCAACTCTTTCAGGGACGCCCCTTATCGTGTCCTTATCAAATAAGCAAAATCGCATAAATGTGTTCCTTAAGTTCCTTGGATCATCGTATTTCTTATGATGCAGCAATAAGGCTTCAGATTAGTGAAAAATATCCAACGGACGAGCAGGTTTCATGATGAAATAAACGACTAAACGCACTAGGAAATATTAACATACTTAAATTTCGAAAAAACAGTTGCATTATACATGTTATCCGTGATATATTATTTCTTGCCGCTGATGCGGTGGACTTTCAAAACAAAAACACGATGCGAAACATTCGAAAAAAAGTGTTGACTTGTTTGAAAGAAAATGATAATATAAAATCCTGTTCCGATGACGGAAATTGTCGAAACGAACAGAATCAAGTTCCTTGAAAACTGAACAAATAGATGATGTTTTAAATGAGAATTAATATAATGAAATTTCCGATTAGGCTTTGCTCAATCGAAAAATTCATTATATCTCGTCAGATTCAAAATGAGCTATATCAACTTTCTTGGAGAGTTTGATCCTGGCTCAGGACGAACGCTGGCGGCGTGCCTAATACATGCAAGTCGAGCGGAGTTGATGGAGAGCTTGCTCTCCTGA
>Ga0180220_1001442_pt1 | contig 17590 bp, 15 predicted proteins | sample eDN5th37CBELigBY_FD_151335 | JGI IMG/M metagenome (GOLD analysis project Ga0180220, IMG submission 151335) | Enriched backyard soil microbial communities from Emeryville, California, USA - eDNA 5th pass 37_C BE-Lig BY (version 2) (version 2) | ecosystem: Environmental > Terrestrial > Soil >...
GACGTTCGACTGGCGCATGACGTTTTGGATCGTCGGCGGTGTGACGCTGCTCGCCGCGCTAGCCATCCGGCTGCTGTTCCCGCGGGTGGAGCCGGCCGGGGCAGTCGGCATGCGGGAGCGGATGTCGTACCTGAAGCAGCCTGAGCTGCTATCCGCCTTGCTGACAACGATCGCTTGGGCTACCGGAATTTTTTCGCTCTTTACGTACGTTTCCGAACTTTTCTCCGGCTACGGGGCCGGAGGGCGGACGATCAGCGTCGTGCTGTGCCTCTCCGGAATCGCCAGCTTCATCGGGGTGCGGACGGGTGGCTTGGCTGCGGACCGGATCGGACCGAACCGGGCGATTCCGCTCGCGCTAACTCTGCTCACAGCTTCGCTATTCCTGATGTCGGCGCTGTACGGTTTTGCCGGCCGGCCTGGCATTCTGGCCGTGGCGGTGGGTGCCATGGCACTGTACGGTTTCAGCGGATACATGTTTAACCCTGCCCAGCAGCATCGGCTGATCGGGCTGTCGGGGCCTTCGTCGGGCATCGTCCTGTCCTTGCAGTCTTCCGTCCTTTACGTCGGAAGCGCTGTGGGCGCGTCGGCCGGAGGAGCAGTCGTGCGCTTCGCTACCGTCGGGCAAATCGGTTACTTCGCAGGCGCGATGACGGCGCTGTCGCTCGTCTTGTTTGCGGTAAGCGTTCGCCTCGAGCGGCGCATGAAGCTGCGTTTGAATGATTGACTTGTTTGTAGAGCTATCGTAAAATTTTGTTATGTCATTTTTAGGAAATGCACTTCCTTACAAGTAAGGGGATGATTCATCAATGATTCATCAGCGCGAATGTCCGATTGAGACACTCATTCATGTTTTAGGCGGGAAATGGAAGCCGATGATTTTATGGCACTTGATCGAATCCACCAAGAGATTCAACGATCTGGAAAAGCTTATACCTGATGTTTCCCAAAAAATGCTTTCACAACATCTCCGGGATTTGGAACGGGAAGGCATCGTCGATCGAACGGTCTACCCTACGGTCCCTCCAAAAGTAGAATATTCTCTTAGCGAATACGGCAAAACATTGATTCCTGTAGCGGAAGTCATGTGCGCTTGGGGAGAAAATCATAATAAGCGGAAATATGAAGAGCCAGCGTCATAAAGCGGGTTCAATGAACATGTACACGAATTTGGTCAACTCAAAACAAAAGCTGCCAGGGGATTCCGGGCAGCTTTTGTTTGCCTGCAGTGGCACTCCCATCCTCCCGACCTCCGCCTATAAATAGGGTATCCCTTTCCTTCATGCTTACTTTTAAGTAAGTCCCCTACTTTAAAGTGCGTTCTTAACAGCCTTTTGAAGCGATGCTAAGCTTGAGTTAACCAAATATTGGGGACTATTCAAGAGGAGGAAAGAACAATGAAAATTATTGTTTTTGGAGCGACGGGGAACACAGGGAAAAGAGTGCTCTTACAAGGGATAAAAATGGGGCATGAAATGACCGCATTTGTGCGAAATTCCGAGAAGCTTTATGCTCAACTAGGTGAGGATTCCGCAAATCATGTGAAGGTGATCGTGGACGATATGATGGACCCGGTGAGCGTCCATGAGGCGCTCGCGAATCAAGACGCCGCTATTATTGCAGCCGGTCATGCGGGGCAGGGAGAAGAGTTTGTTCGTATCGTCGATAACATTATAAGCCAATGCGAATCAGAGCCTAGTTTCTCCGGGCGGGTATGGGTTATGGGAGGAGCCGGCCTGCTGGATATTTCGTATACGGATCTGATCGGCAACAATTTACCCGGCTTCCCGCCTGAGTATAAAAATCATAACCGGAATTTCGAGAGGCTGCAGCGGACGGAGCTCGACTGGTCCATGATGTGTCCGGGAACCATGACGGATTCGAGAGAGCATTCAGATTCTGCTGCTTATCTACATGTAACAACGGAAATCTTGCCCGTTCCGATGCCGGAGACGATCAAGGACTTTTCCGAGGCAGAGATAGCCGGTCACTTGTTTAGCAGATTTCAAGAGCTGAATGTAGCTTATGACGATGTCGTGAAATGCATGTTGGACCATCTCGAGCTCGGAGGGCCTTTTAAGAGAAAAAAAGTCGGTCTAGCCTATCAAAGCAATATTGCGGTGAGCTGAGGAGGAGGGGATCATGGGTTTGTTTGGACTACTGCTCACTCTGCATATATTGGGTTCGATCGCTTTTATTGGCCCCGCTTTCGTGATGCCCATCATTCGGAGATCCGCTAGAACCGTCGGCCAGCTGCACTTTGTTTTAAGTATAACGGCCAAACTGGCCATCATGCCTAAAATTGGCGGGACCGTACTTATTTTAACCGGGGCTTGGCTTATGATCATAACCAAGATGGGGTTATCCCAAATGTGGCTGAATGTGTCCATCCTTTTAGCACTGCTTATGGTCGTCCTGATCGACGGATGGATCGAGCCGCGAATGAAAAAGATCAAAAAGATCATATCTGAACGTCAAGACCGCGGTAATGAAATACCCGCCGAATTCGGACTCCAGTTAAAAAAGATCGTACCCATCGAGATGGCAGCACAGCTGCTGATGATTGCCGTATTGGTGCTAATGGTCGTTAAGCCGTTTTGAAAAATGCCGGTTGGAAGCTCCTAACAACATTTTGACCGTTAGCGCATCGTAAACATCAGTAGATGATTTTTTTTATGAAAGAATATCCCCGGCCGTTCAATTGTTTTGTTTCCGTTGTCTCAGTTGTTTCAAATGATTCTCGGCTTCTTTTACCAGGAACCCGTATTCTTTGCGCTCTTGGTAGTTATTTATCACATCAAGAAGAGCAAGCTCATATGCCGTTTCATATGCCTCGTTTTGAGTTGTCTTAACATCTGGAATAACGCCTGTTCCCTCCCAATTGGTTTGGGTAATGGGATTAATGGCCCGTCCATCCGGGATGAAAATGCTGAAATGTTTGTTCAATTGATGACTGAAACCCGGATGGGCACCTCCTGCCGTAACCTCTCCAACAATGGTTGCCCGCTTTAAGTTTTTCAGGTTGTAAGCAAACTCTTCAGCAGCTGAGAATGTTCTGTTACTCGTTAATACATAGACAGGTTTATTTCCATACCGTTTTCCAGGCACATAAGGTAAAGTCCAAGATTGACTTAAATCATCTTTGGCTCTTGAATAAAAGCTGTTTAAATGAAAAGGTTCGGAATCAAACAAATAACTTGTTATAAAGGCAACCATAAACGGATTTCCGCCACCGTTATTCCGTAAATCAAATATAAGGGCTTCAGTGTTCATCATAGGATTCATAGCATATGCTGCAGTCTCTCCTCCGGATTTAGGATCATGAAAACCTCGAAGGTCGATAAAGCCGATGTTACCTGGACGTCTTTCAACTTTATGAAATCCATAATTGTCTGCCTTAGCTTTCAGGAGGTATTCCTCCTGTTGTTCTTTCTCACTCATATTCCGATCCATGGACCCGTCTTGTCCCGTGTATCGCAATCTCAAATGTTTATCGTTACTTATTTCCCATAGATCCCTCGTAATTTGTTCACCAAAAGCTTCGGGACTTTTAATGGCTTCATAATCTTTTCTGCTTAACCATCCGGCTTATGATCTTGCACAACAATCATCTCCTTCTCATCGACCTGAAGATCTTCTATCGCTATCACCATTTATTTTTCTTTAAGTTATTTCCACTATCCTGCCCGGAACTAAAATCGGTTCCTAAAACCAAAGTCAAGAAGTTGGCTTTAGAGAAGACATGCCGTTATATATTTCGATAAAACCTGACAAATAAGTATCCCAGCCTTATAATTGTTACATATATCCTATGTAGGAACTAACCAGGGGGACGGGATGCAATTTCAACCAATCTATGATGATGGGAGATTACTTCTGCCGAAGATCGAATTAAACATGACATCGAACCAAGCGATTGGCATTATAACGGACTTGAAGCGAAAGCAGCTTATCATGAGTCAATTAGGGGATCATTCCCGATATTATTTATTCCGAGCCGGGCAAAACGAGTATTTGCATTTAACGGTGGAAGAGCTGATCACTTTTCTAATCAGAGTAACGGAGCGAAATGAGCGTGTCGCATTGTTAATGGATTATTTTGCTTTAAAAGAAGAACGGAAGGTAAAAATCAAGGATCTAAGCTCTTCAAAAAGGATGTATGTCACTTTGCTGCGCGTCTTTTTTGCGCATCAGCCAACACTTGTACTGGAGGAGCCTTATTTTTACTTGGAAGAAGAGGATCGTCGTCATTTTAAACGGATTTTAGATGACCTTTCGAAAGAAAAGCAGATTTTAATTTTAACTTCGAACTTAGAGGATGCCATGATTTCCTGTGATGCCATTTATCGATTGAACGAATTGGGACTTCATCCATTGGATATTCGGGACTCCGAGGAGGATAAGCCGGAAGTACGGAAACAAGATGAGACCAATATAACCTTGCAGAAGATCTCTACCAAAAGAAATGACAAAGTGATTTTATTTGATCCGCCTGAAGTCGATTACATCGAAAGTATGGATGGTTCGATCCTTGTTCATGTGGGTGGTGAAAATTATGTCTGTGCTTTGACGCTAAACGAGCTTGAGCATAGATTGTTAAATTTCGGTTTTTTTAGGTGTCATCGCTCCTACATCGTTAATCTGCAAAAAGTAAGAGAGATTATTACATGGACGAAGAATAGCTACAGCTTGCGATTACATACAGGCAAAGATGCCGTGGTTCCGTTATCCCGTTCAAAATTGCAGGAATTAAAAGCACTTCTTAACATTTAAGATGTTTGCGAAGCAAACATAGCTTCGTAAGCATATGCCATTTACGGAGTCATATCGAACAAAACAAGCATTTCATGGTACCATTCAGGCGAAAATAGCTACATTTCGGCGGTTTTTGATGGCTGGAAGCATGCAATCTTTATATATTTAAGCCATCAACGCTAAGGAAGTGGTGTTCATGGATGTGATCCAAGTAGAACATATTCGAAAGAGATTTGGAAATAAGGATGCGTTATCAGACGTGTCCTTTTCCATTCCGAAAGGGGAAATTTTTGGCTTCCTGGGTCCGAGTGGTTCGGGAAAAACGACATTAATCAAGATTTTAACGGCGCAATTAAATCCGACAAGCGGACGGGCAAATGTATTTAACCAGCCATCGGAGATGATGCATCAGTCTGCCCAGAAGATGCGCTTCGGCATATTGACGGATAACAGCGGTCTATATGAGAGATTAACGATTGAGGAAAATCTGGAGTTGTTTCGTAAGTTATATGATCTTCCTAAATCATCGATCGATAAGGTGCTGCAGTTCGTTAACTTGAGCGGAGAGCGTAAAAAGAAGGTCAATCGCTTATCAAAAGGGATGCGTCAGCGTGTCATGTTGGCCTGCGCGGTGATCCATGAGCCGGAATTATTATTTTTGGATGAGCCTACTTCGGCTTTGGATCCAGTAAATTCAGCACATATTTATAAAGGCTTACGCTACTTAAATGAGACAGGGACAACGATTTTTTTGACGACGCATGATATGGCTGAGGCAGAATTGTTATGTAACCGTGTAGCGATTTTGTTTCAAGGACAAATCCCAATGATCGGCTCACCCAAGGAACTTAAACGACAGCACCGGGAAAACGTAGTATGTGTTGACTTAATCAATGGGGAAACCTACGAGCTCCCGCTCGATGAGAGGACGGCCGATCAAATAGCCGATTGGATGAAACGAGGCTTGATTGATCGATTAGAAACGAAAGAGCCAAGTCTGGGTGACATTTTTATTAAAATGACAGGAAGTGAGTTACGATGAGTATCTCATTAAAACGTGTTCGAGCGATATTTGTGAAGGATTACAAAGAGTTTTCACGGAATTATGCGATCTCCTTTAGTCTGATTGTTCCCATTCTCTTCGCATTACTGTTTCGAAGTGCAGGCCCGTCTTTGCCTGGAGCTATCGGTTTTCTCCTAAATACTTCGTTTGTGTTACTAACGTGTTTAGTACAAGCATGCTTGATTGCGGAAGAAAAGGAGCGCAACACTTTACGATCATTAATGATGACTCCGGCAACGACCATGGATGTTTTAATCGGTAAAAGTACTTTAGTCTTTGTAATTTCTGTCGTTGCTCTGGCTATTGCTACGATGATATTTGGGTATGAGCCAGCTAGTATATGGGCGTTCGTGGCAGCCGTGCTCTTTTCGATTATTCTATACACCGCTGCCGGGACGATATGTGGTTTATTCTCCAAGACGTTGCTTGAAGCCTCATTATCTATCATGCCCGTGGCACTCGTATTCACTGCGGCACCATGGGGGGTGCTGCTAGCGGGTGATTTTCCGATCTTCAAAGTGCTGGAGTATACGCCAAGCGTTCAACTTGTCCATTTGCTAGATATACGAAATATAGGCTTTACGACGGGAGATTTATTAAAACCTCTCCTCATTATTTTGGTATGGACGATTGTATTAACGATGGTGTCAGTTGTTTTGTATCAACGGCGTTTAAAGGACGAGTAGGAAGGAGGGATCAAATTCCGATGAATTTAGCCGTCAAGTTGTTGCAAGAGTTCATAGACCGCGATACCCGGCAAAAGCTGAAAGGCTACCGGGACAAAGTGGAGTTCATCAGGAAACGGAATGTGGAAGCTTGGGACGATCAGAGGCTGCAGACAGAATCTCTCCGGCTGAAAAAGGAAGCAGTATCGGGTACGCCTTTGGACGAACTGCTTGTCGATGCCTATACGATAGTCTGCGAGGCGGCGAAGAGAACGCTTGGATTACAGCCTTACGATGTCCAGATCATGGCTGCCATCGCTCTGCACGAGGGATGTCTGATCGAGCAGCATACCGGTGAAGGAAAAACGCTCTCTGCTGTTATGCCTGCTTATCTAAATGCGCTGACCGGCGAGGGCGTTCATGTGCTGACTTTTAACGATTATTTGGCCAATCGGGATGCGGAGTGGATGGGCCCGATCTATCGTTTCCTCGGGTTAACGGTAAGATCGGTTCAAGCGGGCATGAGCTTGTCCGAGAAACGGGAAGCGTACGCCGCGGATATAACCTATGTTACGGCCAAAGAGGCGGGATTCGATTATTTGCGGGACACGATCGCACTAAACGAAGCCGATACCGTGCATCGTCCTTTCCACTTCGTCATCGTTGACGAAGCGGATTCGCTGCTTCTCGACGAAGCGCGGGTGCCGCTGGTCATCGCCGGCGAGCCGGGCTTTTCCAGGAACGACGGCATTCGTTTCGCAGAAGTGGTTAGGCAGTTCAAGCAAGGTGAGCATTACGAATTCGACGAGTTCCAGCGGAATGTTTATTTGAATGAAGCGGGCGCTGCGAAAGCGGAGGCGCTGCTGGGATGCGGCAATCTGTACGAAAGCCATAATAGTCATTTGTTAATGTCGTTAAATTGCGCGCTGCATGCGGAATTGTTATTAATAAAAGACGTCGATTACATCGTCAGGGACGGAAAAATCGAGCTGATCGACGAATATACCGGCCGCGTGGCGGAGAACAGGCATTTGCCGGACGGGCTGCAAGCCGCGCTTGCGTCCAAAGAAGGGCTGCAGCCATTAGCCGGCGGGAAAATTCTCGGTACGATCACCCTTCAACACTTCCTTAGCCTGTATCCGAAGATTTGCGGAATGACGGCGACCGCGCAAGCTTCCGCGATGGAATTCGAAGATATTTATGCGTTGCAGGTCGTGCAAATCCCGCCGAACCGGCCAAACATACGGATCGACCATCCGCACCGGATTTATACCCATAAAGAAGCCAAACTTAAGGCGCTTGTACAAGAAATCTCGTCCGTCCATGCGACTGGACGTCCGATTCTCATCGGTACGTCAAGCGTGGAGGAGTCTGACGTGCTGGCGGAGGCGCTAGCGGTTGCCGGCGTACCTTGCCAAGTTCTGAATGCGAAAAACGACGCAAAAGAAGCCGAGCTCATCGCCAAAGCGGGAGAGATCGGCGCCGTAACGGTATCTACGAATATGGCGGGACGCGGTGTCGACATTCGGCTCGGCGGCGGAAATCCTACGCAAGCGGAAGTTGTCGCCAAGCTGGGCGGGTTGTACGTGATCGGTACGCATATGCACCAAAGCGTGCGGATCGACAACCAGCTGCGCGGGCGATCAGGACGTCAAGGCGACCCGGGAGCTTCCGTATTTTTCGTAAGCATGGAGGATGATTTGATGCTTCGGTTCGGCATCGATAAAGTGGTTCCGCCCGCCTATCGCGACCTCGGGCAGGATGATGCTCTCGGAGAGTCGGTGCTCTACAGCAAAATCGAGCATATTCAACGTGTTATTGTGGGCCAAAACTTCCATATCCGCCAGGAACTGAACCGTTATTCGGATATGGTGGAGGAACAGCGGCGTATTCTACACGAGGAACGGCTAGGAGTTTTGAAAGGCGAGACGAAGATGAGCCCTTCGGAGCAGCGGGTACGGCTTTATTTTATCGACAAGTTCTGGGCTGAGCATCTGGCATTCGTTTCTTACATTCGTGAAAGCATCCATTTGACGGGCCTTGTGAATCGTAATCCGATCGACGAATTTCATGCGCAAATCATCCAAGCCTACGAGCAAATTCCGGCTAAAATAAATAGAGAGTCGGCGAAAATGCTTGAAAGGCTCGGAGGTTCGAATGATCCGGCGAAGTGGGAACAGTTCGGTCTGAAGAGCCCTGCTTCCACCCGGACTTATATCATCAACGATCAATACATGGATTACTTGCAGAATCCCGGTTCATGGACCGCAGGAACGATCATCGCTTATTGGATTCGCAAGATGTTAAGGCCCGTATTCGGGTGGTCAAAATTTTGATCGGAACGAATACGGGCGAACGCTCGCCGGGAGGATTACCATCGTTTGATTCGCGCTGACGCCGGGTAATATAGGGATATACGAGAACTTGTATGGAGGGATTCACAATGCCTTGGAATAAGCACGATTACCCGGTGTCCATGAAAAATTTGGAGCCCCGTGTGCGGAATAAAGCGGTCGAAATCGCCAATGCGCTGCTCGAAGAAGGCTACGAGGAAGGGCGCGCCATTGCTATCGGCACCGCCCAGGCGGAAAAGTGGAATGAGGACCATCCGGCTGGCGAAGAAAAGCATTCGAAACATTCGTAACTTCATGAATATTTCGTTCAGATCTAGCTAAAATCAGAGTTTGCAAAATTTCAATTGAATCTATAGGTCATTCTTAAGAAAGCGTAAAGCCGGTTTCCTTGTTGAAGGATACCGGCCATTTTATTGTATCTGCTTGGTTTCTACGCAAACGCGGTTGATAAGCTTAATTATGCCAAGCATTTATATTATTCTACAATTAGGCTAGTAAATCGTATAAGAATATTATGAAAGCTCATTTGTCGGGTGCCCCCTTGACTTTATAGCCGACTCGAAGGTATATACTCATCCTGAAGTTCGAAGGAGGAAGGTGAAATATTGTTTAAAATCAGCGAGTTTTCCAGGTTAAGCCGAATCCCGCTGCAGACATTGCGCTATTACGACCAGATCGGGTTGTTAAAGCCGGCAAGGATCGATAGCTCGACCGGGTATCGGCATTACGCTGCCGAGCAGCTTCTGGAGATCAACCGCATTGTCATTTTCAAAGAGCTTGGGTTCACGCTGCAGCAAATTACCCAGCTGCTTCAAGAGGATATTTCCGCTGAGCAGATTCGCGGAATGCTGAGGTTGAAGGAAAGCGAGATTCAGCAGCTGCTGGAGAACGAAATGTCCAAGTTGTCGCGTATTAAAGAACGAATGCAGCTTGTGGAACGAGAGGGGAAAATGGAGAAAGAGCAGGAGGTCGTTATCAAACAAGTTGGTCCCATGCACTTGATTTCCTATGCTTCATTAGGTGCTGCCGAAGAAATCCCACAGCTATTTCAATATTTTGAGGGTCTCCTGGAAACCGGAACACGTTCTGTCCTCTCAGGGCCGAGAACGGTCCTCTGGAAGGAAAGCATCCGTCAAGATCATGAATTCGAGTTGGAGGTCGGTTATGCCGCCAAATCCGGCTCCTATAAGCTTACCGAGGGCCTTGAACTGCGCTGCATGCCTGCCGAAACGATGGCGACGCTTCTATTTCGCTCCGATTCGTCATTTTCGAAAACGGCTTGCGCGGACCTTGCCTCCTGGATCGAACGGCACGGCTATCACATCCGGGAAGATCAACCGGGAAGGGAAATCTATGTGCCCTTATCGGATGAACCGGGCACATGCCTAGTTGAGATCCAAATTCCGATCAAGGATGCGAGGGCAGCGGAATGAACAATAAATGGGTCGTGTATTTGCTCGCCTTGGCGGTATTCCTGATTGGTACGGTCGAGTATATCATTAGCGGCATTATTCAAATGGTGGCCTCCGAGCTTAGCGTAACGACCTCTGCCGCCGGATTGCTTGTCACCGTATTTGCTCTTTCGGCTGCCATTGGCGCTCCTATCGTCATCGCGGTGACGATCAATGCAGACCGTAAAAGCGTATTGCTTATCATGCTCGGTGTTTTCATTCTGAGCAGTCTGATGGTCTATATAAGCGATTCATTTGAAATGATGCTGGTTATCCGCATGTTTCAAGGACTTAGCGGAGGGATCGCCACCGTCGTTGCGATGGCGGTGGCCACCAGACTTGCCGGAGAGCAGCATCGCGGTAGAGCGATCGGGATGATCTTGATGGGATTGAGCGGTTCCCTGGTTCTTGGCGTGCCTGCAGGTACGTTCTTGAGCGAAGTGATGGGATGGGGAGCGCTGTTTATAGTTATCGGCCTTTTGACGGTAGTCCCGCTGCTCGCTGTTTACTATAAAGTTCCCTCCATGCGGGAACGGAATGCCGTCACGCTCGGGATGCAGCTGTCGATTCTGAAGGATCGAAAGATCGCCCTAGCAGTCATGGTTACCCTGTTGTATATTGGCGCTTACTCCACCTTATTTACGTATATCACGCCATATTTGCAAGCCCATGCCGAGCTTTCGGCAGCAGCGCTTTCAGGCATTTTGTTTGCTGCAGGCATGTGCAGTTTTATCGGCTCGAAAATCGGAGGCGTTTTGGCGGATACCAAAGGATCGAAGTTTACCATCTATGTCGGACTGTCCCTTCAGACCGCGATGCTGCTTATGCTTTCGATGGTCAACGGGTGGTTGTTGGGTGTTATTGCGATGATCATGCTATGGATGGTGGCGACCTGGGCAACGTCACCGGCGCAGCAGTTATACCTTGTCACACGGGTACCCCGGTCTCCGGATATCGCCCTCAGCGTGAACACTTCGTTTATTCAATTTGGATTTGCATTTGGATCAGGCATTGGGGGAGTGGTGATTCATCGCTCGTCCGTAGAGGTTCTAGGCTGGACGGGATTCTTCATTGTATTCCTGGCATTGCTGCTGGCTATCGGAATGTTTGCGGGGGGCCGAAAGGCCGTTCAAGAGCGCGCTTAAAACATTACTACATTCTCAGGTTCATTACGCTAACGGCCAGGATAGTTGATTATAACAAATCTTTATCTTGAATCCCCTTCATAACACCCATATATTAATGAAATAGTAGAATTTTACATTTCGACTAGAAATTCCAACATTTCCAATCAAAGCGTCTAGGGGTATTCACATTCGAGTGCACGGCTAATATCTTCTGCCCCATCGCTAAATCGGCGAGAAGCCTCGGCCAAACGGCCGGGGATTTTTTTACTGTACATAATAACAACATCCTGTAGGCGCAGCAACATCCACTAACATAGAATGGGCATGGAATAAAACGCTTGCGCTTTTCGTAATGTATATATTGAACATATTGATATGAAATGTGGTGATTCGGATGAACCCAACGGAAAGAATACCTTTGTATCAGATGGTTCAAGAGTATATACGCGATTTGATCACGTCGCAAGTATTGAAGGTTGGAGACCGCATACCTACGGAAAAGGAACTCATGGAGCGTTTCGGTGTAAGCAAGATTACTGTCGTGCATGCCCTGTCCGGTTTGGTTAACGAAAGAATCATAACCAGGGTGCCCGGAAAAGGGACTTTTGTAAGCGATCCTGAATATGAAATTCCGACGTCATCTCCTAAAAGGAGCGTAAAGCAAATCAATAAAACGAGCGGAGAAACGCGGACGCGGTTGATCGGCCTGATCATGCCCAGCATTTATGACTATTTTACGATTCGACTTGTACATGGCATTCAGCAGGCACTAAATGAAAACGATTACCGTTTCGTTATCTATTTATCGGAGGGCAATATTGATAAGGAAAAAGAGGCGATCAAGACATGCAGTAAAATCGGAGTGGAAGGGCTGCTGATTTTTCCGGTTGACGAGGAATTGTTCAACGAGGAAATATTAAGCATGAAATTTGCGGGGTTTCCGTTCGTTCTCATCGACCGTTACCTTCCGGGGGTGGAAACTCATTATATCGCATCGGACGGCAGACTTGGCGTTAACATGGCTGTAAATTACCTGTGGGAGCTGGGGCACCGTGAAATCGCCATATGCTCCGATTCGCCCCTGCAAACCGTTACCGTTCAAGAGCGGATCGATGGATATATAAATGCCTTCAAGGAAAAGGGGTCACTCATTAACCCTGCCCACATTGTGACCGGTTTTGAAATCGGAAGTCTTGAGCAAGCTGAAACGCATCCGCTGTACCGCTATATCCAAAATCGAATGGCAACGGCTTATATTACGCTAAATGGAAGCCTTGGCGTGAAAATCTATCAGATTGCGCGTCAAGCCGGATTGAAGGTGCCTGAGGACATATCCATCATCAGTTTTGACGATCCGACTTCGATCATCGAAGGGTACAGCACGTTCACCCATGTTAAACAGTTCGAGCGAGACATGGGATACCGCGCGGCTTATACCCTGCTGGAGGTCATTAACAGTGATGACGCCCAGCACGGAAAGTACATTAAAACCCTCGTGGAGCCGGAATTGGTGATTGGCGAGACGACGGGAAAAAACATTTTCTCCACTTTATGATATCTACCCCGCTTCTCCCTAATATAGATGTAACCTAATAACGAGTCCGACGGGCCTTCTATCGAACCTGACAAGGGGAACGAGGGCAGTCGGACTCTTCTTTTAGGTCAACGGATCTTTCTCATGAAATCCCCCCCATATGAAGTTCCCAATCAATAAAGAAACCCAGCAGCAGCTATCTAAACGATCAAGCACCTCCATATATATATTGAATATAACGTATCCGCCAAGGAATAAGACGCCTGAAGAAGACGGGAGAAGGGAGCGATTACCCGTCATCTATAACTTAAAGAACGGGAACCTCCACCAGTCGCGTCTTTTTCTTTCATGTAACCCCCAATTGATTGATTTTAGAAGCCCGGAACCGTTTTTCGAACGGAAGATTACTTTTTATCTGAATGAGGAAATTCAGGAATGATTCCTACACCATATTGAATATATTTACATCATACAAATGAAATCGCTTGCAATAAAGGAGGGAGAGACAGTCGCTATAGGCTATACGAAAAAGTAAGACCGGCCCCTTAGATTGACTGCTCTGGAATGTCCGATACGACGAAGATGTAGGAGGTGTTCGGCGAATGGTACCCAAAAGCATTGTTATTCCTGGATTTGAGCAATTAAAAAAGAACAGGAAATTAACTAGGATATGGCAATTCAGGCATATATATTTATTTATTCTTCCTGCGATCCTATGGTTTCTGGTTTTTGCTTACTATCCGATGTACGGCATTTTAATCGCGTTCAAAGATTACAAATTCAATCTGGGGATCTTGGGGAGCCCGTGGGCAGGCTTTAAATATTTCGAACAGTTTTTAAACGATTCCAGTTTTTACGATGTACTCCGAAATACGTTGTCCATTAGTGCCCTTAAACTCATTTTCGGATTTCCGGCTCCATTGATCCTGGCCTTAATGCTCAATGCCGTCATGCACGGCAAAATCAAAAGAGTGTTTCAAACGATTTCCTATCTGCCGCACTTCGTTTCGTGGGTCGTTGTCGTGACCTTGCTTCAAAAAATCCTGTCTCCGAACGTAGGTCTTATCAATGACATCAGGTACCAAATGGGTTTGGATCCGATCTTTTTTATGGGAAAACCGGAATTATTCTATCCATTGGTCATCATTTCAGATATCTGGAAAGGTGTCGGCTGGGGTTCGATCATTTATTTAGCGGCGTTAACGAATATCGATCCGCACTTGTATGAAGCTGCCGAAATTGACGGGGCCGGCCGATGGAGCAAACTGTTTAAGATCACGCTTCCAAGTCTTACTCCAACAATCGGTATATTGCTTATTTTCTCTCTCAGCGGAATATTGAACGCGGGTTTTGACCAAATCTGGCTGATGCAGTCTCCGGCAACATTAAGCGTCTCGGAGATTTTGGACACCTATGTCTTAAAAACAGGCCTCCAACAGGGACAACTAGCCTATTCCACGGCCATTGGCTTATTCAAGTCTGCGATCTCGCTGTTTCTCATTGTCGCTGTAAACAAAATATCCAAACGCGTGAGCGACGTATCGTTATGGTAATAAGTTAGCGCTGAAGATTGAGGAGGTGTGTGTATGGGGGCGAGAAGGCTGACGCCGGCAGATAAGTTGTATATGACGCTGAACTATTCGGTGCTGCTGTTATTCTGCGCTACGGCACTGTATCCATTCATCTATTTTCTAGCCCTATCTTTCAATGACGGCTACGATGCGATGAAGGGCGGAATCTATTTCTTTCCTAGGGTGTTTACATTAGAAAACTATGCTAAAGCTTTTAGCAACCCTTTGATCTTGAATTCGTTTTATATTTCCATTTCCCGAACCCTGATCGTCACGGTTGGCTCCGTATTTTTGACGGCCTTGTTAGCCTACGCGCTTTCGCGAAAAGGGTTGCCCGGAAGAAAATATATCGTGTTCTTCTTTTTCTTTACACGTTGTTCAGCGGAGGACTTTATTCCGACGTTTATCCTGTACCGGCAATTACACATCCTGGATACGTTCTGGGTGTTGGTACTGCCGTCCCTGTATAGTTTTTTCAATGCGATTATCATGAAAACCTTTTTCGACGGAATCCCTGAAGGTCTGGCGGAATCGGCCCGAATCGACGGAGCAAGCGAGTTGTCGGTATTTGCAAGAATCATCCTGCCGCTTTCGATGCCGGTGCTCGCTACCATTGCCCTGTTTGTCGGGGTGGGCGTGTGGAATGACTGGTTTACCGGACAGTTTTTCATACAGAATGAAAAGCTGCAGCCAGCGGCCACGTTCCTGAACAAGATGATCAGCGAAGCGTCTTTCCAGTCGATGACGTCGTCGTCGGGAAATAGCGGGTCTGCGATTCAAAACATGACCGAGACGCAGATGGAGCTGCGAGGAGTCACGCCGGAAGCCTTGAGGATGACGTTCGTCATTATTATCACGACCCCGATCATCTGCGTGTATCCATTTCTCCAGAAATATTTCGTCAAAGGCGTATTGGTTGGTTCGCTTAAGGAGTAGTCGGTATAAAAGGCTAAGCCTTTTATATATAAACTTGCAATGGAAGGGGATTGTAGGATGAGGAAAAACAGGCGTAGGGGTGTTCTTGCCATGGCACTAATCGCGCTACTACTGTTAGCGACCATGACGGCATGCACGGGAACGGGCAAAAAAGATGAAACAGGCAAGGTTGACACGGGTCCGAATAAGTCAGGTACCGAAGAAATAAAGCCGGCAACCTTGACTTTCCTCAGTGCTTGGAACGGCGGCGGAGCCGGTTTCCCGCAGGACCAGAAAAATAATCCCGTAGCCCAAAAAATCAGGGAAAAAACCGGGGTCACGTTGAACCTGGAATCCATCACAACAAGCGAAGTAGAAAAACTAAACACCATCTTTGCTTCCGGCACGGTTCCGGATATTGTCAACGCACCTTTCTGGTCTACGACCGGAGGAGAAGGACAGGTCATTAAAAAGGCGGCCATGGAAGGACAGCTTTTGGATTTAACCCCTTATCTCGATAAATACCCGAATATTAAAAGACTGGTGACGACCGGGATTGCGAAGGATTTTAACGAGTTTGATCTCAATAGTCCCGATTTTGAAGGCAAGACCTATCTCATTCCTACGGAGACCCCGGACGGAACACCGGAGAGCATTCATAATTGGAATTACGGCCTGTTTGCCAGGGGAGATATCCTGAAAGCGTTAAATGTAAAAGCAGAGGATATTGATACGCAAGAAGAACTTTATGATCTACTGGTCAAGATCCGGGACGGCGGTTTTAAGGATATTGGCGGGAAGCCGGTCATCCCGGCCGGAACGATGTGGAATGGATGGGATTACGGACAATTCCTTGCCGGATGGTCGGACTACTCGATTTCGGACTTCCGCGAAGTGGATGGCAAACTGATCCACTGGACGCAATCCAAGGATTACGAAGCCAGGCTGTTATACATGAGAAAGTTATTAAAGGAAGGTTTGTTTGATCTGGAAGCCTTCAACAATACGAGCACAACAGCGAATGAAAAACTCACGACGGGCAAGCTTGCCGTATTCGGAGCCCAACCGATGTTAGCTAATTTACAAAAAACGCTGTATAAGACCAATCCGGAAATGCAATATGAACTCCTCGGTCCGATGAAGAACAAGAACGGAGACATTCGTACGCAAGTTGAGAAACCCGGCCGTTCCGGTTTCCCTGTTCTGTTCTTGAGCGCTGACATCAAAGATCCCGATGCGGCATTGCGGTACATTGATTATGTCAATAGCGAGGAAGGCCGACTGCTTGCTTATTTCGGGATCGAAGGAACGCACTACACCATGGAAAACGGGATCCCCCAATGGATTCCGGACGTGAAAAAACAATTCGATGAAAACCCGGATCTGAAAAGAGACGCAGGGCTCAATTTTCTTCCCGGAAGGTTCATCGGGGCATTCTCCAATGAAGTCACTTGGCCTACGCCCGAAGATCAAAAAACGCAGTGGCAAAAGCTGGAGGAAAGCTTCTCGGCAAAAATGCCTATCAAAATCATAGACAAAGTAAGCGCCAGCTACCTTGCAAGAGAATGGCCTAAATATCAGGATTTTATCAGTAAAACCAGCAGTATGAATTTCGATGACGAATTTAAGAAAGCACTTTTTGCGTCGTCAGATGAAGAAGCCCTAAATATGCTTCATAATATTCAGGCAAAATTTAAAGCTGCCGGCGTGGATGAAATGGCGGAATTCGTAGCTCAAAAAGCTGCGGAAAGAGATGATGTAGGGTTCTAGATCGTTCAATCTATATCATGAACCATTTTGGGGTGGCGTTACTGCCATCCCAATTCACTTTCTAACGAATGCTCAAACGCATACGACGACTATTAACCGATTACGGAGGGGAAACGGATGTTGAACGTGGCGATGTTAAGCAAGTGGCATGTGCATGCAGCTGATTACGCCAGAAGGCTGCAAAATCATGGAAACGTGAAGATTACAGCCGTCTGGGACGAACAGCCCGAACGTGGAAGCGAATGGGCTGCCCAATTGGGAGCGGATTTTGAAGCGGATTTGGACACGCTGCTAGAGCGGGAAGACATCGATGGCGTCGTGGTGGATGCCCCTACAAGCATGCATGCCGACGTCATGGTAGCTGCCGCGGAGGCCGGCAAGCATATTT
>Ga0180220_1001445_pt1 | contig 17563 bp, 12 predicted proteins | sample eDN5th37CBELigBY_FD_151335 | JGI IMG/M metagenome (GOLD analysis project Ga0180220, IMG submission 151335) | Enriched backyard soil microbial communities from Emeryville, California, USA - eDNA 5th pass 37_C BE-Lig BY (version 2) (version 2) | ecosystem: Environmental > Terrestrial > Soil >...
CAGAGACCTTGATGACGTCGGGTGTCGGCCCGATCCCGGAACCGGTCGCCTGCCGCCGAGGCTGCGGGTTTGCAGGCCCGCAGCCTCGCTGCTCAACCTACCCGATATCGATCAAACAATCCCGGAAGCCGAAGCGAAGCGGAGGCGGGCTCTCCGGGATCCATTCCGTGATGTTCGAAAGTTCCGGCATGAATCCCGGCTCGCGGTCGCTGACGTTCCCTTGGCCGAGATGACGCCTCTCCTGTAAGGCATCAGATAGTCTGCACTGTCAGGCGCCGTAGAATTCCCGATACCAGCCCACGAAACGGCGCACGCCTTCCTGCACCGAAACCTGCGGCCGATAGCCGAGGTCGGCGGCGAGGTCGCCGACGTCGGCGAAAGTGTCGGCGACGTCTCCCGGTTGCAGCGGCAGCATTTCCTTGATCGCCTTCCTGCCCACGGCTTCCTCGATGGCCGCGATGTAGTCGCCGAGGCGCACCGGGCTGCTGTTGCCGATATTGTAGATGCGGAACGGGGCGTTGCTGGTGGCGGGGTCGGGCTTGGCGGCATCCCAGTCGGGATTGGGGGCGGCGGGCTTGTCGCTGGCGCGGATGACGCCTTCGACGATGTCGTCGACATAGGTGAAGTCGCGGGTGTGGTTGCCGTTGTTGAAAACCTGAATGGGGCGGCCTTCGATGATGTTGCGCGTGAACCTGGCCAGCGCCATGTCCGGCCGCACCCATGGCCCGTAGACGGTGAAGAAGCGCAGGCCCGTGGTCGGCAGCGAAAACAGATGCGAATAACTGTGCGCCATCAGCTCGTTGGCGCGCTTGGTGGCGGCATAGAGCTGGAGCGGGTGGTCGACCGGATCGTGCTCGCTATAGGGCATCCTGGTATTGGCGCCGTAGACGCTGGAGGTCGAGGCATAGGTGAGGTGCCCGGCCTTCGCCTGCCGGCTGGCCTCCAGCACGTTGGCGAAGCCGACCAGATTGCTGGCCACGTAGGAATAGGGGTTTTCAAGGCTGTAGCGCACGCCAGGCTGGGCGGCCAGATGGATGACGCGGTCGAAGCCATGGTCGGAAAAACAGCCATCGACGGCGGCACGGTCGGTCAAATCGGCGCGGATGAAGCGGTAACGACCGCCCTGCCGGCCGGACATGTCGTCGAGCCGCGCCAGCCGGGCTTCCTTGAGCGCGGGATCGTAATAGTCGTTGACGCAGTCGAAGCCGACGACATCGTCGCCCCGCTCGATCAGCCTTTGGGCGACGTGGAAGCCGATGAAGCCGGCATTGCCGGTGACGAGTACCTTCATCCCGGTTGCTCCACCGCCTGCGCTTGCGGAAAGGCCGTTGCCCGGCCGATGCTGAAATAGGTCCAGCCATCGTCGCGCAGCCGCTCGGGCGAGTAGAGGTTGCGGCCGTCGAAGATGACGCGGTTTGCGAGGCGCAGCGCCATTTCCCCGAAATCGGGGGCGCGGAACTGCTGCCATTCCGTGCAGATGGCCAGCGCGTCGGCGCCGTCGAGGGCGGAATATTTGTCCTGCACCAGCTCGAAACCGGGCCGCTCGCCGTAGAGGCGCAGCGTTTCGGCACCCGCGACGGGATCGAAGGTGCGCACGGCGGCGCCGGCGGCCCACAGCGCCTCCATCAGCACCCGGCTCGGCGCCTCGCGCATGTCGTCGGTATTGGGCTTGAAGGCGAGGCCCCAGATGGCGATGGTCTTGCCCTGCAATGCGGCCTCGCCGCCGAAATGCGCGGCGATCTTCTCGAACAGCTTCATCTTCTGGCGGCTGTTGACGGCTTCCACGGCCTCGATGAGGCTGGCGCCGTAGCCGGCTTCGCGCGCCGTGCGCGCCAGGGCCTTGACGTCCTTGGGAAAGCAGCTGCCGCCATAACCGACGCCCGGATAGATGAACTGGTAGCCGATGCGCGGGTCCGAGCCGATGCCGCGCCGCACCTGCTCGATGTCGGCGCCGAGGCGTTCGGCCAGGTTGGCGATCTCGTTGATGAAGGAGATGCGCGTCGCCAGCATGGCGTTGGCGGCGTATTTGGTCAGTTCGGAGGACCGCGGGGCCATGTAGACCATGCGGTCGTGGTTGCGGTTGAACGGTTCGTAGAGTTCGGCCATCACGGCGCGCGCATGTGCCGAATTGGTGCCGACGATGATGCGGTCGGGCCTCTGGAAGTCGCCGACGGCCGCGCCCTCCTTGAGGAATTCCGGGTTGGAGACGACCTCGAAGCCGATATCCGAACCGCGCCCGCCGAGCACGGCGGCCAGACGCCCGGCCACCTTGTCGCAGGTGCCGACCGGGACCGTGGACTTGACCACGACGATCTTGGGGGCGGTCATATGGGCGCCGATGGCTTCGGCCACGGCCTGCACATGCTGCAGGTCGGCGGCGCCGGTTTCGTCGGGTGGCGTGCCGACGGCGACGATCTGGAGTTCCGCATGCGCCACGGCGTCGCGATGGCTGGTGGTAAACTCGAGATAGCCCGATTTTACGTTGCGCTCGACGATGGTGTCGAGCCCGGGCTCATGGATCGGTATCTCGCCGGCCTTGAGCCGTGCGATCTTGCCCTCGTCTATATCCATGCACATGACGCGATGGCCGACATCGGCAAGGCACGCACCCGTTACCAAGCCGACATAGCCAGTCCCGAAGACAGTGACCCGCATGCGTGAAGACCTCGTCTAACTCGAAGGCTGATGTGTGAGCACTCCCGGACAGGGGGTGTCAAGTGAAGCGGCGGCCTCCGAATTCCGCGGCCTGCCCGCAACCCCGGATTCGCCGGACCATATTGATGACATGTTCAGCGAGTGGAACCGCTGCCTGCATGGGGTCAAATCCGGGCAGGGACGGGGCAGGAATGCGACCGAGGTGATAACGAAATGAACCAGGCTGTTAAAATGTGGGATGCAGGGCGGGGGTATGCGCTATGCTACACGCCCTTTGTCTCATGTGTGTAACAGGACCGATTCGATGCAGCGGTCGCTGAAGAAGGACCTCGTCGCCTCGATCGAAGGAGGGCTTCGCCGGGCCTACGATATGCTTCCCGCCGTGGCCCGGACCGCCGTGCCGCGGGCTGCGAAAGATTTTGTCAGGGAGCGGTTCACGTCCCGAACCCAGGTCGCGGAATATGACGGCAAGCTGTGGCGGGGCTTTTCCGACCAGGCACTGGCCGACCTCGCGGCGATGAAGGCGGATGAGCGCCGGCCGGTTCGCGACCGGTCGGAAGCCTGCTACAGCCTTGCGCGCTGGCATGCGGTGGAGGGCGACTTCGCCGCCGCCCTGAAGGAGATGCAGGACCGCCGGGCCATCAATCCGGGCGTTGGACGGGCCGCGCGGCAATATATGCTCGAAGCGCTGTTGCTGTGCAGGCTCGGCCGGGCGGAAGAGGCGCGGGCGCTTGTCGGGCAGGCCGTCAGCGGCCACACCTTCGACATTTCGGCCCGGCTGATGATGGCCAATGGCTGGAACCCTGCCATATCCGGCAAGCAGACTGTCGAGGCCGAGCGTAAGACGCTGGAGCATATCAACGCCGTCTATGCCCACTACAAGCTGCCGGGAATCGTAAAGCGCGACGCGGATACGCAGCTTTCCCTCGACAACATACGGGGCGAGGGGGGCCAGCCCCATGACGATCCCGACGCCAGGGTGACGGTGATCGTGCCGGCCTACAATGCGGCCGAAACCATCGGGACGGCGCTGACCAGCCTCGCGGAACAGAGCTGGCGCAATCTCGAGATCCTGGTGGCGGACGATTGCAGCACCGACGATACTGCCCGGATCGTGGAAGCGTTCTGCCGGAAGGATGAACGGTTCCGGCTCATCCGGCAAAGCGTCAATCGCGGCAGCTACGCCAGCCGGAACCGGGCGCTGGAAGAGGCCGCCGGCCGGTTCGTGACGATCCATGACGCCGACGACTGGGCTCACCCGTTGCGGATCGAGCAGCAGGCGCGCGCATTGCTGAAGTCGCCGGCCGTTCCCTACAATCTGTCACGGCTGGCGCGGGCAACCCCGCAACTCTGCTTTTTCGGCACATGGCGTCCCTCGGCCGAACTGACATCGCTCAACCTGTCATCGCTGATGGTCGCACGATCCGTGTTCGAGAAGGCGGGGAACTGGAACGAGGTGCGCGTTTCAGCCGACCAGGAGTTCGTGAAGCGCCTGGATGTGCTGTTCGGTGCCAATCACAGGAAACAGGTCGTGTCGGAATGCCCTCTGGCGTTCGGCCGCACGGTGTCGACCTCGCTCACCCGGCATGGCAAAACCCATGTAAGGACGTTCCACCACGGCATCCGCCGTACCTATCACGAGGTTACGGAACACTGGCACAGGTCGCTGGCGGATGGCCTCGCACAAGCGGGCCGGCCGGTGGTTCCGCCGGATCTGGCGGTTCCCTCCTCGATCCGGAGCGACAATTCGGTCGCCGGGAAGCTCGATGTCGTCTTCATCGGCGATTTCAACATGAGCGGCGGCACCTATCATTCGGCCATGGGTATGTTGCGCGCGGCAAGGGCAGCGGGATTGAGCGCCGGTATCCTGCAATATTATCGCTATGATCTGGACGTGACCAAACCGCTCAAGGGCGAGGTCATCGACTATGCTCAAAAGAACGGTGTCCGAATCGTTTGCGCCGGCGAGGAGGTGGATGTCGGTACGGTGGTGGTTACGCATCCGCCGATATTGCAGTATCAACTCGACATGTTCCCGCGGCTGAACCAAGAGCGTGTCGTTACCGTCGTCAACCAGATGGCCGAGCGCGACAGGAGCGGACGCGACGTCGCCTACGATCCTGCCGTGGTGCGGCGGCGTCTCATCGACTATTTCGGGCATGAAGGCGACTGGGTGCCGATTTCCGGGACGGTGCGCGCCCTCATGGAGGCGGATGAACGCTACCCCCCTCCACACCGGGATACGTGGATGCCGCTGGTGGATACGGACACGTGGCTTGCGCATCGCCCGCATTGGCGGGGTGGCGAGCGCGACCGCCCGGTGATCGGCCGTCACGGCCGCGATCATTTTCTTAAATGGCCTGGCGCGCGTGCGGCGCTGCTGGATGCCTATTGCGCCGAGCAAGCCTGCGAGGTGCGTTTTCTTGGTGGCGCGGCGCACGCCCGCAAGACGGCCGGGCGCTGGCCGAAAAACTGGGAAGTCCAGCCGTTCGGTTCTCGCGATGTGAAGGACTTCCTGGTGGGGCTGGATTTCTTCCTGCACTATCCGCATGACGACTATATCGAGGAGTTCGGGCGTGCACCTATGGAGGCGATGGCTGTCGGCGTGCCCGTCATACTGCCGCCGGTGTTTCGCGCCACCTTCGCGGACGCGGCCCTCTATGCCGAGCCGCACGAAGTGTGGCCGACGATCGAGCGGCTGTGGAAAGACGAGGCTGCATGGATGGGGCGCGTCGAGGCTGGACGCGCCTTTGTCCGGTCCAACTGTGCCTATGATCTTTTTCCCGCACGTCTGGAAATGCGGCAGAACCACCGGCAGGCGCCCTGATGAACCTGATTGTCGAAACCAGAAGCACGTTCCAATGGGTGCTTCAGATCCTGGGCCGGTTCCTGCGCGTGGTGCCGGGTACGACGCTGGCGCTGGTCGTCTATCTGACGGCCGCGCGCATCACGCGGCTGCTTGCCTTCCTGCTGCCGCTGAAGGTCATCCTGCTCGCGGGCTCGAACGGGGTGCCGCATTATTTCCGGCCGTTCCTTGCCAATGACCAGAAACAGTTGGGTATCGCCATCCTGTCGGCAGCGGCCATCGCCTTCTATGCCATCACCCTGTTTCTTGAGGGCCATACCAAGCGGCTGTCGGACAGAGCCGGTGCCGATCTCATGAGCGCCGCCGGCGTCATGTCCCTGGTCGACAACCAGCGGGCCGAGATGCAGGGCATCTATGCGCGCTTCATGCAGATCGTGTCCGGTACGCTGTTCGTGATGGTGTCAATGGGAATGCTGGCGGTGCTCGATCCGCTGCTGGCCGCCTATCTGTGCGCCTTCGGCATGGTTTTCTACCTGTTGACGGCCTGGGCGCTCAAAGGCGTCACACCTCTCAAGCGCAATTGGCTGGGCGATTTCATCGATAAGCAGTTGCCCAACTATCTGAGCATCCTGTCGTCGGTCGCGTTCCTTTCTGGCTTTCTTGTCGTTCTGCGCCCTTTTCTGCAAGAGACAGGCGCCAATGTGCTGGTGGCCATCATCTGCTTCATGCTGCTGCGCCAGATGACGGCGACGGCGACCGGCGCCATCAGGGACATGGTGGCACTCGCGCAGAAGCGGCATCTGGCCGATACGCTGGTGATGCCCGACCGCCAGTTTCACCCGCTGGAGGGCGAGGACCAACGCGCCCTGCGCCAACTGTTCGGGCGGCAGGAACGGGACCAGTTGATAGCCGATGCGCTTGCCGAATTGCGGCAACCGGACCAGACCCTGAGCGTCGGCTGGCTCGACCCGCCGCTGCGCGGCATGGCGGAGTTTTCCATCGTCCTGCAGGGCAGCGGGGGGCAGGTACGTCATTTGCGGCAGCGGGTTTTCCCGCCCCGGCTGCGGCGCATGCTGGAGAATGAAGACCTTTTGTTCCGCCATGTCGCGCGCGAGGCGGTCCGCGCGGCGCCGGTCATGGCGCGCTTCATGCATGGCGAGCACGAATGCATCGTCTACGATGCGGGCACAGGGGTTGCGCCAAAGGGTGCGGCGCTGGCCGAAAGCCACCGCGACTTCATCACCGCGCTGTGGTGCGCGGAACTGCCGCCGGCCCTCCTGCGGATCTATTCGGCTTCCCACAAGCCGATGCATGAGCGCCTGAGCGAGGATCTGGTCGCCCGGATGGATATAGCCGTCGATACGGATGCCGATTCCGAGATGCTTCACCGATTCGGCGATGCCTTGCCATCGATCCGCAAGCTGATCGCGGACTTGCCGCTGCGCCTGAGCAATCCCGGCTTCATCCCGGCCGAAATCGTGCTGGATGCCGATGGCGCCGTGCGCGTTCTGGGGGGGTGGGGACAGTGGTCCCTTCTGCCGCTGGGCGCGGGGCTGCCTGCTTCCCTCACCAATGCTGAAAAGCTCGCGGCCCTGCTGGCCGAGGTGCGCCGCCGTCGCCCGGGCATGCTGGCGGATGACATCGGCAGCGGCCATGTGATGCTGGTGGCGAACTGTGTCCAGCTCGAACGGACAATCCTGAACGGCAAGATGAAGGCCGGGCTGGCGCTTGCCGCCCGCGTGCTGGAAGGTTTCGAATCCTTGCGGGACGCTTCAACTGCGGGCAAGGCCGTGCCGGAGGCTCGAAAGCAGGGGACCGCTGCGTGATCGATTTGGAACGGCAACTGCGCGATTGCCCGTACCACCTGCCTGGATCATTCTGCCCTCTGAAGTCGTGGAGAAATCCTCTGGGATTGTTCCCTACGGGTAAAAAACCGTGATGCAGCCGACCGAAAGCCTTGCCTTGGGACAGGTCTGCCGGTTATTCCGCCTTGCGCGGGAGCAAACTAAGGAACCTTAGTATGTTGCAAAATCACTCGGAGCACGGTGTCGGCCCCGATAACGAAGTCTTTGAAAAGCTGCGTCAGGCGATAGAGGCGCGCACCGCGCGCGTCGGTATCATCGGTCTTGGCTATGTCGGCCTGCCGCTGGCGGTGACAGCTGCGAATGCCGGCTTCCCGGTCCTGGGTTTCGACATCGATGCCCGTCGCGTGGAACGGATCAACGCCGGCGAGACGATGATCAAGCATATCGACGGCGCGCTGATCAAAGGCGCCATCGACAAGGGCCTGTTCGAGGCGACCGCCGATTTTTCCCGGCTGAAAGAAGCCGACGCAATCCTGATCTGTGTGCCGACGCCGTTGACACGCCATCGCGAGCCGGACCTCTCCTTCGTGACGGCGACCGCCAAGGTGGTTGCGGAGAATCTGCGGCCGGGGCAACTCGTGGCCCTGGAATCCACCACCTATCCGGGCACCACCGACGAGGTGCTGAGACCTGTCCTGGAGCAGGGCGGCTTGAAGAGCGGCCGCGATTTCTTCCTGGCCTTCTCGCCCGAGCGGGAAGATCCGGGCAACCCCGATTTCGGCACTTCGACCATCCCGAAGGTGGTGGGCGGCGACGGCCCGCTGGCCATGGAACTGGCCGATGCACTCTACGGGGCGCTGGTAACGCGCACGGTGCCGGTTTCGTCCACTGCGACGGCGGAAGCGGTCAAGCTCACGGAAAACATCTTCCGCGCCGTCAACATCGCGCTCGTCAACGAGTTGAAGGTGGTCTACGAGGCGATGGGCATCGATGTCTGGGAGGTGATCGACGCCGCCAAGACCAAGCCCTTCGGCTTCATGCCGTTCTATCCCGGCCCCGGGCTTGGCGGGCACTGCATTCCCATCGACCCCTTCTACCTGACCTGGAAGGCGCGCGAATACGAGATTTCCACCCGCTTCGTCGAACTGGCGGGCGAGATCAACACCGCCATGCCGCGACGGGTGGTCGACAGGCTGGCCCGGGCCATGGACGAGCAACTCAAGCGCGGGCTGAACGGGGCGCGGGTGCTGGTGCTCGGCATCGCCTACAAGAAGAATGTCGACGACATGCGCGAGAGCCCGTCATTGCGGCTGATCGAGATGATCGAGGAGCGGGGCGCCGAAACGGCCTACCACGATCCGCATATCGCCGAGATTTCGATGACCCGCGAGCACGCGGCGCTCGCCGGCCGCCGGTCGGTGGAGCTGAGTGCAGAGGCTCTGGCCGGATACGATGCCGTGCTGATCGCCACCGACCACGACGCGGTCGACTACAAGCTGGTGGTGGACAACGCGAAGCTGGTGATCGACACCCGCAATGCCTGCGTTCGCCACGCTCTGAAATCCGAAAGGATCGTGAAGGCTTAGGGTCGCCTATATTTCATAGGTGCAAGCAAAAAACCGGGCTCCGTAAGGGGCCCGGCTTTTTTATACGGAGGCGGACCGTGCTGCCAGTGCCGGCCGGTGGCGGGAGCGTGTTTCGAGGCGGCCGAACTGCTCGGCCAAACCATGCAAAAGAAGAGCGAATCCGGTGGCGTGGGCCTCCCTTTGCGGATAGCTGCGCATAAAGTATTGATTTTTTATTTGAAACTGGTGGGCCCGGAGGGACTCGAACCCCCAACCAAGCGGTTATGAGCCGCCGGCTCTAACCATTGAGCTACAGGCCCCACGGGGGCTGATTAGTGTGTTTCGCTGCCGTGCACAAGAGGCAGGCGGAAGCGGCGGGTCGGCGAGGCCGGTGCCCTTGTCCGGCAACGGCAAACTTCAACCATTTGGCGAAGGTCTGGCGCCAATCGCCCAAATCAGTCCATATTCCCCACTTAGTCCATCTCGCGCTGGGACGCATTTCATGGAGCACATGATGAACGGATTCCTTCTTCCTCTGGCACTGGCTGCGGCGATGGCGCTGCCGGCCATCGCGCATGCCGGCGACACCAGGCCGGGGCCGCGCATCTTCGTTACCGGCGAGGGGGAGGCGACGGTTGCCCCCGACATGGCCATCCTGTCGCTGTCGGTGATGCGCGAGGCCAAGACGGCGCGCGCGGCGCTGGATGCCAACAACGACGCCATGGCGGCGGTCATCACCGCCATGAAGGCGGCCGGCATCGAGGATCGCGACCTGCAGACGGCCGGCATCCAGATCAGCCCCCGCTACAACTACACCAACAAGCCCGATGGCACCCAGAATGCCGAACTCGTCGCCTATCAGGTGACGAACACGCTGTCGGTGCGCGTCCGCGACATCGACAAGACCGGCGAACTGCTCGACAAGGCGGTGACGCTCGGCGTCAACGAGGGCGGCGGCATCGTCTTCACCAATGCGGACCCGGCTGCCATCGTCACCGAGGCGCGCAAGAAGGCGGTCGCCGACGCCGCCGCCAAGGCCAAAACGCTGGCCGAGGCGGCCGGCACTTCGGTGGGCAGGGTGATCGAGATTTCCGAACAGTTTGCACCGCCGATGCCTATCCGCATGGCTGCGAAGTCCTTCGATGCCATGCCCCAGGCGGGCGGTGCACCTGTGCAGGCGGGCGAAAATGCCTATCGCGTGCAGGTCAACGTGACTTTCGAGATGAAATAGGGCGTTTGCGGCCGGGCTATCGTCCGCTGACCGGGCGACGTCATGCCCCACCCCTAACCCCTCCCCACAAGGGGGAGGAGAATTCTGCAACGGCGGCATCCGGCGCCAAATGTCGAAGATTGCGGCGGCGGCGGCGGGGTAACCTGTCGCTTGCGGGGAGAGGATGACGGTTGGTCCCGATGAGCCCGGTATTGCTCCGACATCATGAAAAGCCCCGGAGGCGATGGCCTCCGGGGCTTTTCATGATGGGGATGCCCTGTTCCGATTAGCGGTAAAGCAGCGGACAGCCGCGCTGGTTGGCGAAGGTGACCATGACGCGCTGGTTGAACTTGCGGCCGGCCACCTTGACCACGCGGCGGTTGGCATCGACGATGCGGGCGCGGCGGACGCCCATGCGCTCGGCCTTGTTCAACGCCCGGTTGGGGGAGCAGGCCTGACGGCGGTCCCAGCCGCGGCGCCAGTTGTTGTGGCGGCCGTGATCGCGATGGTTGACCTGTACGCCGTAGCCGGGGCCGTTGCCGCCGAAATTGAGGTAGAGGCCGTCCGCCTGGGCCGCGGCCGGCATGGCGGCGAGGCCACCGAGGCCGATGAGGGCGGAAAGAACTGCGGTCTTGATCATCTTGAGCATGGTATTCTCCAGGGTCCGTTCGGGGACGGGCTTGCTGCATCGCCCGTCCATGGAAGGCACATTAGGAGCCGGTGGCTGAACGGCGCGCGAACCGCGCATTCATGTGCGGTTCATCCGGCGGCGGTGCTTCCGTTTCAGCAGGAGGCGAAAATGCCGTGGTCGATATCGCTCAGGCGAGGCCGGCCGGTCAGCGCCATCGCCACCTCCAGTTCCGCGCACATGATATTGAGGATATGGGCCAAGCCCACGGCCCCGGCAACCGCAAGCCCGTGCAATATCGGTTGGCCGACCATTACCGCGTTGGCGCCAAGGGCCACGGCCTTGACGATGTCGGTGCCACGGCGCACGCCGCCGTCGAGCAGGATCGGCACCTTCCCTGCGACCTCGTCGGCTATGGCTGGAAGCGCCTCGATGGTGGCTGGCAGCGTGTCGAGCACGCGGCCGCCATGGTTGGACACGACGATGCCGTCGACACCGCTCTGGAGTGCAAGGCGCACGTCATGACAGCTCATGATGCCCTTGAGCAGCAGCGGCAGTTTCGTGCTTGCCCGCAGCCATTCGATGTCGCGCCATGTCGGGGCGGCATCCAGCAATCCCTTGAAGACCGGGCTTTCGCCGGGGCCGACCCGCAGGACGGGGCCGGGCATGTCTCTGAGGTTCACGGCCTCGAGACCGTCGGGCAGGCGAAAGCCTACGCGCTGCTCTTCGTTGCGCACGCCGTTGACGGGGGCGTCCGCCGTTACCAGCAGGGCGCGACAACCGGCTGCCTCGGCACGGCGCACAAGGGCAAGCGTGTCCTCGCGCCGCGCCTGCATGTAGAGCTGGAACCACAACGGCCCTTGCGCGGAGGCGGCGATCTCCTCGATGAGGACGCTCGACTGGGCGCTGATGGTCATCACCGTGCCGGTGGCGGCGGCAGCCAGAGCAGTTTCCAGTTCTCCCCGCGGGTGGGCAAGCTTGTGGAAAGCGACAGGAGCCAGGATGATTGGAGCGCGCAGCCTCTGGCCGAACAGGTCCAGACCCGTGTCGGCGCCGGTCATGTCGGCCAGCACCCGGCCTTCCAGCTTCAGGCGGTCGAAAGCCTCGCGATTCCAGCGCCGGGTGATGCCGTCAGCGCCGGCGCCGGCAATATAGGCCCAGACGGCAGCCGGCAGACGCTCACGCGCGTGGCGCTCATAGTCCGCCAGCGAGACGACATCGGCGGGGACGGGCGAGGCCGTCATGCCGCTACAGTTCCGACCAGTGGCGGATCAGGTTGTGATAATGGGCTGTCAGCCCGACCACGGCCGGATGATCGTCGGGCATGGTCTGGCGCACCTGGATAATCGACATGTCGAGATCGTAGAGCATGTGGCGGCGCCAGTCATCCTTGACCATGGACTGGGTCCAGAAGAAGGACGCCCAGCGGCTGCCGCGCGTGACGGGGGTGACGCTGTGCATCGACGTGGCCGGATAGACGACCATGTGACCGGCCGGCAGCTTTACGGAATGGGTGCCGTAGGTGTCATGCACCACCAATTCGCCGCCGTCATAATCTTCCGGCGGGGTGAGGAAGAGGGTGGACGAGACATCGGTGCGCAGGCGCATGCCCGCGCCCGGCACGACGCGGATCGAGCCGTCGACATGGGCGCCGAAGGTCATGCCCTCGTCGTAGCGGTTGAACATGGGCGGCAGCACATGCAGGGGCAGGGCAGCCGAGGAGAAGGTGGGGTTGCGGCCGAGCGCACGCATGACGATCTGGCTGAGTTCCTGCGCGGCGGACGCGTCGACCGGCACCTGCAGGTTCTTCTTCACCAGCGCGGCCTGCTCGCCGGCCGTGGTTCGCCCATCCACCCATTGCGTGTTTTCCAGCACCTGCCGGATATAGGCCACCTCTTCCTTGGTGAGCACGTCGGGAATGGTGATGAGCATGATGGGTCTCCCATGGCGGATCGGGCAGGCCGAAGCGTGGCCGGCCCGATCCGGGACGCGGTTACTGGATCAGAACTTCGCGCCGACCGTGAACACGAAGCTCCTGCCCGGCGCCACCACGGCACGGTTGCTCCAACCCGTGGAGTAATTGAGATTATCCGTCAGATTGTAGCCGTTCAAAGCGAATTTCAGGTTCTTGTATTCATACGCAATGAACGCATCGAGTGAGAAGGACTCCGGAATGCGGCCGGTGTTGCCCGAATTCGTGTAGTAGGCATCGGAATAGACGATGCCGCCGCCGACATCGAGCTTGCCTTCCATATCGAAGTGGCGAGACACCTCGTAGCTGGTCCACAGCGATACGGCATTGTGCGGCACGTAGGCAACTTCGTTGCCGACCGTCGACGGATTCGGTGGCGTGGCCGTCGAGGTAAGGATTTTGCTGTCCAGATAGCTGTAGGAAACACCGACAGTCCAGTTCTCGGTAGGCCGCCCGGAAACGCCGAGCTCGACGCCGCGCACGCGCTGCTTCTCGCCCGTGGCAACGGGATCACCGGTATTGGGATCGGTATAGAAGGCGTTGCTTTTTTCGACCTGGAACACGGCGCCGGTGACGCTCATCAGCCCACCGAGGAAATTGACCTTTCCACCAACCTCGTAAAGATCGCTCTTTTCCGGGTCGAGGTTCGGTTGAGTCGGGCTGATGGTGCTGGACCCGTTGGCGATAAACTGCCCCGCCGGTGTGAAGGAGCGTGCCCACGAAGCGTAGTAAGTCTGATCTGATGTCGGCTCCCAGATAAGCGATACTTTGGGGGAGAACACAGTGGTCTTTTCACGCCCGTCGAAGGGAGTCGGATCGCTATTCGATGTGGTCGCCTGATGGTACTTGGAGTCGAAATAGTCCAAGCGCCCGCCGGCCAGAACGGAAAACTGTTCCGTCAACCAGACCCGATCGCTTCCGAACAGGGCGATATTCGTGCCGGTGCTGTGGCGGTCTCCGTTGGGATTGCGCGCGACCGTATAGGGCAGGTTGTAAGTCGCCCCCGGATTGCGGACATCGACGATGCTCGGATCCTTGCCGGTGACGGTGAAGGCGTCACGATCGTTTTCCTGATAGAAGGCATCAAGGCCCAAAACCAGTTCATGCCGTAGCGAGCCGGTCTCGAACCTGGCGACGCCTGTCGTCACGTTCTGGATGCCCCAGGAATTCTGCTCATAGGTTGGGTTGCCGCCGCCGTAACCGGACAGAAAAGCCGGATTGCCGGCGAAGAAGTCGGTAGCGCATGCGCCGCTGCACCCCGGCACGCTGGTGGAAAAATCGCGGTCGTACACGGACAGCCGCGTATCGTTGTAGATCGTCAGCCAGTCCTCGGCCTGCCATTTCACCTTCGAGGTGACGGCATGGGTGTTGAAGACGTCGTGGTCCTGCTTCTTGCCGTAGAAGACATTACGGCTCACGCCGAACTCGGTGATGGGCAGCGAGGGATTATCCGGGCTTGCCGTTCCATTCACGACCATCGGCACGCCATAGTCGGGCGTACGGTCGCCATGCTGGTACATATAGCTGATGTCCCAGGTGAGGTCGGTGCCAATGCCGAACGAACCGGTGGCGAGGATGCCGGCGCGGTTGGACTCGACGTGGTCGCGGCCGGCAAGATCCTGCCAGTGGCCCATAGCAACGAAGCGCAGTGCGCTGGTTTCGTTCAACTGCTTGTTCACGTCCAGCGTGGCGCGGCCGAGTGGGCCGTTGCCCGCCTGTCCCTCGACATAAATTTCATCGCCGAGATGCGCTTTCTTCTGCTGGGTGTTGATGGCGCCGCCGGTGGTGCCCATGCCGAAGTTCTCGGAAGAGGGACCCTTGAAGACCTGCACGCCTTCATAGGCAAAGCTGTCGCGGACATAGACGCCGAAATCGCGCAGGCCGTCGCTGTAGATGTCGCCCTTGGCTTCGAAGCCGCGAATCTTGAACTGGTCGCCATTCAGGCCGCCACCACCTTCGCCAATGGCCATGGTGACGCCCGGCACGTTGCGCAGCACCTGTTCGAGCGTCTGCGTCTTCTGTTGCTCCATCACCTCGGGTGTGATGACGTTGACGACCTGCGGAACGTCCTTGACCTTGCCCGGAATGCGGCCGAGGTCTGTTTCCTGCTCGACGGCGTTGGACGGTTCGCCCTTGCCCTGCACGTTGACTTGTTGCAGTCGGACATCACTATTGTTGCCGGCGCTGTTCTGCGCAGGCGCGACCGTCTGGGCGTAGGCCGGGCCGGTTAACGCTGCCGAAATGGCAATGACGGGCAGGAGCCCCAAAGTGTTGCGGATCTGTGCCGATCCTTCGGGTGCGGTCATGAGACCACCATTGCCAGTTTCCATGGATTTCATCCCCAACCTTTCTTGCTGGCCGCGATCCCTCCGGGGCCAGGAAAATGTCTCCAGATTGTTGCCGAGCCAAGAAAGCGGGGTCGCCGGGAAACACCGGCAACCTTCCGCTAGGGAAGCTGATAATAATTGTCAAGTATCATCCGATGAAGGGCCAGCCCGGTTGCGTTTCGGCAGAACGGTTTGCCGCAACCTGTTGCAAATGACGCACTGGGAGGCGCGGGTAGGGGGCGGTCCGTATCCGCACGCTGGCGTCAGGCCACCGGACAGGAGCCCTGGCGACGGAGCCGGGTCAACTCTGCGATACAGCGGGCTTCAGCGCGAATAGCGGATCGGCACCACCAGGCTCATGCGCGACTTGGCGATGTCCGGCGGCGGGGCCGGAACCGGGGAGGCGCGGCGCACCAGGTCGAGGGCGGCGCTGTCGAATGCCGGATCGCCCGAGGAGCCGGCGAGGGACACGCCGACCACGTCGCCGCCCGGATTGATGGTGAAGCGTACGGTGACGGTGCCGATGCCGCGGGCATCGCGCGGATAGCGCTTGTAGCGGTTGAGATGGGCGTTGACGCGCGACTGCCAGCGCGCCGGCGACATGCCGGAGCCGGCGGCCGCCTTGCTGACGCGCGGCGCGGCGGCCTTCGGCGCGTCGTCGGCCGACTTGGTTGCCGCCACCTGCGGCGCCGGCCGCTTCTTCTCGATCTTCTTTTCGACCTTCTTCTTCACCGGCTTTTCGACCGGCTTCGGCTTTTCCGGAACAGGGCGGCGCTGCGGCACCGCCATGGCGACCTCCGGCAGCGGCACTTCCTCCAGTTCCTCGACGACTTCCTCGACCTCTTCCAGAGGCTCGATCTCGGCGACCTCCTCGGTCTCGAGCGGCGTTTCCTCGGCCACCTCTTCCAGCACCGGTTCCTCGACCGGATCGAGTTCCTCGGTGACTTCCTCCACCTGCTCGACGGGGGCGCTGTCGACGACGTCGGCCATGTCGGTCAGCACCGCCTCGGGGGCGACGACCATGGGCGCCAGTTCCATCATGATGGCGGGGGCGGCGTCGAGGGAGGGGGCTTCCATGGCCGGCACGCGCTGCAGATACCAGGCGCCGGCCATATGCGCGGCGAGCACGAAGGCGGCGGCGCCCGACCAGAGCGCCATCTCGCCCTTGCCGAGATTGAGCGACAGGCTGTCTGCCGGATGGTAGGCCGTCTTGCGCATCGCGGGACTCATCACGGGGACCCGGTTCCGGTTTCCGTCGTCGCCGTCGGCACCATTTCAAGGCCGACCAGCGCAATCTTGAGATAGCCGGCCTTGCGCAGCAGGTTCATGACATTCATCAGCTCGCCATAGTCGACCGACTGGTCGGCCCGCAGGAAGACGCGCTGTTCCTTGTTGCCTTCGGTGAACGTGTCGAGCGCCCCGGCGAGGTTGTCGCGGGCCACCTCGTCATTGCCGAGCAGGACCGACAGGTCTTCCTTGACGGTGAGGTAGAGCGGCTTGTCCGGGCGCGGCGCCGGCGTGGCGGCCGCGGCCGGCAGGTCGACATTCACGTCCACGGTGGCGAGCGGCGCCGCCACCATGAAGATGATGAGCAGAACCAGCATGACGTCGATGAAGGGGGTGACGTTGATCTCGTGGGTTTCCTGGAGATCGTCGTCGTCGCCAGCAGTTTCCCTGATGCCTCCGGCCATGACGCCTGCTCCTATTCCGCCGCCAGCCTGTCCCGCGACGCGGCGGGCACCAGGCGGAAGTCGAGGTCGCGGCTGACGAGGCGATCGACGCCGGCGGCGGCATCGGCCAGCGCCTGCCGGTAGCCGGTGATCGAGCGCGAGAACACGTTGTAGATGACCACGGCGGGAATGGCCGCGACGAGGCCGATGGCGGTGGCCAGCAGCGCCTCGGCGATGCCCGGCGCGACGACGGCAAGGTTGGTGGTCTGCGATTCCGAAATGCCGATGAAGGAGTTCATGATGCCCCACACGGTGCCGAACAGGCCGACGAAGGGGGCGGTGGAACCGATGGTCGCCAGCACGCCGGTGCCGCGGCTGAGCCTGCGGCCGGTCTGGATCTGGATGCGTGACAGGCGCGAGAAGACGCGCTCCTTCAGGCCGGAGGGATCGGCATGGTCGAGCGCGCCGATCGACAGCCGGGTCTCTTCCATGGCGGCATTGACGAGCAGGGCGCCGGCGTCACGGCGCTTGTCGAGCTTCTGGGCGGCCTCCTGCAGGGAGGTCGAGCCGAGAATGGCGCGCAGGGCCGAGCGCAGCCGCGCCTTCGATCCGGCGAGCTCAAGCGACTTGGCCAGCCACACTGTCCAGGTGACGAGCGAGGCGAAGGCGAGGCCCAGCATGACGGCCTTGACCACCCAGTCGGCGGCCATGAACATGCCCCACGGCGACAGGTCGTGCGGCAGGGTCATGTCGCGCGCGCCGTCTTCCAGCGGCAGGGCCTCGGCGTCCTGCGCCGGTTCGGTCGCGGCGGGTGCGGGGACCTGTGCCCCGTCCTGCGCGGTCGCGGGCGTATCGGAGGCGGCCGGCGCAGGGCTTTCAGGGGCCTGAGCGGCCGGTGCGGAAGGCGTGGTTTCGGCCGGCGCGA
>Ga0180220_1001446_pt1 | contig 17552 bp, 21 predicted proteins | sample eDN5th37CBELigBY_FD_151335 | JGI IMG/M metagenome (GOLD analysis project Ga0180220, IMG submission 151335) | Enriched backyard soil microbial communities from Emeryville, California, USA - eDNA 5th pass 37_C BE-Lig BY (version 2) (version 2) | ecosystem: Environmental > Terrestrial > Soil >...
GATCCGCGCTTCCATTTTCTCCCTCCCCACAGGAAAATCACTGTACCTTTGCTATATCATATCTTTTATTATAGAGGGAGTTGCGCGGCAAAGTCAAACCATTTTACTCATGTTCCGGGCACCGCCGCCGTCTCCAGCAGCACGGGAGTCACCCATTTCATCATCGTCGGCGTCACCCACGTCTCGAACGAAGACACGCCGAGCATCAGCAGGCACATCACCAGCGTCAAACCGACATAACGCGCGAAAGGACGCGTGACATTGACGCGATTATGCAGCATCACCCGGTTTTTGATCACATGCAGCGAAAAAGCGATCGCGGAAACGCTGGACACGATCAACACGGGAATGATCAGCAAATTCGACGGCGCGACCGATACGAGCGCGAACAGCAGCCCTTTCCAGGAAAACTCCCCGACGAGATAACCGACCGTGAACCCGATCAGCACGCCCTTCAGAAAGTCAAGGATGAGGATTCCCGGAAGTCCGATGACGGACAGTCCGAGGAACCAAATCAGCCCGACCCATTTCAAGTGCAGGCCGGCGATGCTCCAAAAAGACTGCGCGGCTCCCGTCCCGGTTTCGTTTTGGTCCACCGTCATGAAAAAGTTCTGTAGATACCGCCCAAGATCCTGCTGCTGCTCCAGCGACAACGCATTGACCATCAAAGCCCCGAAAATCACCCCAACTAGGAACAGCACGGCCACGAAAATATATAGAATATTTTGCTCCTTCAAGGTATGGCGGAAAGTTCGCATTCCGGATCCCCCTTCCTGTCACATACCTCTACTCTATGAAGACAAGCATGAAACTATGACTTGTCGGTAGGCAACGCCACTTTCCCGTACGTCCCTCCGCCGCCGGCCGACAGCGACAAAGTGCCGTTTCTCGCCATGACGATTTGGCGGGCTAATTTTTCGCCGACCGTTTCGGCGATATCTCGTTCGGTCGCCCGGTGCAAAATCGCCATTTCGGTGCCAAAACGTTCCAACAGCCTTTTCATCGTCGCCTTCCCGAGCCCCGGAATAAACTCGAGCGGCACCTGATAATGATATTTCGGACGGTCCGCAGGCATCCTAGGTTCTTGCCGGTCGGCGATGTCCAGGATGCGGTCGAGCACTCCCTGCACTTTTTTCACGCTTCCGCAATGGGGACATGCCCCCGTCATCGCCTCCGGCCCGTCCAGGATGCGGCTGCAGCCGAGGCAATAGGTGCGGTGGTATTTCCCAAGCCGGGGATTCAAGCCGAAATTGGCTGTCACCCCGCGCCCCTCCGAGCGGTCCAGCGCCATCACGAATTCGCGGAAGCTCGGCTCCGCAAGTCGGATCCGGTTGTATTCCCTGCCGATTTTGCCCAAAGAATGCGCGTCCGAATTCGTGACGAACGTAAAACGGTCAAGCTCGGATATCAGGCCGGCCATCTCCGAATCCGCGCTTAATCCAAGCTCGACGCCGCTGATCATGTCCAGGTCCAGCACGTCGGACATCCGCGGCGCCACATTCCCGTAGATGCCCTTATGCGGGGTAAACACATGGGCCGGAATCATGATGCCGCCCCTGGCGTATATTTCTTCCTGCAGTTTCCGGGCGGGCACGTAAATCCGCTGGGAGCTGAGATTGACGTTTTTCATATGTTTCGCCATCCATGCGGTAAAGTGCTGCATGACGGCCAGGTCCGGAAAATAGGCCAGAAGATGCGCAGCGCCTTTTCCTTCCTCGTATATTTCGATTTCGCTGCCCAACAGGACCGTCGTCCCGCGGTAAGCGATCCCACCTCCCGCAAGCTCCGTCATTTCGCCGGAATCGAGGCAAGCTAAAATGTCCTTTTGCACTTCGGGCGAATGGCAATCGATGATGCCGATCAGTTCCATGCCTTTGCGCCCGGCGGCTTCCTTGGCGATGTTCGCGAAGGTAAGGTCCTTGCTTCCGCTGATTTTGACGGCCTGGCCGGAAGTCGTCCGGCCGATGTGGATATGCAGGTCGGCATAAAATTCTTTTAATGTGCGGGATTCTCTGTGCGTCATGCTGCCGGTATCCAACGTCATAGCTGAAACGCTCCCGTCATCCGCTGCAGCTTCCATGCATAAACCGCCATGATCGTTTTGGCGTCGCTGATTCTCCCCGTTGCAACGGCCTCCTGCGTTTCTTCGAAGGTCAGTTCGTAAAGCTCCAGAAATTCATCCTCATCCGGTACGGCTTTCCCGCCTTCAAGCCCTTCCGCAACATACAGATGGATCAGCTCGTCCGCGAATCCCGGCGAAGTGTAGAACGAATGCAGCAGCCGGATATTTTGGCAGGTATAACCGGTTTCCTCCTGCAGCTCCCGTTTGGCGGCTTCGAGCGGATCTTCCCCTTTTTCGAGCTTTCCGGCCGGAATCTCCAGCTCGCAGCGTCCCATCGCCTGCCGGTATTGATCGACCAAAATAATTTTGCCGCCATGGATGGCCAGCACGGCCACGGCGCCGGGATGACGAACGATTTCCCTGGAAGCGGAGCCCCCGTCCGGCAGCTTTACCGTGTCGATTTGCAGCGAAATGATTTTTCCTTCAAATACGGATTTCGTGGATACCGTCACTTCGTCGAGTTTGGGATTCGAATATGAAAATGGTTTCAAAGCGTCATCTCTCCTTGATCCTGCTTTGCAAACGTCGGTTATGGGTTTCTATGAAATTTGCAAGCTCCTTTATTTTAAAAACAAGCATGTTTGAACAGACTGACACATATGGTGTTATTATAACAAACTTCACGCGAGAAAGAAGGAAAGCCCTATGAAGAGCTACCGTACAGGCACCTCGTTCCATATGGTCGGCCAAGCCTGGCAAATCCGGATCATGCTGAAACAATGGATGAAGGAAACCGAGCCGCATGCCCCTTTGGCAACCCTACTCGGGGGAGAGACCGTCTCACGCCAAACCAACAGGGTGTCGCGATGACGACCTATCCCTAATATGTAAAAATTATAAATAAATGTGAAAATCGTCATGATTTTTTTGATTTTTCGCATTTTTTTTGCATGTCTCTATAACCATTTCAAGTTTGAGTTGTTTTATATAGCGGAGGGTTCCTTATGAAGAAATATCAAGTGAGATCCTTGCTTCGTTCCAAGCCTGATTCTTCTGCGCTTCATTACGAGTTAGGATTGCGGCATCGCTTGCGCGGAATGAGCGCCCACGCCCTTTCATATTTCGAGAAAGCCCTTTCCATGCCGAAGCAGGATATGGATTCCGATCATTCGTCATTCGACGAGTCCATGTGCTGGCTCGAATACGGCAGGCTGCTGGGAGAGCTTGGCCGGCATCACGAGGCGGTAATGGCTTTCCGGGAATGTCTGGCAAGGAAGCGCCACATCCAGGAAGCCCTCATTGAAATCGGAACGTTCCTCCGCCAGTCCGGAAAAAGCGACGCCGACATCCGGGTCCAGCTGACCGCCGTCGCCTCCGAATTCGTGGAAGCCCCGGCACTGACTGTAGCGGAAACGCTCTGGGCGCTAGGCGCCTTCGCTTCGGCTGCGGAGCTCTATGCCGCCAGCAGCCCTCCGGCTGACCACACCGAAAGAACCCAAGCACATTACATTGTATGCCTGATATATATGAATCAATTCAAAGAAGCACTTTCCTTATTATTACGAAAAGCCATGCAGCATGATCGCGTACTCTTGATGACGGCGCAGCAACGGATCAGAACCGCTGAAGCCGTCAATTTGTGCAAATGGTGCATGCATGGCATGAACGGAGGAGGTATCGGCATGCCTGCTTTATCGCGCTACGAAGCTCTGGAAACAGCCAAAACCGCGATTGCGCTCGGAAAAGTGGAAGAAGCATTGGCTATTTTGTCCAGTCCGACCGAACATGAATACCATGAACTGATTTATACCTTGTACAAACAGGGATACCGAGAGCTTGCCGCCCTGCGGATCGCCGAGTTGGAACGCCTGCCCCTGCACGACCGCAGCCAGATATCGCTCGAACTTTGTTTCATCGCTGCCGAAATTCAATACGACGACGGGAAATACGACAAGGCGGCTTCCATTTTTGAGGCTATTTACAACACCGATCCCAATCACTCGGCTTCGAGATTCGGAGCAGCCTCTTGCTACCTTCAGCAAACCCGCCGTTCATTAATCTCCAGGCTGGAAAATTCTATCGTCGGCAGCGAGTTGTTTATCAAAACAGAGAGATACTTGGAAAAAGTGACGCAAGCACTCCATATCATCAACATTACCGAGTGGCACACACGCTGGACTCCGGCCCAGATGCGCAACCATGAAGCGGCTTCGCCCGTTGTGCTGCATTAGGCTTTACGAATGCAGGGGCTTGATTCCGTAAACGTAAACGGCTTCACCGTCTCTGAGAGGCGGAGATACCGTTTTGCGAAGTAATATATGCCGGTTTTATAAGTGTGAAACAGATATATTCTTATATTTAAAAAGGGCTGTTACCGCGGCATGAATTGCCATACCGGGTAACAGCCTTCTTTATTTTTTCTTATTTAGTCGTCTCGCGAATAATGCTGATCACCATTTCGGCTGCTTTGGCCATGTCCGCAGCCCGGATCCGCTCCTTGGTCGTATGGATGTTTTCATAACCCAGCGCCAGATTGACGGTCGGAACTCCCATGCCGTTAAAAATGTTCGCGTCGCTGCCGCCGCCCGAATGGAACGTACGGCTCGTCAAGCCGATGTTTGCAATGGCCCGCTGCGCCAACTTCACGACGTCATCGTTTTCGTCGAAGTTAAATGCCGGATAGACGATTTCGCTGATGAATTCGCATGTCGCACCGCATTCCTGGACCGCGCTTTCCAGCGCTTCGCGCATATGTTCGATTTGCCGTCCTACCTTATCCTGCACGATGCTTCGTGCTTCCGCGTCGAGCTCGACATAATCGCAAACGACGTTCGTGGCCCCGCCGCCGGCGAATTTCCCGATGTTGGCCGTCGTTTCGTGGTCCAAGCGACCGAGCTTCATGCGGGCGATCGCTTTGGAAGCCACCTGGATCGCGCTGATGCCGTCTTCCGGATTGACTCCGGCATGGGCGGATTTCCCGAAAATTTTCATTTTTATTTTGGCCTGCGTCGGTGCGGCCACCGCAATGGCGCCGATTTCACCGTTGGAATCGATGGCATAACCAAGCTCCGCATCCAAATATTTCGGATCCATGCAGCGTGCTCCCAGCAATCCCGATTCTTCCCCGGCCGTAATCACGAACTGGATTTGCCCATGTTCGATGTTCTGCTCTTGAATGACTTTGATGGCTTCAAAGAGAACGGCGATCCCCGCTTTATCATCGGAACCCAGAATCGTCGTGCCGTCGCTCGTAATCCAGCCGTCCGCCCCAAGCGTCGGCTTAATTCCTTTGCCGGGCGCTACCGTGTCCATGTGGCAGGTAAAAAACAGCTTTGGCGCTTGGACCCCTGGCGTTCCTTGCATCGTCACGATCAAGTTTCCTGCCCCGTGGCCGGTTCTTGCCTTGGAATCATCCTCGACAACAGTCAGCCCGAGATCCGAAAATTTCTTTTTCAGCACTTCCGCGATCTCTTCCTCATGCCCCGTTTCGCTGTCTACCTGAACGAGCTCCATGAATTCTTCTACCAAACGGTCTTGTTTGATCATTGGACTTTCCTCTCTCCCTGCGTTTAAGTTACAATAAACATAGTTTCCTCATATCAAAATGTCATATTATTCAAGCGAGGATTTTGCAAAATCCTGAAGCAAATAAACTATGGATCAAAAGGAGTAGCTATGCAAAACAAGAAATGGTTTCGCGTGTTTATTTACCTGATGCTCATCGCCATGTTCGGCTCCGTCATTTTCGGAGTGGTCGAATCCCTGATCGCCCGCTGATTCAGCGGGTCGATCCCGGCATCGAACCTGCCACGGGCTTGAACTTAAAGACCTCTGCAAAAAAAGGCACGATCTCCTCTGCAACCTGTTCCACGCTAAACGTCCTGCCCGTGCATCCTTCAAGCGAAGTTACGCCGTATTCCTCGATGCCGCAAGGAATGATTCCCGTAAAACCCTGCTCTTCGATTCCGGCTTTAATGTTAAAAGCAAACCCGTGGCTTGTCACGAACGCTCGGCGGCTGCGGCATTTGTTGAACTTGACCCCGATGGCGCAAACCTTCAAGTCCCCGACCCAAACGCCCGTATATTCGGGCTTGCGGCCGGCGTCGATGCCGTAGTGTTTCAAGTAATTGATGATGACTTGCTCCAGGTTGCGCAAGTAAGCGTGCAAATCCAGCCCTTCCCCCTCCAAAACAAGCAAAGGGTAGCCGACAAGCTGGCCGGGCCCATGATATGTAATATCCCCGCCGCGGTCGATTTCGAATAATCCGATTCCCTTTTCCTCCAGCTCTTCCCTGCTGAGGAGCAGATGCTCCGGATGTCTTTGGGATCCGATGGTATAGGTTGGCGGATGCTGCAAAAGCAGCAGGGTATCCTGCTGCTCTCCAAGGTCAATGCTTTTTACGATCGATTTTTGCAAATCCCATGCTGCATCATAACCCATCATCGGCGTGTAGGAAACATGAAGTTCTTTATCCAACGAAATCACGTCCTCTCCAGATGATGAATGTACTGCCTTTTAATAGACTGTTCTTAGTACACTTTCGTATCCAGCGTGTACGCTTCGATATTTTCCTTCACCCGCTGCAGGAAGCGTCCGCAGATGACGCCGTCGAGAATCCGGTGATCCAGCGACAAGCAGATGTTGGCCATCGAACGAACCGCGATCATGTCGTTAATGACGACCGGACGTTTCACGATCGATTCGAACGTCAGGATGGCGGCCTGCGGATAGTTGATGACCGGATAAGACAGGATGGATCCGAAGGATCCCGTGTTGTTCACCGTAAAGGTTCCTCCCTGCATATCCTCCAGCTTCAGCTTGCCTTGACGGGTTTTGGTCGCAAGTTCTTCGATCTCCCGCGCCAATCCTGCGATATTTTTCTGGTCCGCCCTTTGGATGACCGGCGTCATGACCGAATCTTCCGTGCCTACGGCGAGCGAAATGTTGATATCGCGTTTGATGATGATTTTATTCACGGCCCATACGGAGTTCATGATCGGATAATCCTTGATCGCATTGACGACGGCTTTCAGGAAAAACGCCAGATACGTTAAATTATACCCTTCCCGCCGCTTAAATTCATCCTTCAGTTTGTTGCGCAGCAGCACGAGGTTGGTCACGTCCACTTCCACCATCGTCCACGCATGCGGAATTTCGGATACGCTTTGGCGCATATTGGTCGCAATCGCGTTGCGAAGCGGCGTTACGTCAATCAGCGTTTCGCGTTCGCCTCTTTCCGCCTCGATCGGCGGAATTTTCGGCGGCGCCGACATATGCAGTCCCGAATTTCTTTCAGGGACCGGCTGCACCGGAATATACTGTTCAGGCGTCACGGCCGGGTCGGCATGAGGCAAACCCTTAAACGGCGACGGCGTTTCAGCCCTCGCGGAGGCGGCCTGCGGCTGTGCAACGGCTCCTCCCTTTTCCACGAACGCGAGGACGTCCTTGCGCGTTATCCGTCCGCCCATGCCCGTCCCTTGGATTTGGTTCAAGTCGATGCCATGCTGCGCGGCGAGCGTCTGCACGGCCGGCGAATAGCGGCTTCTCATGGATTGGTCTCCGCCGGCTGCCGAAGCACCAGCGCTCGCAGCGGTCGATGCCGTTGGCGCCTGCTGTGCGGCAGAAGCGGGAGCCCCGCCGGCCACCGCCATCCGGCAAATGATTTCGCCGACGCTGACGTTTTGGCCTTCCTCCGCGATCAATTCAGCCATCACGCCGTCGACGGTCGAAGGAATTTCGGCATTCACTTTATCGGTCATGACCTCGCAGATCGGCTCATATTGTTCCACTTTGTCCCCAGGCCGCTTCAGCCATTTGGCAATCGTGGCCGAAACCAGCGATTCGGCCAGCTGCGGCATGACCACATCGGTTAACTTTTGATTTTCAGACATATTTTCACCCCTAAGCTTCCCTAGTAGACTGCCAATTGGCGCATGGCTTCTTTCACTTTGTCTTTGCTCAGCATAAAGAACTTTTCCATCGGCGGACTGATCGGCATCGCCGGCACGTCCGGGCTGCAGCAGCGCATGATCGGCGCATCCAGGTCAAACAGGCATTCCTCGGAAATGATTGCAGCCACCTCGGCGCCGACGCCGCCCGTTTTGTTATCCTCGTGCACGATCAGCACCTTGCCCGTCTTGCGGACCGCTTCGATGATGCTGTCGCGGTCAAGCGGCTGCAGCGTGCGCAGATCGAGGATATGGGCGGTAATGCCTTCTTCCTTTTCGAGTTCCTCTGCGGCCTGCATGCAGAAATGAAGCGGCATGCTGTAGCCGATAACGGTAATGTCCGCTCCCTCGCGGAGCAGGTTCGCTTTGCCGATCGGTACGGTATAGTCTTCAAGAGGCACGTCGCCCTTGATCATCTTGTAGCATTTTTTGTTTTCGAAAAACAGGACCGGATCCGGATCCTGGATCGCTGCCTTGAGCAGCCCTTTGGCGTCATAGGCCGTGAATGGAGCGACGATTTTAAGTCCCGGCGTACCGAAGAAAATGGATTCCGGACATTGGGAATGGTACAAGCCCCCGAAGATCCCGCCGCCGATCGGCGCGCGGACCACGATCGGACAACTCCAATCGTTGTTCGAGCGGTAACGGATTTTCGCCGCTTCGCTAATGATCTGGTTCGTTGCGGGCAACATGAAGTCGGAATACTGCATCTCCGCAATCGGCTTCATGCCGACCATGGCAGCGCCGATGGCGACGCCTGCGATGGCGGATTCGGCCAGCGGCGTATCCAGTACCCGTTCCTCGCCGAACTGCTCCATCAGGCCTTTGGTGGTCGTAAACACGCCGCCTTTCACGCCGACATCCTCACCGAGAACAAATACGGATTCGTCCTTTTCCATCTCTTCTTTCATGGCGAGGCGAATCGCATCGATATATTCCATTACTGCCATGCCTTTTCCCCCTCCTCACGATCATCCGCATAGACATGCAGCAGCGTTTCTTCCGGCTTCGGATAAGGCGCATTGTCCGCAAATTCGGTCGCGTCCTTGATCTCGAGCGCCACTTGCTCCTGCAAATCCGCGTCTTTCGATTCGTCCCAAATGCCGCAGCCGATCAAGTAGGCTTTGAAACGGGCAATGCCGTCTTTCTTCCAATTCTCTTCAACTTCTTCTTTCGTGCGGTAAGCCAAATCGTTGTCGGACGTGGAATGCGGGGACAGGCGATACATCATCGCTTCGATCAGCGTCGGCCCTTCGCCGCGAATCGCCCGCTCGCGGGCTTCCTTGACGGCCTTATAGACCGCAAGCGCATCGTTTCCGTCGACGCGGAACCCCGGGAACCCGTATCCAAGCGCACGGTCGCTCACCTTTCCGCCGATTTGCTTATGTGCCGGTACCGAAATGGCGTATTGATTGTTTTCGCACAAGATAATGACGGGAAGTTTGTGCACGCCGGCGAAATTGAGTCCTTCATGGAAATCCCCTTGGTTGCTGGAGCCTTCGCCGAAAGTGACGTACGAAACGATGTCCTGCTTTCTCATTTTGGCGGCAAGCGCAACGCCTACCGCATGAGGTACCTGCGTCGTGACCGGGCTCGAGCCCGTTACGATGCGCAGTCTTTTGCTGCCGAAATGTCCCGGCATCTGCCGTCCGCCGCTGTTCGGGTCTCCCGCTTTCGCAAAGGAGGACAACATCAGCTCGCGCGCGGTCATGCCTACGGCCATAACGAAGCCATAGTCGCGGTAATAAGGCAGGAAATAGTCCCGCTCGCGATCCAAAGCAAATGCGGCCGCCACCTGTGTGGTCTCCTGCCCGATCCCCGAAACGTGGAAATTGATTTTGCCTGCGCGCTGCAGCAGCAAATTGCGTTCGTCGAATTTGCGTGCGAGCAGCATATATCTGTACATGTCAATCACTTGTCCGTTGCTGAGTCCAAGCTGCTCATGTTCATGCCCTGTTCCAACAGTACCTTGTTCGCTCATGGTAGGTACCTCCTTATTAATAAAGCCTTAGGCCAAATTCTTATCCTGATATTAAAACCTGGTACTAAGACTTGGGTTAACCCTATTATAATCCACTCCGCCCCAAAAAGAAAAGAACGTTTTTCTAATTTTCTCTTGGTGCAGAAATGATAAGCGGCAGACGAGCGTTACATGCCGATGGATAAGCCGTCCACGGCCAGCATGCCTTCGCCGATGATTTCGGACAGCGTCGGATGCGGATGCACCAGCTGTCCGACCTCCCATGGCGTCGCATCCAGCAGTTGGGCCAAAGCGGCTTCGCTGATCAGGTCCGTCACATGGGCGCCGATCATCTGTACGCCAAGAATATCGTTGCTATTAGCATCAGCTACAACCTTAACGAAACCGTCTTTGCTGCCGTGAACCAACGCTTTGCCGATCGCCTGGAACGGAAACTTGCCGATCTTGACCTCCAAGCCTTTCTCGCGCGCCTCTTTTTCCGTGATGCCGACGCTCGCCACTTCCGGGCGCGTATACACGCAGCGCGGAATCCGATCCGGCTGGACCGGATGAACCTGTTCTCCCGCCAAATGGTTCACCGCCGCGATGCCTTCGTGGCTTGCCGCATGGGCCAGCTGGAGGCCTCCGATCACGTCGCCGATCGCGTAAATATGCGACTCCCCGGTTTGCAGAAACTTGTTCACTTCAATAAAACCACGCTCCACGCGAACATCCGTATTTTCCAGCCCGATATTCTCCACGTTCGCTTGGCGGCCGACCGACACGAGCATGCATGAAGCCGTTAACGTCTCGGTTTGTTCTCCCTTTCGCATTCCGATGCTGACTCGTCCATCCTTGACCTGGTATGTATCCGGTTGTACCGTGCTGCCCGTATGCACGGCAACGCCCCTTTTCGTCAACAGCTTCTGCAGTTCGCGGGCGATGTCTTGATCCTCGGCGGGCAACAACTGATCGGCCGCTTCGACGACGGTTACTTGAACCCCGAAATCGCTCAGCATGGACGCCCATTCAACCCCGATGACGCCGCCGCCAACGATAATGATCGATTCGGGGAGTTCTTCCAGAAGAAGCGCATCATCGCTCGTCAGGATGAAACGGCCATCCGGCTCAAGACCCGGGAGCGTGCGCGGACGAGATCCTGTGGCAATAATCAAATTGTTCGGCACGATCGTTTCCATTTCGCCATCCTCAAGCTCGACGGCTACGGCGCCGCTTTTCGGCGAAAAAATCGAAGGCCCGGTGACGCGCCCTTTGCCATGAATCACTTGAATCTTGTTTTTGCGCATCAGGTACTGCACGCCTTGGTGAAGTTGGTCGACGATCGCGTTTTTCCGGTTTTGCACCTTCGAGAAAACGAGCGTGGCGCCTGCCGTCTCAATGCCGTAACTTTCGCTGTCGCGAATCTCCGCGTATACCTCCGCGCTGCGCAGCAAAGATTTGCTTGGAATGCAGCCGCGGTGCAGGCAGGTGCCTCCAAGCTTGTCCGCCTCAATGATCACAACTTGTTTGCCGAGCTGCGCCGCCCGGATGGCCGCCACGTATCCGCCGGTTCCTCCGCCGAGTACGGCCACATCGCATGAAATTGTCATGTCCATCCCCCACATGTATCATAAATTTTTATGGTGATCGCTTGTTCATCTTTCGCTCCCGATTAGGGAACGTTATTATCTTTTATATTGTACTCTCTTTTTCCTTCAATACAAATAAAGCCTCTGGCGAAATGGACAGAAGTTCATGAAAACGGTATGATATGAGTAATGCAAAATCGAATGACAGGAAGGGATATTCCGTATGAAACTAGTCATTTCCCGTTTTATTGCCATTCTGATCCTCGTCATCCCCGGATTGATGGCGGTGACAGGTTTTTTATTTATGAAAGATGCCGTTTTTGCGTTTTATTCGGTTCACGGGGATGCAAGCGTCGCCCATCCTTCGTTCGAATGGGGACATTTTCTGCTTGGCCTGCTGCTCTTTCTTGTAGGCATGAGCTTTCTCGGGGGATGGATTCTGTACCGGGACCGGAAGCGGAATTACGTCGGACCAAGGTTCAAGGAAAAACGCAAACCCAAACCGCCCGCCCAGCCAACTTCCTAAACGACCATGACAAAACCCCGCCCGTAACGAATCGAGGCGGGGTTTTTATGTTTAACGGACATGATGCGATAATGCAGCTCCATTGGTGTTCGTATCCGGTTCGCTTGCAATCACGTCGATCGGAACCTCTTCCTGCACTTCCCTCTCCTGGTTGCCAAGCACCGGAAAATCCGTTAACGCAGTGCTGGTCAATATCACTTTGAGTTCATTATTGCGGTTGTAAAGCACGGATTCCACCACAAAAAAACCGGAAAGAAGCCCTCCGATGACGGCAGCCTGCTGCGGGCTTAATTTCCTTTGTGCCGAAGTTCGCAGCAGCCTTTTTTTCGGCGATGCTTGGGCCCTGCGGTGCGTTTTTTTCTTGGGACGGCTCATCTCATCACCTCACCGGCATCTAATGTACTTCCTGTTATCAGCATATAGCTGCAGAGAGATTTTGGTGTATCCGATCCGAAAATTTGCACTACGGGTACATTATTGAAGCATATTCACCATGTATTGGGACGAACGAATTTTATTCGTATAACGCATCCCTGAGTCTGCTCGACATTCGCGATTCCTTGCCGGAGCTTTTTAAAATCCTGCTTCGAAGCGCATGATTTTGCCGAATCAGCTCGTTCATATCCTGCATCATTTCTTCCATTAGCCGTTTCGCTTCCGGAAGCCGTTCGAGCTCCGTCGACAGCGCCAAAATCCGCTCCCGGTATTCCTCCATCTTCTCTTTCATCCGACATACCTCCGTCATACTTGAACTTCATTATCCTAACCTTATCATTTTTTGCCGGGCAAACGCCAGCCTCCCAAATGTCTATAGCCACCCCCGACAGATTATGGTACTCTATAAAGGCCGCTATTTTTCGTGATTTTTCATCCCTTTGATGAAATACCTGGTTTCAAGCGGGAAAGGAGCATAAAGGTGAATAAAGGACGGATTACCGTAATCACGGGCCCCATGTTTAGCGAAAAATCGGGCGAATTGATCCGCAGATGCCAAAAGCTCGTTCAATACGGACGGAAAAAGCTGGTTGCATACAAGCCGGCGGAGGATCAGCGTTATGCCAAAGATGAAATCGTCAGTCGGATCGGCTACCGCCTTCCGGCCATTTCGATCCCCCGGCACCTGACGGACGAGCTTGTCGCCCGGATTTATCAAGAAACGGCGGATGCCGACGTGGTTGCGTTTGATGAAGTGCAATTTTTCAATAAACCGATATTGGGATTGGTCGAGGAACTCGCCTACCGCGGAAAACACGTCATCGTCGACGGATTAAACATGGATTATAGAGGGAAGGAATTCGGCTATATCGGCGGGTTGTTAGCGATGGCGGACGACATCCAGCAGCTTACCGCGTTTTGCGCCGTTTGCGGCAGCCCCGAGGCTGTCTTTACCCAGCGGATCGTCAACGGCAAACCCGCTCCGCACGGCTCCATCATTTTGATCGGCGATTCCGACGATTACGAACCTCGCTGCCGGAATTGCTTTGTTCCGCCCCATAAGGTGCAATAAAGCAGGTTAAACTCTTCGCCCCGAAGAGCTTTTCTCTTGCCCTTTTTTTGTATGGGCAAGCTTACATCATTGGAACGCCTTCAAGAAAATGGGCATTGACAGTGCCCGAATAGAAGCGTAAACTCGTCTTTTGTAAATGGTTAAACAATCTTAACCAAAAAAAGGGGAGGCCATAGAAATGAAAAAAATCTTTTCTCTGATCGCCGTCGCAGCGCTGTCCGCAACGGTGTTAGCCGCATGCGGCAATAACGATTCCAGCTCCAGCAGCGCAAGCGATTCTTCGTCTTCCGCAAGCGGAGACGTAAAAGAAATTACCGTAAACGCCAAAAGCTTTGAATTTTCTCCAAACGAAATCAAAGTGAAAAAAGGCGAAAAAGTGAAACTCACTTTGAAAAACACGGACGGTGCGCACGGTCTGGAAATTCCTGATTACAACGTGAACCTGCAAAAAGACGGATCCGTTGAATTTACGGCTGACAAAGCCGGCACGTTCGACTTCGATTGCTCCGTTATGTGCGGTGCGGGTCACAGCGATATGAAGGGCAAACTGATCGTTGAATAATAGACTGCATAGAAAAAACCACCCGAGAAGGTGGTTTTTTCTGTTTAATCTTCCCAAACGTCATCCATTAACGATTGGATTTCCTTGCTGCGTTTTCGGGTCAATGCTTGATTCGGAATCCATTTTATGCCGTTCCATTCAACGACGTCCCCTCGTTTAGCGGAAGCGTCCACTTTCGTTCTGGGCACGGCTTGTATACGTCCGTCCACTTCGATGTTGCAAAATTCATCTTCAAAACCTTCGATAATCCCCGTCTTTCCGTTCAATGTCCCACTACCTTTCCGTGGAAATGTGAATTGAGCGGCCATCCGAGTCGACTTCGATCGTCCCCTGCTTGTCGTTCCGGAAAACCTCAACGCCCTGCTTTTGCAGTCGGCTTAAAATCGTGCTTTTGGGATGGCCGTAAGTATTGCCTTTTCCTACTTGAATGACGGCATATTTCGGTTGAACCTTTTTCAAGAAATTCAATGTGGTCGAGGAATTCGAGCCATGATGACCGACAAGAAGCACGTCTGCCCGCAAATCCGCTCCGGATGCAATCATGTCCTTCTCGCTTGCGCTTTCGGCATCGCCCGTCAAAAGGAAAGACGTCTGTCCGTACGTGACCTTTACCACGGCGCTCATGTTGTTGGAATCGTCGTAGCTGCGCGTCGGCGCAAGCATGTCCACGTGCACGTCGTCATCAAGGTCCCAAGACAGTCCGGCTTTCGCCGTTTTTACCTTCAGTCCTTTATTTTTGATCGATTTCAAAAGTGATTCAAACGTTTTGGTGTTGGATTGAACTTTCGGCATGTAGATCGTTTCAACCGGTATATGGTCGATCACTTTATCGAGCCCCCCGATATGGTCGGCATCCGGATGCGTTCCGATCACGACGTCCAATCTGGAAATGCCGTAGTGCTTCATGTAATCCAGCATCACCTGTTCCTTATCGTTGTTGCCTGCGTCGATGAGCATCGTTTTTCCCGATGGCGCCACCAGCAGCTGCGAAGCTCCTTGGCCCACGTCCAAAAAATAAACTTTCAGCTTCTGCCCGTTCGTGGAAACCGGGGTTCCGGAATCCGGCGATTCGATGGAGCATCCCGCGAAAACAAGCAATAAAATGCCCGCCAACACGGTGGTCAATACGTATGTAATTCTGGATGCTTTCATATGTTTCCTTTCATGCGTTTAGGAGCTGTATTCCGGGTAGAGTTCGAAGGTTGCATCCCCAGCTTGCAGCTGACCGTTCTTGAACGAGTATGTAAACGTCAAATCCCCCAAAAATTCCGCAGGCGAGATTTGCACCGCAGTCGTTGCGGTTAAAACGCCGTCCGCAGCGGAAAACTGCATGATGCTTCCGATTTGCGGCCGCGCATTCAAATGCTGACGATCCGTTAATATGAGTGCATAAGGCACTTGATACGACTGCCCATAAACGTTCAGAGAAAGCCCCTGGCCGGTGAAGCTCCCGCTAAACTGCTTTAAGAACGCCGTATCGGCATCTTCTACCGGTATCCTGTCACCTTTTGAATTATACACAACAACATCGGACCGGTAAACTCCGGTACCATACCCCGTGGTCAAGATGACGACGATTTCATGGTTCCCATCCCCATTGACGTCTTCCTGAAAGATTTGCGGGGCATAGGTCGGATTCGTTACATTATACCCTGGCATGCTGCGGCTGAATGCCGCTGTTTCGATCCTTAAATGATCGTAAGTTCCCTCATTCGTTTTGGTTCCAGTAATATGTACGGTCTTATCGTCGGATTCGGCAATCATCTTCCCTTGCCCTGTATTTGCTTGATCGGCGTCGCTTGGCGTATGATCCACCATTTCTTGGTCGGACCGGCCCGCTTTTAAAGGCTGTGAAACCATTTCACTCGATGATTTGGCGGAATCTAAAGCAACCGGCTTCCCGGCAGATATGTTTTGTTGTATTGAATGATCCTTGGCTAACGTATATATCGAAGTCGCAGAAAATATGGCGATAACTGCGGCTGCCGCAATGATCCATTTTTTGCTCGTCAACGTGAAGCTCCTCTCTTTGGTCGCACAGCTTCATTGCAAGCCAGCATCTTTATCTTCATATTATGTTGTTTTCAAGAGCTTATCCAGCCAAAAATTTGTAACCTTTGGATCATTTGCGAAAATCGCTTTTGTGAAAATAGGCTTATCGTCTCACTGCTCTTCGTTTGCGGCGAGACTGCTGCGAATCTCCTCAAAGGGAACCGGTTTATAATCGTAGTGCTCGACGCAAGCATTAAAGTAATGTTTGCCTTCGTATTTCTGGCTATGAATATGTCCATGAATGTTGACGTAGGGCATATGTTTATTCATATATATCGGTTCATGGGACAGGATGTAGAAGGATTCGTAGATGATCGGGTATTCGCTGACTTCGTCAAATCCGGCATCCAGCCACCAAGATTTGCTCCGTCCCCGGTCATGGTTGCCCAAGATGAGAAATTTTTTGCCATTGAGGCGATCCGCGATCGCTTTCGTCTTTTCTTTGTTGTAAAAAGAGAAATCGCCAAGATGAAATACTTTGTCCTCTTTACTGACGATGGCATTCCACTGATTGATCATATATTCATCCATTTCTTCCGCGGTGGTAAAAGGCCTCGACTCAAAATCGATGATTTTTTGGTGGCCAAAATGATGGTCCGAAATGACGTAAACGCGGCTCATAAACAGACTCCCTTCGGATTCTTTTCTCTTGATTACATAGTTGTACCAGAAACGGCCAAAAAAATTCCAATAAAGCAAATAAAGCCGCACTACCTGAACGGCATCGTTTACGAACCGAGCGGCAGCAGCATTCCATCCATCACGACCGAAAGTATCGCCCACGCTTTCTGATCCAACGCAATTGGATGCTTCTCTTAGTTCCATTCCAAAGCCGGACGGAAAATCGCCCAGCCGGCGATTCGGACTTTGACCTTCAGCTGCGTGAGCTCATTTGGTTTCCACTCCCGTTCATACAAGATCAACTGTTCAAAGTAAATCGTTGATGGCGGTATTTCACCTCAAAGCAGTACAACATGGCCGTAATAAAGGTATACAACGTTCCCCGATCCCACCTAGGACGTGGCGGCAAAAACTCATTCAGCAATTGAAGAAAATGGTCCCGTACGTTTTCATCCAGCAGCGAATATTTGTCAGTGTAGTGGAGATAAAAAGTTCCCCGATTCACATTCGATCGATTCGTAATATCTTGAACGCTTACAGACGCAGAACTTTTTTCACGCATCACTTCAAAAAACCTTTTCGAAGTAATTGACGCGTCCGCTGAATTCTCGGTCCTAACCCTTTTGGGTCGCAGTCAAGGCCAATTCCTCCCTTTTTCGCTCAACAATTTCGCTCTGGTGTTCAATATTCAACGCCTGCAATCGATTGACTATGGTTCTGCCTG
>Ga0180220_1001450_pt1 | contig 17514 bp, 13 predicted proteins | sample eDN5th37CBELigBY_FD_151335 | JGI IMG/M metagenome (GOLD analysis project Ga0180220, IMG submission 151335) | Enriched backyard soil microbial communities from Emeryville, California, USA - eDNA 5th pass 37_C BE-Lig BY (version 2) (version 2) | ecosystem: Environmental > Terrestrial > Soil >...
CAGGCCGCCGCGCAGAGCGCCGGACGGGAGGTCAGCCGCTCGATCCGGCAGTCCGCACGGAAGTAGCCTTCGAGGACTTCACGCCGCCGGCGCCCATGAGGCCCCACATGACCGCGAGCAGGATGTAGAAGTGCCGCCAGTGATCGGTATCGATGATCGCGCCCTCGAGCACATTGCCGGCGAAGGCGCAGAACGCGATCAGGAACAGGGGCCGTGTCGGCGTGCTCCTCATGGCGTGGCGGAAGCCGAGCGCCAGCGTCGTTGTCACGGCTGCGATGTAGAGAAGGCCGCCGAGCCAGCCGGCATTCAGGAACATCGACAGGTAGACGTTGTGCACGTCCTCCGGATGATGGTGCGTGCTGAACTGTCCGGCGCCGAGGCCGAGGGGATGCGCGATGATCAGCCCGATCGCCTTGGCCTGGCCGCCGAAGCGGCCCTGCGGGCCCACGTCGTAGTCCTGAGCCAACGTCGAGCGCTCGGCGAGGAGACGTGAGACCTCGTCGATCTGGAGGGCGGCGAGGAGGGCGGCCACGGCCAGAAGCGTGCCGATCATGGCCAGGAGCACGAGCCGGGCCCTCGCACGGGGCGTGCCGACGATGACGAGGGTCAGCGCGCCATAAAGGACGGCAGTGACCGCGAGATTGAACCACGCACCGCGCGAGAAGCTCAGCAGCACGGCGCCGACGAGGGCGCCGAGCCCGGCAAGGGCAGCGAGCGGCCAACGCGTCTCGCGGTAGATCAGGCGATGGGACAGAAAAAGAATGGCCGGCACGAGGAAAGGGCCGAGCACATTGGGGTCCTTGAACGTCCCTGTGGCGCGCCCGTAGCGCGTGAAGAGATCGTGGGCGCCTGGAACCAGATGGAAATATCCGGCCAGGCCCGCGCCGGCCGCGATCAGGGCGGCGATGACCCAGGCATTCAGGATCAGCCGCGCATGCCGCTCGGGGTTCAGCGTCACGTACGACGCAAGAACCAGGAATGCCGCATAGAGGTAGAACGAGATGGCGGTGTGGCGCGCGGAGTCGCCGATCTCGCGCGACACGCCGGAAGCGATCAACGCACCCACGCCGCAGCCGAGCCACAGCAGGAGCTGGAGGGCCGTACCCGGCGCGTGGCGCTGCAACCCGAGGAGCGGCAGCGTCAGCACCAGGCCGAGCATCAGGAGGTCGACGGGCGCGGGCTCGGTGAAGACGATGCCCGAGGCCATGATCGCGAGGAACACGCCGAGGCGCCCGAGGCTCGCGACGGAGACCGTCAAGCCGCGGTGGGCTAGGGGGCTCGCATTCGGATAGGCGACGGTGGTGACGCTGCTCATGACGAAAATCCCTCGCCGATCGGTTCAGTATGCGTTGTCCGACTTGAAGAGCGCGAGCGGCGTGCGGACGAGGATGTAGGTGTCGAGCAGCAGCGACCAGTTCTCGATGTACTCGAGGTCCGAGGCGATGCGACCCTTGAGCTTCTCCTCGGTATCGGTCTCGCCGCGCCAGCCGCGCACCTGCGCCAGGCCCGTGATGCCGGGCTTCACCTTGTGGCGGGCGAAATAGCCGTCGGCGACCTCGTGGTAGAGGCGGTCGGCGGCCTTGGCGTGGAGCGCGTGGGGACGGGGACCGACCAGCGACAGCGTGCCACCGATGACGTTGAAGAGCTGCGGCAACTCGTCGAGCGAGGTCTTGCGGATGATGCGGCCGACGCGGGTGACGCGCGGATCGCCCTTGGTCACGAGGCGGCTCGCGGTGGCGTCCGACCGGTCGACATACATCGAGCGGAACTTCCAGACCTCGATCACCTCGTTGTTGAAGCCGAGGCGCTTCTGGCGGAAGAGCGCCGGGCCCTTGCTGTCGAGGCGCACGGCGAGTGCCACGAGCGCCATGACGGGGGCGAGGGCGATCACGGCCAGCGCGGCCACGATGCGGTCGAACGCCGACTTCACAAGCCTGTCCCATTCGTCGAGCGGCCGGTCCATGACGTCGAGCAGCGGTACCGAGCCGACGTGGCTGTAGGCGCGCGGGCTGAAGCGAAGCGCGCTGGCGTGGGCCGCGAGACGAATGTCGATGGGCAGCACCCAAAGCTTCTTCAGGATCTCGAGGAGACGGCGCTCGGCGGTGACCGGCAGCGAGAGGATGAGAAGGTCGATGTCCTGGCTGCGGCAGAACGCGACGAGTTGGTCGGTGTTGCCGAGCAGGGGATAGCCTGCGAGCGATTCCGGGATGCGATCGGCGCCGCGGTCGTCGAAGAGGCCGGCGATCTGGACGTCGCTGCCGGTATCGGCCTGGAGCTGGGCGACGAGACGTGCGCCGGCCTCGCCGGCTCCGAAGACGATGGCGCGCCGGCTGAGCCGTCCTTGCCCAGCAAGGTGCTGCACGACGGTGCGGCCCGCGGCACGGGCGCTGAGGATCGCGACGAGCCCGGTCGCGAACCAAGCCGTGAACCAGACGCGCGAGAATTCCTGGCCGAACTTCAAGAGAAAGACGGCGCCGAGCAGGAGCCCCAGGGCCGACGCCCACGCGACCACGACCTGCCACAGGTGCCGGACGGTCGCGCGCAGGCTCGCGACCTTGTAGAGGCCGGCGCGCTCGGCGATGACGACGGCGGCCAAGGCCGTCGCGAGAATGGCCGCGGTGTAGTGGTCGGAGAGGGCGTCGTCGCGTCCGACCCATGCGGCCGCCGTCAGAAAGCCCGAGAGGACGAGCGCGACGAGATCTGCCGCCCCGGCAGCGGCCGTAATGGTCAGCGGGGAAACGCGCGCTTTCCGTGGGTTGCGATCGGTGCGGGCGGCGCTGGCCGCAGCCAGGGCGTGCTCGAGAGATGCGGTGGAGGTGGTGAGGTGCCCGAGGGAATTGAGCATTTCGGCTTGGCCTGGCGACGCTGGTTGACGTTTTCCCGGGGCAAGAGCACATCGCGTGCCAAGTCGCTTTGTCCGGTATTGATCACAAAACCGGAGTGTTCAGCGGGCGATGGGAGGGAGGCGTGTCAAACAGGGACGCGATTGAGGGCGGTCGTGCCGCGAGGCGACGTGCAGCTATTGGCTTGCGATCAGGCGGTCTGGGGCGCGCGGGGCGTTGCCGACGCTCGCTCCGCCCGGCGTCGTGCCGCGTCGGCGTAGCAGGCGAGGACACCGTCGGCCATTTCACCGACCGAGAAGCGGCGTGCGACGGCGGCCTGCAGGCGTTGCGCGCGCTGGAGTGCCTCGGCCGGCGCATCGAGCGCGTTCCGCATGGCGGCCGCAAGGGCCGCCGCATCGCTCGGTGCGACGAGGGGCGTGTCGGTCTCCGCGACGATCTCGGGCACGCCTCCGACGTCCGTCGCGATCAAGGGTAGTCCGGCACCGGCAGCTTCGAGCGCGACGTAGGGCAGGCTTTCGGCGCGAGACGGCATCACCAGGACCCGGCCGAGCCGGAAGGCCTGGCGCGCCGGCATGGCGCCGGGAAACAAGATCTCCGCGAGGCCGCGACGGGTTGCCTGCTCCCGGAAAGCGGCGCCATCCGGGCCATCCCCCACGACCACGATGCGGCAAGCGCGCTCGGCGCGGATCATTGCGGCTGCCTCGATCAGCAGATCGACGCCCTTGAGCATGCGCAACTCGCCGACGAAGACGAAGTCGCCGGCGTCCGCCGCCGGTGCAACGGGCTCGAGCTCCTCGGGGCGCAATCCGTTATGGACCACGCGCATCGGACAACCCGGATTGCCGACGTGGCTCGCATAGGTCCGGGCGGCATAGGCGCTCTCGAAGAGCATGCCGTCCGTGTGCCGTGCGAGCAGGCGCTCGGCCGTCATGAACACGCGGCCCTTCAGGCTGTTCGGACGATAGTGGAGGCTGCCGCCATGCGGGGTGTAGATCGCGATGGCAGTGTGGCCGCGCCGGCGCAGTCCGACGGCGGCGATGCGCGCATAGGCCCCGCCCTTGGCTCCGTGACCGTGCAGAACGTCGGCCTCGAGTGCCGCCGCGATGCGACGCGTGGCGCGTGCCGCGGCAATGTCGCCGACGCCCGGCTCGCGTGGCATGGGCAATCGCGAGATGCCGAGCGTGAGGTCGTGACCGAGGCTTTCGAGCAGGCCTTCGGTGAGGGGATCGCCCGTCGTCGAGTCGCAGACGATGCCGACGGCATGGCCTCGCTGTGTCTGCTCCCGTGCCAGATCGCGAACGTGACGGAAAAGTCCGCCGACCGGCGCTCTGAGACAGTGCAGGATGCGAAAGCGGGGCACGCGGAACTCGCTCGCTGGAGCGCGCTCCCTAGAAGAAGCGCTCGTAGACGAGCAGCGTGTCGCCCGGCATGACGACGTAGTCGTCCGGCACGTCCAGCGTCTCGACGAGGCCGTTTATGCGCCTGCTGATCTGAATTTTGTGTTGATCGGCGCGTTCGGAATAGCCGCCGGCGATGGCGACGGCGGTGCGCACCGTCATGCCGTTGACGTAGGGGTACTGTCCCGCCGTTCGCACCTCGCCGAGGATGAAGAACGGCCGGTTCTGCGCGACGTCGACCGTCACCTCGGGGTCGCGCACATACTTGGCCGCGAGACGGGCCTTGATACGCTCCTCGAGCCGGTAGGTGGTGAGGCCACGGGCCGGTACGCGGCCGATCAGGGGTATGCTGATGGCGCCGCCGTGATCGACGGTGTAGAGGCGCGACAGGTTCGGCTGCCCATAAACGAAGACCCGCAGGCGGTCTCCGCTGTCGAGCAGATAGGGGCCGTCGGTATCGGCTACGGCTTGAGGGCCGTGCAGGCCGACGGGCACAACCGTCGGCGCGCTGACCGCGTGCACCGCCACCACCTCGTCGTCCCCGTCGCGCGCGACCGTCGTCGACCAGCCGTCCACCCTGTCCGAATGATAGGAGACCTCGGTCGCCCAGTCTTCGACGTGAGCGCATCCCGACAGCAGGATGGCAACAACGCAGGCAGAAAACAGGGAACGCAACGGCATCGGTCGGTCCTCGCGCACATAGGCAATGGCCGAGATTTACGCCTCGAGCGGTTAAGAAACCCTGAGTGCGTGTGCCGCTCTGGAGACGACCCCACGCTTAAGGGATTCGTTACGCCGCGCTGTTCAAATCCGGCACAGGCGAAAAGCCTCCGCTGGGATGTCGACCCGGCGTGAGCTCATGCGACCGGATGCACACATGCGCGCACGACCCTCAGATCCACACGGTGACATCGACATTTCCACGTTGCCGGCCGTGCTGAAGCGCAAGACGGGCACGCTCGCGCTAGTCGCGATCGCCGTGGGCCTCCTGACCTATGGCGTGCTGCTTCTCGTGCCGTCGCGTTACACATCCGAAGCGCAGATCCGCATCGGTGCGCCCACCTTTCCGGATGCGGCACGGGGCCTTGCAAGCGCCGAGAGCGTGGCGCTGAGCGTCGATCGCGAGGCTATCGCGAGCCGCGTGCAGGAGCTGCGCTCGCCCGATCTCGCCAAGAAGCTGGTTGTGGAGCTGCGGCTCGCGGCGCATCCGGATTTCAACAGCGCACTCGAGACGCAAGGCGCATGGGGCGGCCTCCTGCAGCGCCTGGGGCTGACCGGCCCGCGTGCTGGCGAAACCGAGGAGGAACGGGTTCTCGCCGCCTATTATCGCGCACTGCAGGTCTACCAGGTGAAGGATACGCGGGTCATCACGCTGAACTTCACCGCGCGCGACGGCGAGCTGGCGGCGCGGGCGGCGAACCGGCTGATCGAGCTCTACCAGGCGTGGCTGCGCGAGCGCGGCGTCACCGAGACCTCTGACGCCCATGCCTGGCTCGTTCCGGAGATCGAGAAGCGCACGCGCGAGCTTTCCGCCGCCGAGGCTGCCGTCGAGCGGTTCCGTGCGACCGCCAACCTCTATCGCGGCACCGGCAGCCAGCCGGGCGAGCTGGCGCAGCAGCAGCTTACGGATCTCGCGAGCGAGCTGACGAGGGTCCGGGCGCAAAGAAGCGAAGCCGAGGCGCGGGCGCGGGCAGCGCGGGAGCTGATGCGGCGCGGTACGCCTGACGCGATTCCGGAGGTGCAGAGGTCGCCGGTCATACAGGGCCTCATCGCGCAACGGGTCCGCGCGGAGCGGGAGTATGCCGAGGCAGCGACGCAGCTCCTGCCGGCGCATCCGCGCATGAAGCAGCTTGCGGCGAACGTCGCCGACGTGCGCCGGCAGATCCAGCGAGAGGCCGCATCGGTCGTCAGCGGCCTCGAGCGCGAGGTCGAGGCGCTGGCGCTTCGGCAGGAGCTGCAGAAGCGCACCCTCGATGAGGCCAAGGCGGGGCTCGGCAGCACGGCCGGCGACCGGGTGCGCCTCGCCCAGCTCGAGGACGACGTCAAGGCGAAGCGTGGAGAACTCGAGGCGTTGCGACAGCGCTTCGAGGCCAGCCGCTCGCGGGGTGCCGGAGAAGCGGTGCCCGTCGAGGTGCAGGTGATCGCGACGGCGCGCCCGTCGAGCCTGCCGTCATGGCCCAACCGCCTGCAGATCGCCCTGCTGGCCGCCGCCGCGACGTTCGTGCTGGGTTTGGCTGCCGTGTTGTTTCGCGAGCTTCTGGCCGCGGGAAGCCGCACGCCCACGGCGATGCCGGTGAGCCGTCAGGCGGCAGGCACGCCTGCGGGCTTCACGAAAGATTCCGGCGCAGCGGAGGCATTGGGGGCAGCTTCCTCGCCGGCTCATGATTTGCGGGCGGGGGACGATCCGCAGAACGGCCGGGTTGTTGTCAATACGGTTGCAGCGGTGGCCGATCGCCTGCTGGCGAACTCGCTGGGTCAGAGCGGCTATCGAACGCTGGTCGTCGGCAATGCCAGCGCGGGGGCCAAGGCGATCGACCTGGCCAATGCGCTCGCGAGCGGCGGGCGCCAGGTGGTGCTGATCGACTGGAGCCTCGACGGCGGCGGCCTCTCCGCGGCGCTCGACGTGGCTGCGTCTCCCGGCTTCACGGACCTGTTGACGGGCGGGGCCGTCCTCGAGGACGTCATTCGTTCCGTTCCCGGCAGCGCCATTCACTTCGTTCCATGTGGGAGCGCGCATACGGATGACATCGCATCACTCGATCCGGACCGGATGAATCTCCTGCTCGACGCCCTCGACGAAGCCTATGCGGAGATCGTGATCACGGGCCCGCAGGCGGCGGCTCGCGACTTCTTCCGGGCCATTGAAGGACGCGTCGATGCGGGCGTCGTCGTGGACCCGCCGAACGAGGGGGCGGCCGGGCCGCGCACCGGCACGGGCCAAAGCTTCCTCGGCTTCGACGTGATCGACATCGACGTCATCCATTTGGACGATGCGCGAGGATCCGCGGCGAGGCGCCCACACGGCCGGGCGTCCGGTCGCAACATCGGACTCGGCCCCGCGCTGTCGGCGGCGACAACCTGAACCTGGACACAAGGTGCCGCGTGACCCGGTCGTGGCAGCCGCCAAGGCTGGAAAATAATGCAAAAGGCCGCCCCGTCGGAGCGGCCTTTTGCTGGTCCGGGAGTCGCCCTGGTCCGGAAGTCGCCGTGGCGTGCTTCAGGATTGAGTCCGGCGCCGGCGCACGGTGCGCACGACCGAGGTTGTCGTGCCCGAGCTTCCCGACTCGCCCTGGGCAGAACTCGCCGACGTGTCGTCGCCGGACGTGTCCATGTCGGGGGCGTCATCGTGATCGGCGCCTTCGTCAGCGGGCATGGCGGCCTTCTCGCTTCGGGACCGCCGCTGTGCGTCCGAGACAAGTTCGTCGTGCTCCGTCTCCGGCTCGCTCCGGTCTTCGTCGCTGAAGCCGCGGCGAAAGCGCTCGTCGCGATCTCCCGCCGCGGGACGGGGGGGGCGGCCGACGCGTGCGATCTGTGATTGCAGGCTGTCGATGTCGACGAAGTGATCGGCTTGCCGGCGCAGCTCGTCGGCTACCATCGCGGGCTGCGTCTCGATCGTCGAGACGACGGTGACCCGCTTGCCCATCTGCTGAAGGGCCGAGACGAGGCTCGTGAAGCTCTGCTCGCCCGAGAACAGGATGATGTGATCGGCCTTGTCGGCAAGACGCATCGCATCGACGGCGAGCTCGACGTCCATGCTGGTGCGGAAGCGCCGGCGGCCTGTCGAATCGGTATATCCGCGGGCCGGCTTCGTCACCATCGTGTAGCCATTGTAGTCGAGCCAGTCGGCGAGCGGCCTGAACGTCGAAAACTCCTGGTCTTCCACGATCGCGGTATAGTACAGAACACGGATCAAGCGGCCTTGCGACCGCAAATGCTCGAGCAGCTTGCGATAGTCGATCTCGAAACCGAGTGCGCGAACGGTCGCGTGCAGGTTCGGTCCATCGATGAAGGCGAACGTGCGCTCGCCGGTATGAATACTCAAGTTCGGATCCTCTCGAATTGAAAAGGAAAGTCGGTCATATATGTGACGCAAAATAAGGCCGCAAGGTCTGGTTGAGGAAACTGAGTTACGCAAACTGCGACAATAATTCGATCAATCGGCGACGCGTGAACGGCTTGCGGAGAACGGCGACGGCCCGTTCATGCACGTTCGACGGAAACGCCTCGTAACCCGTTATAAGTACAAAAGGAATTTTCCGGTCGATAACGTCCGAAACCAACTCGTCGGCGAAATTGTCGGCCAGATTGAGGTCGATCAATACGAATTGTACGTCGTAACGGGCAAGCAACCCGCGTGCTTCTGCGACACTTCGGCAAGGCCCGATGAGTCGGGCCCCTTCCTCCTCCAGGATGAGCCCGATACGCTCCGCTGTCCAGGCATCATCCTCCGCGACCAGAACCATCAACCCCTTGAGTGGCCCGGGGCCGAAGGGAATCTCGTCCGTTTCCGACATGGTCAAAGAACATCCCTCGTCGCTGCGGCCTGCTTCGCCGAGCGTGCAACATGAATTTCCTCCGGCGTGGTTGGCTGAAGTGCTGAGCGTTGACCGCTGCAGCGCCGGCACATCAACGTGAATGATCATCCGTCAGACAGATGGGCCTAGGCAAGCATATTGAATGAGCAATTGCTCCTGACCTGCATTTCTTCAACCGTCGATTTGTCGCCGGTCGGGCGAGTGACCCTGCGCACGACGTTGGTTGCCGGCGCCACGAGGCTCCAGACCAGTCCGTCGCCACGCGGCTCGAGGTCGACCTTGGCCTTGAGCTGGTAGGCGGGCATGTCGATCGTGATCTTGCTGCCGAAGCCCTGTTGTGCGCTTTCAGGCAAGCCATGGCCGCCCTGCTCCCTCCAGCACATCCGGAAGCTTCCATCCGGACCGCTCTCCAGGGCCCACGAGAGTGCGACGGTGCCGGACTCGTTGGCGAGGGCGCCATGCTTGCATGCGTTGGTCGCCAGCTCGTGCAGCGCCATCCCGACGATCTTGGCGGCCGTCGGCAGCAGCGAGACATCGGGGCCCGCAATGAAGATCCGATGCCCAAAGAGGTCGGAAAGATGCGATAGCTGCGTCCTCGCCAGCAATTCGAGGTCCGCGCCCTCCCAGTGATGGGCAGCCAGGAGCTGATGGCTCGCGGCGAGACCGGCAAGACGCTCCGTCAGGACGTCGGCGATCTCGTCTGCAGGCGTGTGACGCGCGGTATGCTCGGCGATGGCCTGCGTGACCGAAAGCAGGTTGCGCGTGCGGTGGTCCATCTCCTCGACCAGATGGCGGCGCATGGTGATGTCCTGAATGAAGCCGTGCCAGACGGTGCCATGCTCGTCGTCCCGCACCGGGCGGGCACGGATCTCGATCCAAGCCGCACCGGACGAGCCGTCCTGCAAAGGCAATTCGAGCGAGAGGACGGCGTCCTTGGAGTTTGCATCGCGGAGGGTTTCGAGAAGCGCGCGGCGATCCCTCGGCTCGAGGCGATCGAGCAGCTTCGAGGGCTCTGCCGCGAGTTGTTCCGGCCGCAGGCCGAGCATCTCCGAGGACGTCGACGACACGAACGGGAAGGAAAGCGTGCCGTCGGCCTTGATCTCGGCGGAGAAGATGACGCCCGGGGCGCTGTCGACGATCGCCGCCAGGCGCATCTCGCTGGCCTTCAGGCGCGCGACGGCCAGGCGACGGTCGCTGTAGAGCGCCATCACGACTTGCGCGACGATGGTGGCGGTGCCGAGGGCGACCTGCGCCGCGAGGACGCGGGCTTCGTGCGGAAGGCGCGGGTCGCCATAGCGCCCGGTCCCCGAGGCCGCGAACCACGCCATGGTGATGGCGAGGATCAGGATCGCGAGCGCCGGCACGATGGGCTGGGACCGTGCCGAGAGCCACAGCAGCAGCGGCAGCAGGGCCGCCCCCGGGGTGATCGAGGCCCACGTGCCGTCGTCGAGGCGCAGGCCCAGCGTGTGATAGGCGACGGCGAGGAATGGGAACAGGACGGCCGCGTCGGCCTTCCAATCGTGCGCCTTTCGCAGTTCCGGCGTGCTCGCGAGCTCGTGGATGGCGACAAGCAGCGGGGCGACGACGATGATGCCGACGAGGTCCGAGAGCGACCATGTTCGCCACAGATCGAAGAACGGGCTGGCCCCGTCCGAGACCACGGTGTCGATCAGGATGGCGGCACCGAAGCCCGATGCCGCCGTGCTGGCGATGCCGGCGCCGAAGAAGGCGAGCACGCGCATGATGCGGCGGGACGCCTGTGCCTGTTCCGGGACCAGCTCGAGCAGCCGGGCCATCAGCAGAGTTTCGGCCGCGTTGAGCAGGCCGAAGCCCCCGGCGATCCAGATGTTGCGGCCGAAATACAGGTTGACGGCGATGGTCGCGAGGATCGTTCCGATCCCGATCGCCCCGTAGCCCGAGCGGCCGATGGCGATGGCCAGGCCGGCGGAGAAGCCCGAGGCCGGCCAGAAGATGGCAATTCCCGAGGTGCCGGTCTGGAACGTCAGTCCACCCCATGCGGAGAGGCCGTAGCCGAGAGCCGTGCCGAGCACGAGAAGGAGGTGGCTTCCGAACTGGGGCACGCTCGCGCCCGACACCGAGCGCGGCGGCATGCGTCTTCGGATTCGCACGTCGAAGGCGTTCATTAGGGCCCTCTTCCTCGGTCTCTTCCGTACCCACGCAATTACGGGGCCGCGCCGGGCGAGGCAAGCGGTTGCCGCCGTTGCGAGCTGCGGTAGCTGCGGCTGGTCTCGCCATTCGTGTCATGTTAACCATGCGGCCGAGGCAGGTCCGGTGCACGAGCGCTGCTCGCACGGTATTTGCATCACCGGGCGCACGTGTCGAGAACGGGATGGATGCCAGGGGCGAGATGAGCCGCAAGAGGACAGGACTGCTGAAGGGCGCCCTGAGCGCGCTTCACTTTACCGGGGCGGACCGGCTCCTTGCGCCGCTGACGCGCGGTGTCGGTGTAATCTTCATGCTGCATAGCGTTCGGCCGGAGCGCGGGGACGGCTTCGCACCCAACCGGCTGCTCGAGATCACGCCGGACTTCCTGGAGCAGGTGATCGACCTCGTTGTCGACAGCGGGTTTGATGTCTTGTCGCTCGACGATGTCCATGCGCGCCTTTGCGAGGGCGATTTCGAGCGGCCCTTCGCGTCGTTCACGTTCGACGACGGCTATCGCGACAACCGCGACTTCGCCTACCCGATCTTCAAGCGGCACAACCTGCCGTTCGCGGTCTACGTCCCGAGCGATTTCGCGGACGGGCGCGGCGACCTGTGGTGGCTCAAGCTCGAGCAGGTGATCGCGGCGAGCGAGGCCGTGCACGCCCGCATCGACGGCGTGGCGGAGCGTTTCGAGACGGTGACGCGGGAGCAGAAGGAACAGGCGTTCTCGCGGATCTACTGGTGGCTGCGCTCGATTCCGGAGCTCGAGGCGCGGCGGTTCGTCTCGGAGATGTGCGATGTGCACGGTGTCGATGCCCCGCGCCTCTGCCGCGACCTCGTCATGGGATGGGACGAGTTGCGCGACTTCGCCCGCGATCCCCTGGTGACGATCGGCGGCCATACGCGGCGCCATCTCGCGCTCGCCAAGCTTTCGCTGAGCGAGGCACGGCTCGAGATGGAGGAAGGTCTTCGCCGCCTCGAGCGCGAGCTGGCCCGTCCGATCAGGCACTTCAGCTATCCCTATGGGGACGAGACGAGCGCCGGCCCGAGGGAATTCGAGCTGGCGAGGGAGCTTGGGCTACAGACGGCGGTCACCACCCGCAAAGGCCTGCTCCACGAGCATCATGCGAACCTCGCGACGGGCTTGCCGCGCGTGTCCCTCAACGGCAATTTCCAGAACACGCGCTATGTCAAGGTGATGCTCTCGGGGGCGCCGTTCGTCTTCTGGGACCTGGCGCGCAACCTGCGCGATGCGGCAGCCGTGGTCGCCCCGGGCGGGGCCGAGCGGCGCTCAGCGTGAGTACATCCACTTGATGATCAAGCCGGCGATGGGAACCCACGCGAGGCCGGCGATCGCATAGTAGAAGAACTCCGCGACCCCTCCGGCGGTCGGGAGTACCTGGCCGGCAACGACGGTCGCCAACAGTACGTAGATGGTCAGGAACAGCACGAGCGCCATCGTCCCCAGCAGGGCGCGGGTCGTCGGGCGTTGCGGCATGGACTGCGACATTCGGAAGGCTCGTATGGCGTGTGTGGCCGGTCTCGGCGTGAAGCGCGCGCCCGATCGGACCCCTTCCTAAAGAGGTCTGCCGCGCGATCCAAATGGTTTCGCGCGGCAGGGTGGCACGCCGGGTCAGGTCCGCCTAGTCCGGCAGGAACTCGGGTCCCCGGAAGCGGCGGATCGGGCGTCCGCGCTCGAGCTGGTCGTGGACTGCCTGCGCCGATTGGCGGTCCGCGATCGCTTCCAGCTCGCTGCCCGATTTGACCAGCGCCGCGAGCCGTTCGAGCGCGAGAGCCCTGTTGCGCGACTGCGACCGCTCCTCCCTCGCGACGACGGCGAGCCCGGTCGGCAGGTGTACGGCGCGCACTGCGCTTTCGGTCTTGTTCTGGTGCTGGCCGCCGGGCCCACCAGCGCGCAGTGTCTCGATCCGAACCTCCTGTGCCGCAATCGGACGCGGCGTCTCGGGCGGCGGCCCGAGACGTGCGGCGCCGACGAACCAGTTCTTCCGCTTGTGATGCGGCCGGACCGGGCTCGGCGCCGTCCATTGGATGGTGCCGGTCCAGCGCCGGGCGAACGCATCGGCACTCGTGCCGTGCAGCACGACCAGGGCGGAGCCCGGGCCGTGGCCATCGGGGTCCTTGCCGGTGACTAGGTCCACGGCGATGCCGAGGGCGTCCGCCTCGGCAACCAGAACCGCGACCGCTTTCGCGAGCGCGATCCGGCACTCTGCCGGGCCGCGTCCACTGGTGACGAGAAGCCGGATCATCGCCGCCGCCTTCCGCGCTCGCGTTTGTCGCTCCGTTGCCGTGCCGGATCGCGGGGCGTGTCCCGCTCGCCGTCGCGCCGGGCCTTCTTGAAGGTGACGAGCGGACGGAACGTGGCGACGACCCGCGCAAGCCCGAACGCAACCAGATCGCCGATCACCTTGTCGATCGCCTTGTAGGCATCCGGGGCCTCCTCGACGAGCAGGTCGCGGTCGCCGCAGACGACGAGGCCCCCGAACGGATTACGCTCGAGACGTGCGACATCCGACCGCCTGGCCCCGACGCGCCCGTGCATCGACGCACGGTCGTACTTGCGGCCGGCGCCGTGCGCGAGGGAGGCGAGGGCCTCGGGTGCAGGCGATGCTACCGGCTCGACGAGGTACGACAGCGTGCCCCGCGAGCCGGGGATCGGCACGAGGCCCCGATCGCTCGCTGCCGCTCCCTTGCGATGCAAAGCACCCTGCGGCGTGAACTCGACCATGTTGTGGGCGAGGTCGGCCACGAGCGCCAGCTCGGCATGTGCCGCCCGAGCCGCCCGCCCGGCAATGATCGAGCGATTGAGCCGGGCCCACGCAACCGCCTGATCGTGGCGCGCGACGTACGCCCCGCCGGCATCGCTCGCCGGGTCGAGGGCGACCATGCCGCCGCCGAGATGGGGCTCGAGTATGGCACGGCCGAAGCTGCGCGAGCCCGAGTGCACCAGCACGAACGCCTGATCGCGGCCGAGTCCGGCCCGGGATGCCGCATCTGCGTCGACGATCTCCTCGATGGCCTGCACCTCGCAGAAGTGGTTGCCACCTCCGATGCTGCCGAGCGCATGGTCGAACGGTGTGGCCTCGATGCCGGCCCTCGCCAGCGCGCCAGCGATGTCGCCGTCCCATGGCTCGTCGAGCGCACCGAGGCGCTCGGCCAGCCGGTCGAGCTTCAGCTTCCGCACCGCGACGTCGAGGCGGAAGAGCCCCATGCCGCAGCCGATGTCAGAGCCGACGAGCTGCGGGAACACGCGATCGGCGCATATCGCGCAACCGACCGGGCCGTATTTGCCGGGATGCAGGTCCGGCATGCCGGCGACGGCGGTCACGCCGGGGAATGTCGCGACGTGCTCGAGCTGGCGCGTCGCGGTGTCCTCGAGCCAGGCGCTGGCCGAGGCGAAAACGTGGATCGGCGCGCGGCCGGCCACGTCATGAGAATTGCCCATGTGAGAAGTGTCCGAAGAGCATGTGCACTTCGCGCCGGAGCCGCCTGTCGGCGTGCCCGCGATGCGTGCAAAACCCGGATGATGCCGCTAGCGCAGGCTCACTCAGGCGGATGCCCCGGCGGGGCGGCGAGACGCAGCGGTCATCGAGCCATCTCCCAGAAAAAGAACGGGCCGCTTGGACCCGGAGCAGGCTGATAGCTGTTTATTTTGGCGGGAGCAAGGCCATTCACGAACACATAGGCGTGAGACGGAGCGCGTAACGCCCCGCGCCAGTGAAACGCATTGCGCCCGGGCGCGGGTCTCTCTAGGTGACCATCCATCGGACGGAAAGGACGGTCGGCGTGGCAGTGACGGCGAGCAGAGGCGTGAGCGCGAGCGACGGCGAGACCGGCTGGCGGGGCGACAACACCGTCGCGCTCTGGCTCGCGGTCATTGCGGCGATGGTGGCGCTGACGGCCATCATCGGCGCTGCGACCCGCCTGACGGGCTCGGGGCTTTCCATCACCGAGTGGCAACCGATCCTCGGCGTCGTCCCGCCGCTCAACGAGGCCGACTGGCTCGCGGCGTTCGCCAAGTACAAGGAGATCCCGCAGTACACCGAGATCAACAAGGGCATGAGCCTCGACGCCTTCAAGGCGATCTACTGGTGGGAATGGAGCCACCGATTGATCGCCCGCTCGATCGGTGTCGTGTTCCTCGTGCCGTTCCTCGCCTTCGTCGTTGCCGGGCGCATTCCACGGCGTCTCGCGCCGCGGCTGGTGCTGCTGTTCGCGCTCGGCGGCCTGCAGGGCGCAATCGGGTGGATCATGGTGCAGTCGGGCCTTGTCGATCGCGTGTCGGTTCACCCGCTGAAGCTGCTGCTTCACCTTGGCTGCGCCGTGCTGATCTTTGCGCTGCTCCTGTGGACCGCATTCGAGGTGGCGGAACGGCGCGCGCGTCCGATCCATCTCGCGGCCGTGTCACGGTCTGCCTCGACCGGTGCGTCGATCCTGGTGGCGCTGGTCTATCTGCAGATCCTCTCGGGTGCGCTGGTCGCGGGCCACAAGGCCGGCATGACCTACAACACATGGCCGCTGATGGACGGCCGCATCATCCCGAGCGGGCTCGGCACGCTGTCGCCGTGGTGGAGCAATATCCTCGAGAACATCACGACGGTGCAGTTCAACCACCGGATGCTCGCCTATGCGGTCGTGGCAATCGGGCTCTTGCAGGCGATCGCCATGTTGCGCGTGGCGGACGACGAGGCCGTGCGCCGATCGGCGCTCTGGCTCGCCGTCGCGCTCGCGGCGCAGATGGCGCTCGGCATCTGGACGCTGCTGGCGTGGGTGCCGCTGCATCTCGGCGTCGCGCATCAGGCGGGCGCGCTGGGCGTGCTCGCGCTGGCACTCTGGCATCTCTTCGCCGTGCGCAGGGCCAGGGCGGCGAGCTGAGGCGTCCAGGGACCGGTCCGAGGCGTTTGACGCATACGTCCGGGCTTATAGCTCGATCACGATATTGCCGGCGGCATCGAGCTCGGCGTGCGTGCCGGGCGGCAGCACGCAGGTCGCGTCGTACTCTTCGACGATGGCCGGTCCCGACACCGGAGCAACGAGATCCGAGCGGCGCAGCACGCGGGTTTCGATCCACCCATGCTCGGCGCCGAAATAGGCCGGGCGCGGCGGGCCCGGCTCGGGCTCGGCGCGGCTCGGCGTGACGCGCTCAGGCACGCCGTCTCCATCGCGCATGCCGCGGCCGAGCACCTGCATCGAGACCAGCTCGACCGGCTCGTCAGGGCCGGCGCGATGGCCGTAGACGCGCTCGTGCTCTTGGCCGAAAGCCTCTTCCAGCGCGCGCACGAGGCGCACATCCATGGGACCATCGGGAACCGGAACGACCAGCTCGAAGCTCTGCCCCGCATAGTGCATGGCTGCCGATCGCGTGATCGAGGCGCGCTCCCCGGTGAACCCTTCGGTAGCGAGCTGCGCGCGGGCATCGTCGACGAGCGTCCTCCATGCCGCCTCGATCTCGGCGAGGTCGCTCGTTCTGAGGTGGCGGCGGAAGGTGCGCGAGAAGTGATACTCGACGTCGGCGTAGAGGAGGCCGAACGACGAGAAGAGCCCGGCCGACGGCGGCACCACGATCCGCCTCATGCCGAGCGCGGAGGCAAGGCCTGCCGCGAACAACGGCCCGTTGCCGCCGAATGCGAACAGCGCAAACTCGCGCGGGTCTCGCCCCCTTTCCGTGGAGACGGCCCTGATGGCGCGGATCATGTTCGAGGCCGCAATGCGGTGGGCGCCGAGGGCGGCCTGCTCGACGGTGAGGCCGAGCGGTCTCGCGATCCGGGCTTCAAGGGCGTCCCGGGCCCGTCCGGCGTCGATCTCGAGGGCACCACCGACGAGATGCCGTGGATTGATGTAGCCGAGCACGACGTTGGCGTCGGTGACCGTCGGCACCGTGCCGCCGAGGCCGTAGCATACCGGGCCCGGACGGGCGCCTGCACTTTCCGGGCCGATCTGCAGTGCGCCGCCCTTGTCGATCCAGACGTGACTGCCGCCGCCCGCGCCGATCTCGGCGAGGTCGATGGCGGGAACCTTGCAGATGTATCCCGCCCCTGTCAGCAGACGGGAACCGGCCATGATGCCCGCGCCGACGGATTGCTCCTGCGTGCGCATGACGTGTCCATGCTCGACCATGGACGCCTTCGCGGTCGTGCCGCCCATGTCGAACGTGATGATTTTCTCGAGCCCCTTGGCCTCGGCCACCTTGCCGGCGCCGACGACCCCGCCCGCGGGGCCGGACTCGATGATGTTCATGGGCTTCGCCGCGGCGGTCCGGTCGGTCGTGAGACCGCCGTTCGACTGCATGAGCAGCAGAGGCGCGGGGATGCCGGCCGCGTCGAGGCCCTTGCGGAGCGCGCGCAGATAGGTCGCCACGATCGGCATTACGTAGGCGTTGATCACCGTCGTCGAGGTGCGCTCGTACTCCTTGATCTCGGGTAGGACCTCGTACGAGATCGAGTGGGGCAAGCCCGGTGCCGCGCGCTCGATGATCTCCTTGATGGCAAGCTCGTGCACGGGGTTCGTGAACGAGTTCAGCAGGCAGACTGCGATCGCCTCGACGCCTTCTTTCAG